>JACXTT010000927.1_pt1 | contig 50129 bp, 45 predicted proteins | sample 9270951 | NCBI WGS metagenome assembly JACXTT01 (sample SAMN15532306, study PRJNA645909) | rock metagenome | isolation source: weathered quartz diorite | place: Puerto Rico | collected 2017-06-21
ATCTCCTCGTTCTTCGTCATCTCCTTCTCGATGTAGAGATCCGACTGCGGGATGTACGCCTCAGGCTGGTAGTAGTCGTAGTAGGAGACGAAGTACTCGACGGCGTTCTCCGGAAAGAAATTCTTGAACTCCTGATAGAGCTGCGCCGCGAGTGTCTTGTTATGGCTGAGGACGAGGGTCGGCCGGTTCACAGACTCGATGACTTTCGCGATCGAGAATGTCTTGCCCGAGCCGGTGACACCGAGGAGGACCTGGTGCTTGTCGCCCGAGACGACACCGTCAACAAGTTGACGTATCGCCGCGGGCTGATCGCCCTGCGGCTCGAAGGGAGAGAGGAGCCGGAAGTCCATGGGCGACCGATGCTACTGCAAGTCCATTTCCATCTCACGATCCGTCTGCAGATCGTTGCCGACGACGAATGGATGTGAACCGCAGTCGCGGAAGCCACACTTCGCGTAGAACGCGATCGCGCGCGCGTTGTGCTCCCAGACTCCAAGCCACAAACGGCGTGCTCCCGCCGTTCGCGCGGTGTCGACCACGACCGTCATCAGCGACTGTGCGATGCCCTTGCCGTGCATCCGGCGGTCGACGTAGAAACGCGCCAGTTCTACGTCCGGTAGATTCAGCCGCAGCTGTGCGAACGCCGTGAGCGTCCCATCCTCTTCGACGACCCAGGTCGCCAGACTCGGATCCTCGATCTCGCGTATCTGCAGCTTCTCGGCATACGTCTGTCCGACGTACACGTCCATATCCTCGGGACGGTTGTGCGCTTCGAACGTCTCACGGAATGTTCGCTCGCCCAACTCCGCGAGAGCCGCTGCATCATGAATTGAAGCTCTGCGAATCATGGATGCGTGTTGATCGTGTGAAGGCGCCGTGTCAGATCCGTCAGCTCCTCGCGCGTCACGCGATGATCCGTCTGCGCCTGCATCATCGCCTGCATGAGCGGCAGTAACTCGTCCGCCTTGACCTTCTGGCCTCTCACCTTCTGGCGAAGGGTCGAGAATTCAGCCGTAAACGCGTTCTTTTGTTCCGCGGGAACGTCGCGCTCCGTCTGCGCAAGCAGTTCGCCCTGCAGAGTCTCGAACCAGAGGTCAACTAGTTGTCCGGCGTGTCCGCTGCCGACGAATGCGCCCCCCGCAAACAGCGCGAGCAGCACGACGAGTGCAACCGCACCACAGCCCATCGTGACCCACCGCGGAACGACTCGCTCCGCCTCGGTTCGCGGGCTGCTGTAGTAATCGGCTGGCAGCTGGCTGCCCGGCGTGTCAGGCGGTAGATCGGACAAAGTCTCCTCGCGTCGAGCGCGGAGAATGTATCATGGCGACCACTGGCTGCTTTGAAGGGCCAGTTCAAGGAAGGAAGCAAAAAGCCCGATGCCGCCGCTGTCGAAAGTGACGGTCCTGATCCTCGACGACAACCCTCTGGTGCTCAAGCTCGGACGTGCACTGCTCGAGCGCGAGGGTTGTACTGTGCTCACTGCCTCGAGCTGGATCGAATTCAACCATGTGCTCGCCGGCAACACGCCGGACATCATCTTTCTCGATGTCAATCTCCCCAGCATCAAGGGCAATCGTTTGTCCGAGGTGCTCAAGTCCCAGTCGAACAAGAAGGACATCCCGATCGTGCTCATCTCCGATCTGCCGGAGAAATCGCTCGAGGAGATGTTCCCGAGCTCCGGCGCGAATGCCTGGATGCGCAAGCCGCTCACGCGCGACAAGATGATCGACATGATCACGAAGTACGTGACGGCGTAGTCGTTCTAGTGGGGGCACAGGCGCCCTCGCCTGTGCTCCGAGCCGGCAGGCGAGGCGCCTGTCGCCCCACCGGACCCCGCTACGGATTCGGCTTCTCCACCTCAGGTGCCGGTGACTCCGCTCCCTCACCCGTTTGTGCCGAGGCGTCATTTGCCGTAGCCGCGGGCTCCGATTCCTTCGGCTGATAGAACGGACGTTGCAGGTAATACGGCAGCTTGCTGACCGCAACGGTCGCACCGCTGCAATCCTTGTCCGGTTCCTGTCCCGCGATGAACGCCTCGTTGATCACCTTGCCGCATGGGCCGACACCACGGCGTCCGCTCTGCAGATCCATCGGCGCCATCACGATGCCCGGCGGCACATCGAACTCCGGACGCGAAGTCCGAAGCTTCATCGTGTCGATCTGCTTGAAGATGTCCATCCAGATTGGGAGCGCAACGGCTGCACCTGTTGCTCCCCCACCGAGTGTGCGGCTCGGATCGTCGTAGCCGACCCACACGCCGACCGTGTACTCCGGACTGAAGCCCATGAACCACGCATCCGTGTACGCGTTCGTCGTCCCCGTCTTGCCGGCGAGCGGAGGCGGCAGAACGTGCGCCTCGTACGCAGTGCCGCGATCGATCGTGCCTCGCATCACGTGCGTCAGCTCGAACGCCACCTGCGCACTCGTCGCCTCGGACAGCTCCGGCACCTGCTCCTCGAGCACCCGCTCGGTCTGATCCGTGATCTTGCGGATGAAGTGCGGCTTCACATGCACGCCCTGATTCACGAAGACGTTGTACGCGGCGGTCATCTCGATCGGTGACACGCCGGCAGCGCCGAGCGCGAGCGACGGATAGCGCTCGAGCTGCGAGGTCACGCCGCAGCGCCGCGCGAAATCGACGACCTTGTCGCCGCCGATCATCATGTACGTCTTCACCGCGGGCACGTTGATCGACAACTCCAGCGCGCGCTGAATCGTCACGATCCCCGCGTATTTGCCGTAATAGTTCTTCGGCGCATAGATCTGATTGCCGACCGGAATCGCGATCGGCGCGTCGAACAACGTATCGGCCGGCGTGAGCCCCTTCTCGAACGCGGCGCCATAAACGAACGGCTTGAACGACGACCCTGTCTGCCGCCGCGACTGAATCGCCCGATTGAACTTCGAGAGCTGGAAATCGTATCCGCCCACGAGCGCGCGCACCTCGCCCGTCTTCACGTCGAGAATGACGACCGCTCCCTGCACCTGCGGCATCTGATCGAGCACCCACGATTTCTTGTGCGACTTCTGGTCTTCGTCCTGCCGCACATACACGATGTCCCCGTCGCGGAGCACGCCGGCCATCGTCTTCTTACTCGTCCAGAGGTACGCGGACGGCGGCAGATCGATTCGTTCCTTGTTGAGCCGCACGGCGAGGTTCTGCGTGTCGGCATGAATGACGACTGCCGGATAGAGCTTGTCGCTTGCGTAGGGTTCATTCGACCACTGCGGGTCGCGATACGTCAGCGGATCGATTCCCTCGGTAACGAGATTGCGCGCGGGCTTGCGGAAGCCGCGGCGATGATCGAATGTGCGCAGCCCGCGCTGCAGCGCGACCTCGGCCGCCTGCTGCATGCGGAAGTCGAGCGTCGAATAAACCTTCAGGCCCTTCTGATAGAGATTCTCGACGCCGTACTGCGGCGCATGTTCGATGTACTGCCGAATCTCTTCCGAGAAGTACGCGCCGACGCGCGGGGCTTCTTCTTTGAACGTGCCGAGAACGATCGGCGTATTCAGCGCCTGCTGAAGCACGGTCTTGTCTTTGATGTAGCGTTCTTCGAACATCCTTCGCAGCACGTGATTGCGCCGTTCGAGCGCCCGATCAGGATGCGTGATCGGGCTGTCCTTCATCGGCGTTCGTGCCAGTCCGGCGATCATCGCCGCCTCGGGCAGCGTCAGATCCTTCGCATGCTTGCCGAAGTAGAGGCGCGACGCGGACTCGACGCCGTATGCACCGTGACCGAGATAGACCTGGTTCGCGTAGAGCTCGAAGATCTGCGCCTTGGTGAACTGCTTCTCGATGTCGATCGCGAGAAAGGCCTCGTTCAGTTTGCGGCGGAAGCTTTTCTCCGGCGTCAGGAAGACCTGCTTCGCAAGCTGCTGCGTCAGCGTCGACGCTCCCTCGATCTTCTTTCCTGCGATCAGATCTTTGAAACCAGCACGGAGGATCGCCTTCGGATTGATTCCGCCGTGATGCTCGAAGTCTGCGTCTTCCGTCGCGAGGATGCCTTTATAGATCCAGGGCGACATGTCGTTGTTGCGCACGAGGATGCGGCGCTGAATCGAGTACTCCGCGAACGGAACGTTGTTGCGGTCGTAAATGCGGGTGATGATCGCGGGCTGGTAATCCTCGAGCCGCTTGACCATCGGCACACGGATCGCGCGCGCGGAGAGGAATCCCGCGGGAACACCGAGCGCGATGGCGACGAAGAGAATCAGAAGCCGCGACTTGCGCCGGCTGGGTGGCGGCGCGGGAGTATGTTGGTGGTCCGTCACCAGGTTAGTCTACACGCGCGTTACACTACCTGCATGTCGACCGCCGCGGTGGCGCCTCCCAAGCCTGAGTGGAGTCGCCTTGTTACGGATTCACTCAAACAGAATGGTGTCTGGCACACCTGGTACAAACTCGCCGAAGCGCGCCAGGCGTACCCTGAGGATCTGGCACTGCGTGGCTACAGCGAGATCCTCCGCAACGAGATCGTTCGCCAACTGCTTCAACATCCAAAAGGATTACAGGCTGTACCGCGGCTGAGCCCCGAGTTCCTCACGAACTTCGATCGCTTCAACCTCAACGCGCAGGAAGGCTTTCTCGTCTCCCTGATCGACGGCCGCCTCGATCTGCAGAAGCTCGTGCTCCTCTCCCCGTTCGATCAATTCACGACGCTGTTCGTCCTGGCGAAGCTGGCTCAGGAACGAGCCATCACGGTGCCGCAATGAATGACCGCTACGCGATTGCCGAGAAACTGAACGTGCCTCTGGCCATCGTCGGCGAAGCCGGCGAAGTGAAGTGGACGAACGATGCCTTCGACGAAACGTTCGGTGACGACGCCGCGCACTGGCTGAAGGAAGGTGCACGCGCGGTCGCCGGCGAAGCAGGCTGGCTGCATGGATTCTTCCTCGATGCCGATGAACGCCGCTCGATGGACGTCGAGATCGAAGGGCGCACGTACCGCGTGGATCGCGTCGGCAATCCGTCGGACTTCGAGCCGAACGCCGTCGCACTCTCGTTCGAAGATGTGACACGCCAGCGCGAGATGGAACAGGCGAAGTCCGACTTCACCTCGATGATCGTCCACGATCTGCGCGGCCCGCTCTCCGGCATTCAGGGCACACTCGAGTTCGTCCTTGCGCAAGAGGGAACGCGGATGGACGCGATGTACACCGACCTCCTGCAGGAAGCGCAGCGCGAGTCGGAACGGATGATGAATCTCATCAACGAACTGCTCGACTTCTCGAAGATTCAGGCCGGCAACTTCACGGTCGAGGGTGAGCCGGTACGCGTCGCGGGCGTGTTGAAGCGCGCAGTGCGCTCGCTGCAGTCCGTCGCCTCACGCGATGAGATCTTTCTGCTGAATGCGCATGGGCGCGACGTGCCGCAAATCATCGGCAGCGTCGAGAAGCTGACGCAGGCCATCATCAATCTGATCTCGAACTCGCTGAAGTTCACGCCGAAGCGCGGCCTCATCAGCGTCGGCGCACAGATCATCCGTACAGGCGAATTGCCCGAGGCCATCGTGATCACGGTGACCGATACGGGGATGGGCATCAAAGCGCAGGAGCTTCAGAAGGTCTGGGAGAAGTACAAGCAGAGCGGCAACAAATCCCTCCGCGGGGGCGGCGGCACCGGTCTCGGCCTCTACATCGTCAAGCAGATCGTGGAAGCCCACGGAGGCGAAGTGACCGTGGCTTCGATCGAAGGTGTCGGCACGAGTATGGTGCTCAAGCTGCCGGTCAAGCGCGCGGCGTGAAGAGATCGCTCCTCCGTCATCCCGAGCGTAATCGAGGGACCTGGGTGGGCGGACGGCACCAGGCTCATGTCGCGAGCCTCCCGCACACCCAGGTCCCTCGACTCACGCTCGGGATGACAGTGCTGCTTCAATTCCAGCAGCCACTTCCTCCTCGCTGATGCCCTCGACGATGTCGCACGTCCCGATTCCGGTCGGCAACACCATCACGCGCATCGAACCGGTGTTCTTCTTGTCGTGCTCCGTCGCGGCGAGAATCGCGGCGCGGTCGACATCCGCGGGAACCGGCGCCGGCTCCCATGCACGGATCGTGTTGTCGATGCGGACGCGATTCCGCTCGCTCAGCACGCCGCGGCGCACGGCGATCTCGTTCGCGCCGATCATTCCCCAGCCGACTGCCTCGCCGTGTGTGATGCCCTGGTACTGCATCGCGGCCTCGATTCCGTGCGCGATCGTATGTCCATAGTTGAGCAGCCGCCGCAGATCCTTCTCGCGCTCATCGGAATCGACGATCGCCGTTTTCACGCGCACCGCGCGCTCGATGATCTGATCGACGGCATCTCGATGCTGCTCGAAGAGCTCGAACAGTGCAGCGTCGCCAAGCACGCCGCCCTTCAGCGCTTCGAACATCCCGCTGCGGATCTCGCGATCCGGCAACGAACGGAGCACGTCGGGATCGACGATCACCGCACGCGGCGGATGAAACGCGCCGATCAGATTCTTCCCCTTCGGATGATTCACGCCGACTTTGCCGCCGTACGCGCTGTCGACTTGCGCGAGTAGCGTCGTCGGCACCTGTACGAGATCGATTCCCCGCAGGAACATCGCGGCCGCGAAACCGGCCGTATCGCCGACCACACCGCCGCCGACGGCCACGACCATCGAGTCGCGTTTCGCATTGTGCTCGAGCAACTCCGTGACGATCCGCTCGGCAGTCGCCAGCGTCTTGTTCGCCTCGCCGTCATCCATCGTGATGACCGTCGCATGCGGCTCGAAGGAGCGTGCGACGCGCTCGCCGAGTTCACGCAGTCCGTTCGCGGTCACGACGAACACGCGTCCGCGCGGCGACACGAGCTGCCCCACGCGATTCAATGAACCGCGCGACAAATGAATCGGGTACTTGCGCGTCGAGATGATCATGGTGCCGGCTTCACTGCGATTCCGAGGTCGGACAACTGCTTCTCATCGACTTCCGATGGCGCATCGCACATCAGATCCTGTGCACGTGCAGTCTTCGGGAACGCGATGACATCGCGCAGCGATTCCGCGCGCGCCATCAGCATCACCATCCGGTCGACGCCGAGCGCAATGCCTCCATGCGGCGGCGCTCCGTAACGGAATGCCTCCAGGAGGAACCCGAAACGCTGCTTCGCATCCTCATCGGAAATACCGAGTGCGGCGAACATCTTCGCCTGGACATCGGAGCGGTTGATGCGGATCGAGCCGCCGCCGAGCTCGATGCCGTTGAGTACGACGTCGTAGGCACGCGCCATCGCCTTGCCAGGATCGTCCAGATCCTCAACGGTTGCAGGCGAGGTGAACGGATGATGGCGCGCGAAGTAGCGCTGCGATTCTTCATCCCACTCGAAGAGCGGGAAGTTCGTCACCCAGACGAAATCGAATCGCTCGTCGGGAATCATCCCCTCTTCGCGTGCGACACGCAGACGAAGGTTCGCGAGGACATCCCAGACAATCGTCGTTTTGCCGGCGACGATCAAGGCGAGGCTGCCCGGCTCTGCACGCGTGATCTCGCGCAGAAGATCGAGTGTCGCAGCGTCGACGAACTTCTTGAACGACGCGTTCGGCTCGCTCCCTTCGAACTTCACCCAGAGCAATCCTCCGGCGCCGAGTTTTTTCGCGTACTCCGTCAGCTCGTCGACACGCTTGCGCGTGAACGACGCTCCTCTCGGCACGACGATCGCGCGCACGGAGCCGCCAGCGCTAATTGCGTCCTTCATCGGTGCGAACTCGATGTCGCTGGCCCAGCTCGTGAGATCGACGAGCTCCATCCCGAACCGAGTGTCGGGACGATCGATGCCGAAGCGATCCATCGCCTCCTGCCACTTCATGCGCGGGAAAGGCGTCTTCACCTCGATGCCGGCCAGCGGGAAGATCTCGGCGAACAGACCTTCGATCATCGAGTAGATGAACTCTTCATCAATGAACGAGGCTTCGACGTCGACCTGCGTGAACTCCGGCTGGCGGTCGCGGCGCAGGTCCTCATCGCGGAAACAGCGCGCGATCTGGAAGTAGCGCTCGAGCCCGGCCACCATGCAGAGCTGCTTGAAGATCTGCGGCGATTGCGGCAGCGCGTAGAAGCTTCCCTTGTGCACGCGGCTCGGGACGAGATAGTCGCGCGCCCCTTCCGGCGTCGACTTCGTGAGAATCGGCGTCTCGATCTCGAGGAAGCCGTTGCGATTCATGTAGTCGCGAATCGCGAACGTGATCTTGTGGCGCAACATCAGATTCTTCGTCAGTGGCTGGCGCCGCAGGTCGAGATAGCGGTATTGCAGGCGAAGCTCTTCGGCTGCATCCGTGTCGTCTTCGATTCCAAACGGCGGCGTATCGGCGCGATTCAGAATCGTGACCGAGGTGGCGACGACTTCGATGTCGCCGGTCGGCAGCTTGGCATTGCGCACATTCTCGGCGCGTGCGGCAACCGTCCCCTCGATCCGAACCACGAACTCGCCACGCGCTTCTTTCGCGGTATTCACGGTCTCATCGCTCGCACCGCGGCCGCGATCGATCACGACCTGGCAGATGCCGCTGCGATCGCGCAGATCGAGAAAGATCAGATCGCCGAAGTCGCGATTCTTCTGCACCCATCCACTGAGGGTGAGCTGTTGGCCAACGTGCTCGAGTCGAAGTGTTCCTGCAAAAAGACGGTTCATGGTTTCCCTAGTTCTGAGTTCTGAGTTCTGAGTTTGAGTGCTGAGTTGCGTGGTGTTCTACTCGGTACTCAGCACTCAGTACTCAGAACTACTTCAAGTACTTTTCCTTGTATTCAATGTAGTTGCGCCACGATCCCTCGAGTCTCGTGATCTCTTCTTCCGTCAGCGGGCGCTTCTCTTTCGCCGGCACGCCGGCGACGAGCGTGCGTGGCGCGACGCGCATCCCTTCGCTGACGACGGCGCCCGCGGCGACGAGCGCGCACTCCCCGACCACGGCACCGTCGAGTACGCGTGCGCCCATCCCGATCAATGCGCCGCGTTTCACGGTGCAGCCGTGAACGATCGCGCCATGTCCGATCGTGACTTCTTCCGCGATGATCGTCGGATGCTTGTCGTGCGTGACATGCACGACACAGTTGTCCTGGATGTTCGTGCGCGAACCAATCCGAATGTGATTGACGTCGCCGCGGATCACGGTGCCGAACCAGATCGAACAGTCGTTGCCGATCTCGACGTCGCCAATGAGCGTTGCGTTCTCCGCTACGAAGACGCCTTGTCCGAGGCGGGGGTTCTTGCCGCCGTAAGGAAGGACGATCATGGCGCGCGACTTTAGCACGACGCACTGCGTACAATCCGCACCATGGGGAAATCGATCGAGTTCAGGCATCGCGGACACGAGGTCACGCGGCTGGAGGCATTCAGCGACGTCGTGTTCGGCTTCGCAATCTCGCTCCTCGTCGTGTCGCTGGAGGCGCCCAAGTCATTTCACGAACTGAGGGAGATGATGCAGGGCTTCCTCCCCTTCGCCCTCTGCTTCTTCATCTTCATCGACATCTGGTTCGAGCATCACGACTTCTTCCGGCGCTATGCACTGCAGGACGGCCGGATCGTTTTCCTGAACACGATCCTCTTGTTCGTCGTGCTGTTCTACGTCTATCCGCTGAAGTATGTGTTCGTGAGTTTCGTGAACTCGATCCGCGGGATCCGCGAGGGACTGCAGATGCAGGATCTTCCCCCGCTCTTTACGATCTACGGGCTGGGCGTGTTCGCCGTGTTCACGCTCCTAGGGCTGATGTTTCATCACGCCTGGACGAAGCGTGAGGAGCTCGAGCTCAACGAAGTGGAGCGCATCGACACGCTAGCCTCGATCTGGGACAACGGATCGATGGCCGCGTTCGGCCTCATTTCCATCGCCGTCGCGAATCTATTGCCGGCGCGATTGGCGATGCTCGCCGGCTTCGTCTACTTCTTCATCTGCATTCCGAAATCGTTGATCCCGACCGTGATGAAGCGCCGGCGCCGCGAAGCGGAGTCGCGAATGACCGCGGTTGCGATATCCTGAGCGCTCACACCCTTCGCTCGATGGAACCAAAGGCTGCACCGCATCGCAGAGGCCGGCGTAAGTCGGACGATCTGTCTCCACTGATCGAGCTCCAGCAGAAGATCGTGACGCGCGGAGCCGGCTCTCTCAAGGTGATACTCGAGGAGACGCTGCGCATCGCCGAATGCGACGGCGCGATGTTCGAGTCGCTGAATGAAAAAGGGTGGCTGATTCGCGGCGGAGCTGGTTCGCTCGCCAGCTATTCCGGAGAGAACACGCAGCCCGCACTCGGCGTCACGATCGATGGTCCTGTGGCGATTGCACGTGGAGGGGGACAGTCGATCGCGGCGGTCGCCTTCCCCCGTTTCGTGCTGACCGTGGTCGCCCATCGCGACAACGCATTTCCGCCGCGCGATGAACAGATTCTTCAGTTGCTCGCGGGCTTCGCGATGAATGTCGTGCTGGAAACCGACACCGCGCCGAAGATCACGTCGCTGACCGCCGCAGTAGAACGCGAAACGCAGTTCGTCGGACTCCTGCAGGAAATTGCGGTTGCGGCCAACGAGGCACAAAGTGTCGAGGAAGCGATTCGCCGCAGCCTTTCGCGCATCTGCGAAGTCACCGGCTGGCCGATCGGGCACATGTACCTGACCAGCGAGCGGGGCGACCGCTTGATCTCGACGAAGATCTGGCACACGACGGACGCAACGCGCTTCAACGCACTGCGCCGGCTCACGGATGGGATGGAGTGGCGAAAAGGCGTCGGCCTGCCGGGACAAGTGCTCGCAGGCGCGAAGCCGGAGTGGGTCGTCGACATCCGCAAAGACCCGAGCATCGTCCGCACGGCCGTTGCAACCTCCCTCGGTGTCCACTCGTCGTTTGCGATCCCTCTGCTGATCGGAAGCGAGGTCGTGGCAGTGCTCGAGTTCTTCTCGGAGCAGGTGCTCGAGCCGGATCAGAGACTGCTCGAGATCGCGGGACAGATCGGCGTGCAACTGGGGCGCGTGATCGAGCGCAAGAGGTCGTCGATCACGCTCGCCGCGTCGGAGCAGCACTACCGCTCGCTGTTCGAGCGCAATCTCGCGGGTGTGTTCCGGCTCGAGATCGACGGCAAGATCGTCGACTGCAACGAAGCGTTAGCCCGCATCGTCGGCTGCGACTCGCGTTCGGAGCTGCGCGATCTTTCGATGTTCGATCTCTATCCTGAATCGCCGGAGCGCGAGGAGTTCTTTGCACGGCTCAAGAGTCAGCGCACGGTGACGAATGCCGAGATGCTGCTCGAACGGCGAGACGGTGCGCGCGTCTGGACGCTGGTGAATGCCAGCGTGATGGATATCGGGGAATCGCAGGTGATCGAGGGCTCGCTGCTCGACATCACGGCGCGCAAGGAAGAGGAGCTGCGCGTCGAGTATCAGGCGCAGCACGACGCGTTGACGAAGCTGCACAATCGCGCGTTCTTCCGCAGTCAGCTCGAGAAGTCGCTCGCGCTCGCGCAACGCTACGAGCATCCGCTTGGCTTGCTGTTCATGGATCTCGATGGCTTCAAGCCGATCAACGACACCCTCGGCCATGCCGCGGGCGATTGGCTGCTGCAGGAAACGGCGACACGCCTCGTGCAATCGGTGCGCAGCTCCGATCTCGTAGCGAGACTCGGCGGCGACGAATTCGTCGTGCTGCTCACGACCCTGACGAATGCGCGCGATGCGGAGACCGTCGCACAGAAGCTGCTGGCGCGCCTCAGCGCACCCTTCGCCTACAACGGCCACGAACTGGTGGTTTCCGCGAGCATCGGCATCGGCCTCTATCCCGACGACGCCGCCGACTCCGAAATGCTGATCGCCGCCGCCGACGAAGCGATGTACGCCGCCAAAAAAGGCGGCGGCCACACCTATCGCTTCCTCAACTGGACCCCCTCCAAATACAACCTGACTTGACGGGATCACTTCACGATCGACAGGGCGCGCTTTTTCAACGCATTCACCCAGGGGGTTGTCGATCGCTCCGCGGTCAGCAACGGAACATCGAGTTGCTCGGCGAGGGCAATATAGACGGCGTCGTACACGGTCGTTCCATACTTGAGCGCAACGCTCAGCACGGATTGGCGTGGCGGTTCGATGACCTCCATCGGGGCATCGAGGTGCAGAAGCCAGATCTCTTCCGCAAGCCTCGCATCCAGCGCTTTCGTTCGTGTGTTCGTTCGAAGCACGTTGGCGAATTCCCAGTAGTGAAGAGACGGCGCGACGAGCTCCACTCGCTCATCGAGCATCTTCTCCTGCCATGCGCGTGCGGCCGTCGAAAAGGCTTCCGGCAGATACCAGGCGATCGCGACGCTCGTATCGAGAACGTAGCGGTTCATGAGCGGCTGCGGTCATCGCGCAGAATATCGACGACACTCCTGCCAGACTTCATTGACGTCGTGCGGGCGCGCACGGACGCCAGGCGATCGCGGTAACTTTCGCGGCGAAGACGCGCGGCCTTCACCTCGACAAACGTCCGCAACGCCTCCTCCACGACCGCCTTCTTGGTCTGCGCGGTGGACAGCTGCATCGCCTGCTCCAGCAGTTCGTCGTTGAGGTCGATGTTGGTACGCATACACATAGTGTAACGAAATACACCTCCGAGTTCTTTCGCTATCCTTCATCCATGAGCAACCTCTATGCGGGTGTCGATCTTGGCGGGACCAGCTTCATCGCAGTCGTGGCGGACAAGAACGGGAAAGTCGTTGGCAGCTCCGACTGCGTGACGACGCGCGGCATCAAACCGGAAGAGACGATCGCGCAGATCGCGGAGCACGTCCGGCTCGCGGCGAACGCTGCATCCGTCAAAGTGTCGAAGGTGAAGGCCGTCGGCATCGGAGTCGCGGGCGCCGTCGATCCGAAGCGTGGCACCGTCGTTCGTGCTCCGAACCTCGGTTGGGACAACGTTCCGCTCGCGAAGATCCTCGGCAAGAATCTCGACCGCGACGTCGTCGTCGGCAATGACGTCCAGGTCGCAATCATCGGCGAGCACGCCTACGGCGCCGCGCGCAAAACGAAGCGCGCCGTCGGCATCTGGGTCGGCACCGGCATCGGTGGCGGTTTGATCGTCGACGGCGAGATCGACCGCGGCTTCCGCGGCGCAGCCGGCGAGATCGGTCACATGGTCATCCTCCCCGACGGCCCGCAATGCGGCTGCGGACGCCGCGGCTGCGTCGAGGCACTCGCCTCACGCACGGCGATGGAGCGCGATGTCCGCGCAGCGTCGAGCAAGAAACCGAGCGCCGTGCTGGCGATCATGGAAGAGCGGAAGAAGGATCGGATGACGAGCAGCGTGATGAAGCGCGCGCTCGACGCCAACGACCCCATCATGAAAGACGTCATCTCCCGCGCGCAGAACTACCTCGGTCTGCTCGCCGGCAACATCGTCAACATGTTCGATCCGGAGATCGTCGTGATCGGCGGCGGCGTCGCACAACGGCTGAAGAAGTCATTCGTTGGTCCGATCGAGGAAGTCGCACGGAGCCGTTTCCTCCGTCCCGATCCTGACAGGAAGATTCGCATCGAGCATGCGAGGTTGGGCGACTACTCAGGAGCTCTCGGCGCGTGTGCGCTGGCGCGGAAGAATCGCTAGTTTTCTTGGGATGTTTGGGCAGCTCACCGAGCACCCTGGCGCTCACTCAACTTTGTAGCGAAAGCTGACTGAGCTCCAGCTGGATCGCCTGCGCAGCGCTGGGGACGACCGCCGCTGCCTCCCCTTTCATGGACAGTCTGCGCTTCGGCGTTCGCAGGAGCGCCTGACGAAACTGCTCATGCGCATCAGCCATGCGCCCGGTACGGAGAAGCAGTTCACCGTAGAGCTCATGCGCAGGCTTGATCGTGTCCGGCGGTCCGGATGGCGGGCCGAGCGCGTCTTCCAGCTCCACGGCTTCCGCCGCAAGCGCAATCGATTTCGCGGGATTGCGCTCGATCATCGCTTCGAGCTCTTTCGCCATCACCTTTGCTACGTCCGAGCCCTTTTGCAGCCGGCTCAGCGCTTCTGCCGCAAGCGCAGGGTTCCCCTGCGCGGCGGCGCCGGCGCCGATCGCGAACGTCAGCCCTGAAGCGTCGCTCTTCGGTCCGCAGCCCGCATGCGCGCTTTCGGTCATCGCGGGCAGCGCCTTCGGCAGCACGCTCCAGTCTCCCGTCTCGATCGCGAACCGTGCCTGCATGTTCATGCGCGCGGTTCGCTCGCGCACGTCCTCACCATTTGCTTCATCGAACAACTTTCGCGCGTCGTCGAACCGCGACTGTTGCAGATACGCGTATTGGAGCCACTGCAGGCTGTGCAGATCCCGCTTCGATTGCGGAAGGCCCTTGCTGGTTACCCACTGCTTCGACGTTGCGTAGGCATGCTCGTTCGAGGCGATCGTCTCCGGCCACATCCCGAGTTGCAGAAAGATGTGCGACGGCATGTGCAGGGCGTGGAATGCCGCGGGTGCGACGCGCGCGTAACGTTTGGCCGCGCGCAATCCCAGTGGTGCGTGCAGAGGATCGTCATACGCGTGAATCAGGTAGTGCAGAACTCCGGGATGATCGGGATGCGACGCGAAGATCGGTTCGAGGATCGCCGCTGCCTGAATCTGCTTTCTCGCATCCGTATCGCTGGGCCTGTGCGTTCCGAGAATCGCGAGCGCCCAGAAAATCTGCGCTTCGACATCATCCCGATACGTGCCCGCGAGCTTCTCCATCGCGCTCGCATACGCCTCATCGCGATGGGTTTTGTCCCCATCCCCATACAGAACCTCAACGGCGTCGAGCCACGCGCGCTCGCGAGGACTCGCAGTGCGCGTGCCCACTTTCGCGAGCGCCTTGCGAGCTCCCTCGACATCGACCTCCATCCAGATCGGATGATTGAACGTCATCGCCTCGCCCCAATACGCGAGCACGAATGACGGATCGATCGACTCCGCTTCACGGAACGCGGCCGCGGCTTCGTCGTACCAGAAGCTGTGCAGCGCCGCGACTCCGCGCAGGAACGCCGCCTGCGCCTCCGGTTTCCCCGAGTTGGGAAACGAAATCGTCCCGAGCTGTGCCGAGGCGGAGCCCGCTGCAAGAACGAAGGCGAGCGCGAGAAGCGGCTTCATGTCCTTGAGACTAACCGCTTCCCGCGCAGGTTTCGGTTACGAATTACCTACCAGCCGAGGGTATCGATGTAGTACGGCAGCATGCGCCGCCACCACGGCCAGTCGTGATTGACGTCGAAGCCCCAGACATCGAGCCAGTGAGGAATGCCTTTGCCATCGAGAATCGACGCGAAGCGGCGCGATGCATCCGGCGCTTCGTACGCTCCCTGGCCGGTCGAGATGATGATCCGCGTGTGATGCTGCAGCAGATCGAGTGCGTGGCCTTCCATGCGCGGCACATACCACGACGGGTTGTTGAAGTAGCAGTTGTCGTCCGAGTAGCCGTGGAAGTAATCGCCGCCGAGATCGTAGAAGCCGCTCATCGAGATCGTCACATCGAAAATATCGGGCCGCCGGCAGAGTGTATTCATCGCGTGGAACGCGCCGAAGCTCGCGCCCGATGTGGCGATGCGCGCGCTGCCGTCACCGCACATGTGGCGAATGTACGGCACGACTTCGTCTTCGATGTAGCGCATGTAGAGCGCCTGCCGCCTCGCCTTCTCCGGCACCGGCAGCTGCGAATCCATCCACGCGTAGCGGTTGATACTCTCGATCGAGAAGATCCGCACACGGCCCTGAAAGATCGCCCGTTCGACGGCCTTGATCAGGAAGAAGCGCTCGTTCTCGAGGTAATCAGCCGCGGCGGTCGGGAAGAGCAGCAGCGGGTGTCCGCGATCGCCATACGAGACGATCGGCATGTCCATACCGAGGGCGGGACTGCGCCAGCCATCGATTCTGCGAGGGAGAGCGGGATCGACATACTCCATGACGCGCAAGCCTAGCACGAGGAACAGCGCTAAGATTTCACTTGCGCAGAGGAGATGGAAATGACCGAGGCGGCGACCCACGCGCAACGGGCGTCCATTCTGCTGGACCTGGCGCGCAGTCCGAACGTCGGGACCGGCAATTTGTCCGAGGCACTGCGAGAGATCACGGAGGCAGCCTCGCGGGCGCTGGAGGTCGCGCGTGCCAGCATCTGGCTCTACTCGTCCGACAAGCGCGATATCCACTGCATCGATCTCTATCTCTCCGAGAACGGCACACACACATCGGGCGTCGCGCTCTTCGCGAAGGACTATCCCGGATACTTCCAGGCTCTCCTCGAGAATCGAACGATTCCCGCGCATGACGCGCACAGCGATCCGCGCACGCGCGAATTCTCCGCCGGATATCTCACGCCACTCGGCATCAATTCGATGCTCGATGCGCCGCTGCGCGTCGGCGGGCAGATGATCGGCGTCGTATGCCACGAACATGTCGGACCGGCGCGCACGTGGACACTCGACGAGCAGAATTTCGCAGGCTCGATCGCGGACTACACCGCGCTCGCGATGCAGGCCAACGAACTGCGTCTCGCGCGCGAGGCCGCGCAGGAAGCAAGCCGTGCGAAAAGCGCACTGCTCGCAAATCTCAGCCACGAGCTCCGCACGCCGCTCAACTCGATCATCGGCTTCAGCGAGCTGCTGCGCGAGCGCGCCGACCCACCGACCGCGGCGAAACTCGCTACGATCGAATCTGCTGGACGGACTCTGCTCGCGATGATCGAAGAACTGCTCGAGATGGCATCGCTCGAGGCGGGGCTTACGCAGCTCGACCGGCAGGCATACGACCTTCAGAGCCTGATCGAAGCGATCGCCGGAAACGCGCAAGTCGCGATCGAGAAACAGGGAAATCGATTCGAGGTCTCCCCTGTCCCTTCGATGAAACTCTACGGGGACTCCGAAAAAGTCTGGCGGATCCTCTGGAGCCTGCTCGACAACGCGAACAAATTCACCCATCGCGGAACCGTGACGCTCACTGTCGACAAGGTGGGTGACGATCGGGTGCGCTTCGCGATTGGTGACACAGGCGTCGGAATTGCGCCGGAGCATCTGACGACGATCTTCCAACCGTTCGTACAGGCAGATCCGTCGCTGCGGCGCCGGCACGGAGGTGCCGGACTCGGACTCGCCATCACGCGCCGGCTCTGCGACCTGATGGGCGCGACGATCGAAGCAGAGAGCGAGCTGGGAAAAGGATCGACATTCACCGTGACTCTCGATTCGGGGTTCGCGGCGACGCGCACTTGAAGCAGACATCACCGCCACTGGTGATCATCATCTCTATCCGAGGCTCGCGTTCCATGCGACATTGGGTTGCATGAATCTGCAGCTACTGGGATACGCCGCATCAGCTCTCATCGCCACATCTCTGTTGATGCGCTCGATCGTCCGCTTGCGCATCATCAACATGTGCGGTGCCGCGACGTTCTCGGTGTACGGATTTCTCATCGGAGCGTATCCCGTCGGCATCCTCAACATGATGACGGCAACGATCAACGTCGTGCAGTTGATCCGACTCCGCAGGCGCCGTGAGTTCTTCCGTATCCTGGAGATCAGTCCGCGCGCGGAGTATCTGCGCTACTTCATCGAATTCGAGCAGAACGAGATCCGGCAGTTCTTTCCGCGATTCGAATACAGGCAGGAAGAGACGGATCTCGCGCTCTTCGTCCTCCGCGATCTGGTTCCCGCCGGCCTCCTCCTCGGCAAGGTTCGGGGAGACGAGCTCGAGATCCAGATCGACTACGCCGTCGCGCAGTACCGCGACATGAAGATCGGCCGCTATCTCTTCATCGATCACAGCGACTACTTCGCCGGGCGCGGAATCCGTGAAATCGTGAGCGCAGCCGACAGCGAGGCGCATGCCGACTATCTCCGCCGCATGGGGTTCAGTGCGGATGAGAACGGAGGAACGTTCCGCCGGTTCACCACCTCGAGCTCAGCACACCACTAGTACACCCGCCCTCCGCCGAAACGGCGAATCGACGCGAAGTGCACATCGAAGTAGCTCGCGGCCGCGCGCAGTGCGCGCGCGACGAGCCACGTGTCCTTGTCGACGATCTGTTCGAGTGGCATCCGCATGTTCGCCGGCAGTTTGTAACGGCAGCGGCGGCATAGTGCGTTTCCTGATGTCTTGTCGAAGTTGCAGCGTGGGCAGTTCCGTCGTCTGGCGAGGCTCTCGACCTGGGTCCTGGACATCATTCGTGTTCCCTTCTCTCTCTGATTCGCACCAAAAAAAAGGCCGGCGGTGGCGCCGGCCTTTTGGTGCTGCTGTTCTCTGTCGGATTAGAGTAGCAGACTCAGGCAGCTCGCCACAACCGCCACGTCCAGATGCACCAGAAGACGCCCCACGTGATCGTGAGCATCGCGATACCCACCGTGGCGATGAGCGGCCCGCGATGATCCGACAACGCGCCGGCCGCGAGTGACGAGAGGCTCATCGTCAGCGTCAGAAACCCATAGTCGGCGGAGAAGATGCGGCCCCGGATCCAATCGGGCGCCTCGCGCTGCAGTCCATACGACGAAATCTGCCAGGCAGCTCCTCCACCGAGATGCGCGAGCAGAATTCCTGCGAGTCCGACGGTCAGCGTTTTCGAAAAACCCAGCACCGTATAACCGGCGCCGAAGGCGAGAATGCAGAACGAGATCGCGCGGTACTGCGCATCATCACGCTTGACGAACGCGCGCACGAGAAACGGCCCGAGGAGTGCACCGAGTCCGCGCGCCGCGAAGAGCACGCCGATGCCCCACGCCCCTGCGTTGAAGACCTGCTTCCCGAACACGCTCAGCATCGCGATCGTGCCCGCACCCGTTCCGTATCCGCCCTTCACTGAGAGGAGTGCGAGCACCCGCGGATTCCGTCTAGCGTAGCGCAGGGTCTCGCGCATCGACTCCAGCAGCGGCGGATGTTCGTGCTGGCGCGTGCGCTCTTCCGCGAATCGCGAGCGCATTCGCCACAGCACGAACGCCGAGAAGAGAAAGCTGAGTGCATCGACGATGAACGACAGATCGCGGCCGAAGTACATCGTCACGGCCCCACCAATCGCTGCACCCACGGCGAGCATCGTCCCCCAGGTCGATCCCATCAGCACGTTCGCCGGTCCGAGCTCCTCGGGTGCCACGATGTTGGGCAGTGCCGCCTGCGAGGCCGGCTCGAAATACGCGGAGCCGATCGAGATCATGATGACGCCGAGATAGGCGAAGGGCAGCATCGCGATCGAGCGCGCGAGCAGGGGCAGCAAACACGCGACGGTGCGGATCAAATCGACAGCGATCATCAGCTGGCGCCGATCGACTCGGTCGACGATGTGACCCGCCAGCGGTGTGAAGAAAAAGATGGGCAGCGTCTGACACAACAGCATCAGCGATGCGAGTGTCGCGGAGCCGGTGAGCTGCAGCACGAGATCGAGCAGCGCGACCGTGAGGAACCAGTCGCCGCCGAGCGAGATCAGCGTGCCGGTGTAGAGGAGCCGGAAGTCGCGATTGTCGCGAAGAAGACGAATGTACATGCGTTTCTCATCCCGACTCCGCCACGGGATGAACATCACCGCCGACGCGGCGATACGTCAGAAACGAATACGGATACTGATTCTTTTCGTCGGCTTCGAAGTGCTCGGAGTCGACGAGCTTCCACTCATTCACGTCGTCGAACTCGGGAAACGTGGCATCGCCTTCCGGTTCGGCGTGGACGCGAGTCAGCAGCATCTCGTCCGCACGATGCAGAGCCTGCGAGTAGATCTCCGCGCCGCCGGCGATGAAGACGTTGTCGTCGTCCTGCACGAGCAGCAGCGCACTCTCGATCGATGGAGCGGCGACGACCTCCGGCGCGGCGAAGCCGCGGTTCCGCGTGACGACGATGTTCCTTCGTCCGGGCAAAGCCTTCCCCACCGAGTCGAACGTCTTGCGCCCCATGATCATCGCGTGTCCCATCGTCAGCGCCTTGAAACGCTTGAGGTCCGCGGAGAGACGCCACGGCAATTCGCCCTGACTCCCGATGACAGCGTTGTCGGCAACGGCCGCGATGATCGTGACCTTCATACGGCGATGGGAGCCTTGATCGATGGATGCGGGTCGTAGTTCTCGAGTGTGAAGTCGCCGAACCTGAAATCGAAGATCGACTTCACCTCCGGATTCAGCTTCATCGCCGGAAGCGGCCGCGGTTCACGCTCGAGCTGCAGCTTCGCCTGCTCCAAATGGTTGTTGTAGAGATGCGTATCGCCGAACGTATGCACGAAGTCTCCCGGCTGCAGGCTGCATACCTGCGCAACCATCATCGTGAGCAGTGCATACGATGCGATGTTGAACGGCACACCGAGAAAGACGTCGGCACTGCGCTGATAGAGCTGGCAGGAGAGTTTCCCGTTCGCGACATAGAACTGGAAGAGTGCATGGCAGGGCGACAGCGCCATGCGCGGAAGATCGCCGACGTTCCAGGCACTGACCACGAGTCTGCGCGAATCGGGCGTGTGCTTGATCTGCTCGATCACGCCTGAAATCTGATCAATATGTTGACCATTCGGCGCAGGCCAGGATCGCCACTGGTAGCCGTAGATCGGGCCCAGCTCGCCGTTCGCATCGGCCCACTCGTCCCAGATCGTGACTTTGTTCTCGCGCAGGTAGGCAACGTTCGTCTCTCCGCGCAGGAACCACAGCAGTTCGTAGATGATCGAGCGGAGATGCAGCTTCTTCGTCGTCAGTAGCGGAAAACCGGCCTGCAGATCGAAACGCAACTGATGCCCGAAGATGCTTCGCGTCCCTGTCCCGGTGCGATCGGACTTCTCGTTGCCGTGGTCGAGGATGTGACGAAGGAGGTCGAGGTACGCCTGCATCCCGGCATTCTAAGGTGTCGCGGGTTGGACCGTAATCTGAGTTCGCTCATCCGCCGTGTGCGCAGACCTCGAGCGTCGAAGCCATCGTGCGTGTGAGCCGATCGTGTAGATCGTGGCAACCACAGCGAGCACGGTGAACGTCAACGCGCCTGGATAGGCCCAGAAGATCGTCCAGAAGTGGGACTGCGCATAGGCGTCCCCCATCAGGCCGCCGGGGTTCGGCATCGGAATCGAATTGAATACATTCGGCAGATCCTGGTCGCCAATCAGCCCCTGCGCGAACGACGCCCCCACCTTCCAGCGAATGAACAGCGCTGTAACGCTCAAGCCGAACGCGGCAACCGACAGAAATCCGCGAATCGGATTCCCATCGCGAATGAACCCGAATCCAGGAACGATCCGAGCGATGAACCTGCTCGGCCGATCCGAGAAACTCAACCGCGGGAACGCGATGAGAAGGAGCGCCGCGCCAATCACGATCAACGCAAGAACGCCACCAGCGGCGGCGATTCGCAATGGCGGAGCGTGGCGATAGGGATCGAGACCCAGGGTCTGTTTCTCATTGAGCTCGCGCCACGACGATGGATTGAATGCGTGCAGAAACTCCTCAGGCAAAGGGTGGTGCGGCGGAACGAACCGGCCGGCGGTGAGCGCGGCGCGATTCTCCTTCGCACGATCTTCGTCACCCAACTCGTCGTAGAGCGCCTTTGCGCGCTCGCGGTTCCCAGCGTAATGATTCGCGACCGCGGTGATCCACTTGAGATCCCGATTTTCCGCATGACTGGCGAGCCTGCTCTCGAGACGCTGCACCATCGCTGAATGGCCCAGCGCGTCATTGAGCCCGATCGGGAGGGAATGAATGACGAGCATCCTCACTGCAACGAACAGCAGCCCGGCCGTCATCACCATCGTGACGGTCGCGATCGCGAGCACCACTCGATCGCGTTTCGTGCGCGGGCGCATTGCGGTGGCGATCACTAAGCCGAGGAGAGCGACGAGTGCTGTGACAACGGCATAGATCGAGTAGTCGACGTTTGCAGTCGCCACCATTGCGTTGATGGGAAACGCCATCAATTTCCTGCGATACGCGTCTTCACTCTGCGCTGCGGCACGGTCGCCGCGCTCCCGGAAGAATCGCGACCACGTCGCCGATGCCAACACCTCGGCTTCGGTGTCGAATCCGCCTACCGCACGTCCATGTTGCAGCCATGTGTAGGCGCGCGACGTGTCGTTCGCACCACCCTCCCGAACCATTTTTGCCTGCCAGCGCACGTACGGCACGTTGATGAGCTGTTCGATCGGATAGTGAAACGTGATGGGAACAGCCATCGCCCTGCGCTTGACCTCACCCACTCGCTCGAGGTCATCGGCCCAGCGACGCTCGCTCCAGGTCTCTGCGAATCGAGCCATCCAATCGAAATCGATGTAAGGAGTTCCGGGATACTGCCCGGGATCCTTCAGCAGAGCCAGCATGGCCTCCGCCTCCTCGCGGCGACCCTGTGCGGCCAACGACTGTGCGAGCCGGAAGCGATGCCAGGGCTGCGTCGGATCGCGATCCATCGCTTCCCGAAGCGCGGCGTCGAGCTCTGGAAACGTCTTCGGTGCGTCGTCGAACGGATCCTTCGTGGGAGCGAACCTCGGGTTCGGAACGTATTTGACGCCGGAGCCGTCTTTGATGAAATTCGCCGCGATCACCATGCCGGCCTTCATCCCGCGCATGCGCCACAGCAGGTTCAATGGCGGAAAGAGCGGCTTGTCGAAGCGGCCGTCGTGGAAGAGCAGCGTGTCGTCCTTGAAATCCTTGTCGCCGGCGGCATAGCGAATCTCGATCCCCTGATCCCGTTTGGTATAGCCACGAGGAAGTCCCGGCAGGTAGTAGCGCTCGAGCACACGCCCGCTCGCCGGATCGCGGCCGAGGAGGTAATTCGTATCGACTGGCTTTCCACTCGACACGAATTCGCTCTTGTACCAGTCGACGGCGTAGATTTTTCCGCTGTCGACGAAGGCTCGTGCGCTGCGAACATGCGGGTCGATCGCGGCAGCCTTCGTGTATTCGTCCGCAGCTTCGGACCAGCGGCCGCTGTCCGCGTCGAGATCGGCGAGCAGGATGTGCCCGTGTGCATTCTTCGGATCGAGCGTAACTGCTTCGGTTGCCGCGGCCCGTGCCTCTTCCGTCTTTTGCAGTTGTACGAGCGCGAGGACGCGATTGCGCATGTTCTCGCCGTTCTTCGGCGCCTGCGAGAGCAGATCGAGCGCGCCGGCTGCGTCGCCCGTCCGGAGGGCGTAGAGACCTGCGAGTGTGACGACGATGTCGCCGACGCCGCTTGCGTTCGTCTTTCGCAGCTCGATCTGATTCGCCGCCTGGGAGGCGAGCACGAACTGTTCGCCGCGGCGATCGCGTACATCGCCGATGTCGCTCACCTTCACACCTTCAGCCTCGTCGAGTGGTGGCGGAGGTGGAATGTCGAGCGTGAAGTATGGCTGGATCTCGGTCTCGTTGTGGACGACGAACGCATCGCCCCAAACGACGACGGACACTCCGAGCTTGCGAGCAAGTTCCCGCGCACCTTCCTGACTCTGTACCGGCTCCTTCGTCTGCGCAATGCCAACGACGCGCACGTTCCGATCACTGAGCCGGTCGAGAATTGCGCGCTCGACCATGCCCGCGATGAAGTGTCCCTCTTTCATCGAGGCCTCATCAGGGCCGTAGAAGGGTGCCACGGCGACCGAGAAGCCTTTCGCTGGTGGTGCAGCGGCTGGTTGGGATTGTTGTGCCGGCTTGCGAAGCACGAACCACGCACCAATCGCGACGAGCACAAACAGGATTGCGATGTAGGACAGGCGCCCTCGCCTGTCCTCGGGAAATGAGGATGAAGCGTCCGCACTCCGCCTCTCCAGCGCATCGCGAATCTCCGCATAGCTCGCGGGGCGCTGATCCCGATTCTTCTGCGTCATCCGCTCGATGAGCTCGATGACGTTGCGGGGAACATCGGCCCGCTTAACGAGAAGCGACGGGAGCGGATCGTGCAGATGCTGCGCGACGACGGAGAAAGGCGAGGTTCCCTTGAAGGGCTTCTCGCCGGCCAGCATTTCGTAGAGCATGATGCCGAGCGAGTAGATGTCGGCTCGGAAGTCGCACTCCTGTCCGTTGGCCTGCTCCGGCGCGATGTAGTGCGGTGAGCCGAGCATGTAGCCCGTCTGCGTGAGGGAGCTCTCGCTCCTGCCGCTGATATCCAGCGGTTTGGCGAGTCCGAAGTCTGCGACGCGTACCTGGCCTCGGCGATCGATGAGGACATTCGACGGTTTGATGTCGCGATGAACGATCTGCTTTTCCCACGCGGCCTCGAGCGCATCGACGACCTGCCTCGCGATTCGCAGTGCCTCATCGACCGGCAGCGGACCACGCGCGATGCGGTCTGCGAGCATCTCGCCGTCGACGTATTCCATGACGATGAACGCGCCGTCTTTCTCTTCGCCGAACGAGTAGATGCGCACGATGTTGGGATGCTCGACATTCGCCATCGCGCGCGCTTCGCGGAGAAAGCGTGCGCGCGATTCGCTGTTCGGCTCGTGTCCACCGAGCATGACCTTCACGGCGACCTGGCGGCCGAGCGTGTCATCTTCTCCGAGATAGACACGGCCCATGCCGCCCTGTCCGAGAAGTCGAACAACGCGATGGCCGGCGATGCGTTGCGTCTGCATCGCGATCGTCGCATCACAGCTCGGGCAGGCGAAAGCGTCCGCCGGCACACTCTGCGAGCAATTCGGACACTGGCTCATGATGAGTACTGCTGAGTTCTGAGTTCTGAGTTCTGAGTTCTGAGTGATGGTACCAAGCCAACTCAGAACTCAGTACTCAGAACTCAGCACTCAAGTTGCTACACTCCCCCGCCATGTTCCGCATCGGAAACCTGCCGGCGGTCGAGCTCGCATCGCAGTTCGGTACGCCCCTCTATGTTTACGATACGGCGGTCATCCGCCGCCAGATTGCCAGCGTCAAGCGCGCGTTTTCCTCGCTTCCGCTGCGGCCCTTCTATGCGATGAAAGCGAACTCGAATCTCTCGATCCTGCGCCTCATTCGCAGCGAGGGTTTCGGGTGCGATGCCGTTTCGCCCGGTGAGATCTATCTCGCCAGGCGCGCCGGCTTCGACTCGGAAGACATCTGGTTCACCTGTTCCAACGTCTCGGATGACGACCTGCGTGCCATCGCCGATCCCGACATCGTCATCAACGTGAATTCGATGTCGGAGATCGACCGCGTGATCGCGCTCGATCTTCCGAATCGCATCGCGTTGCGCGTGAACCCCGACGTCGGCGCGGGCCATCATCACGATGTCGTCACGGCCGGCGGCGGCGTGAAGTTCGGCATCGATCTGGCCGAACTGCCGTCGGCGCGCATGGTCGTCGAAGACAGCGGACGGCGCATCGTCGGCCTGCACGCGCACATCGGCTCCGGCATCGATCGCATCGCGCCGCTCATCGAATCCGCGCGCCGGCTGCTCGAGGCCGCGGCGGAGTTCGATCATCTCCGCTGGATCAACTTCGGCGGCGGGATCTCTGTCCCATACCGGCCGGATGAGCAGCCGTTCCCAATCGACGACTATGGCGCGGAGCTCACGCGTGTCGCGGACAAGCTGCTCCGCGCGCGCGACCTGCACGCCATCATCGAGCCGGGCCGCTATGTCGTCGCGCAGTCAGGAACACTGCTCGCTCGCGTGACCGCGATGCGCGTCAGCGCCGGCCAGACGTGGCTCGGTGTCGACACCGGCTTCAATCACCTCGTGCGTCCATCGAAGTACGGCGCGTATCACCACATCACGAATTGCGATCCGAAGAGCGAACAGTTCGACGAGGTCGTCGTGGCCGGCAACCTCTGCGAGTCGGGCGATGTCTTCACGCGCGACAGCGAAGGCAACGTGCTGACGCGGCGGATCGAGCAGACGAAGGTGGGAGATCTGCTCGCGTTCCATGACGCGGGCGCGTACGGCTTCTCGATGGGGTCGCACTACAACGCGCGGCTTCTGCCGCCGGAGATCCTCGTCGATGGCTCCGACGTCCGCGTCATTCGCGAACGGCAGGAGGTGCAGGATCTGGTTAGGGGGATGGAGTGAGAACAGGCAGCAGACAGCAGACAGCAGACAGCAGGCCGGCAAACAGCCGGCTGATCTCTTGTCTGCTGTCCGCTGCCTGCTGTCTGCTGTCTGCCTGCGCCACCACCAAACCCGCCATGCTCGATCTCAAGATTACGAACGCACGCATCATCGACGGCACCGGCGCTCCCTGGTTTCGCGGCGATATCGCGGTGCGCGGCGACACGATCGTCGCGATCGGCGACCTCACGAACGAACATGCGCAAACGACGATCGACGCCCAGGACCACATCGTCTCTCCCGGCTTCATCGACCTCCTCGGCCAGGACGAGAGCGCGGTCTTTCGCGATCCGCATCTCGAGCCGAAGATCCGGCAGGGAGTGACGACCGAGCTCACGGGCGAGGGGGGATCGCCGAAGCCGTCGATCCGCGATTACTTTCAGAAGCTCGAGAAGAATCGATCGGCGGTGAACATCGCGCTGCTCGCCGGCGCGTCGAATCCGCGCGAGCTCGTGATCGGCAACGTCAACCGTCAGCCGACGGCCGCCGAAATGATCGAGATGGAAAAGATCGTCGATCAGGAGATGCGTAACGGCGCGATCGGTCTCTCGACATCCCTCATCTATCTTCCGGAGATGTACTCGACGACCGAGGAGCTCATCGAGCTCGCGAAGGTGGCGGCGAAGTACGGCGGCGTCTACTTCACGCACATGCGCGACGAAGGCGATCACATCGACATGGGACTCGACGAGGCGTTCCGCATCGGACGCGAGGCGAACATCCCGGTCAACATCTGGCATCTCAAAGTCGGCGGCCGCGCGAACTGGGGCCGCATGCCGCATGTGATCGAGCGCATCAATGCAGCACGCGCGGAGGGAATCGACGCGGCCGCGAATGTCTATCCCTACAACGCGTCCGCCACATCGCTCTCTACGCTCCTTCCGAACTGGTCGTTGGAAGGCGGCTACGACCAGGCGCAGAAGCGGCTGCAGAATCCGGAAGACCGCGCGAAGATCGCGGAAGCGCTGCGGGCGCAGTTCGAGAAGCGCGGCGAGCGCGGGATCTACATCACACGCATCGACAATCCGCAGCTCGCGCAATATCAGAAAAAGTTCATCGAAGAGATCGCGACGGAGATGCAGCAGCCGGCCGAGGAAGCACTGATGCGGCTGTTCTCCGAGACGACCGGCTCCCCCGCCGTCATCTTCTTTTCGATGAATGAAGACGATGTGAAGACGGCGCTTCGTCAGCCATTCGTCTCGATCGGCTCAGACTCCGGCGCTCCCTCGCCCGATCAGCGAGCGCAAGGCGTCGCGGTGCATCCGCGCGCGTACGGCACGTCGCCGCGCGTGGCGGGCCACTACGTTCGCGACGAGAAACTCTTCACACTCGAAGAAGCGGTGCGCAAGATGACGTCACAGGCGGCGGACCGCATGCGGCTCGAGGATCGCGGCATCCTTCGCCGCGGCATGAAGGCCGACATCATCATCTTCGACGAGAACACAATTCGCGATCTCGCGACTTATGAGAGTCCGAATCAATTCTCCGAGGGAGTGATCACGGTGATTGTGAATGGCGTGCCTGTGATGCGTGACGCGAAGATGACGGGAGCGCTGCCCGGCCGGCCGGTCAGGGGCAAAGGGTGGAAGGGATGAGCGAATCGCAATCCTCTGAGAAACTCGTTCGAGCGGTGGGCTTTGGCGGCCTCGTCGCGATGTGCATCAATGCCGTCGTCGGGTCGGGTGTCTTTCTCCTTCCCAGCGAGTCGTACAAACTGCTCGGCCCGTTCTCGCTCTGGGCGCCGCTGCTCTTTGCGATTCCTGTCTTCATTCTCGTCCTCTGCTTCGCCGAGGCGTCGAGCCATTTCACGGAGCCCGGCGGGGCGTATCTGTATGCGCGCACGGCGTTCGGCGACTTCGTCGGGTTCGAGACGGGATGGATGAACTGGATCGCGCGACTGACGTCGCTCGCGTCGCTGTCGAACGGCTTCGTCGTGTCGTTGGCGTTTCTCTGGCCGGAGCTCGGCCAGGGCGCAGCGCGGCAGTCGATCATCGTCGGCACTCTCCTCATCCTCGGTGCGATTCACTTCGTGGGCGTGCGCTACGGAGCGGCATCGATCTATGTGTTCACCGTGGGGAAGATCGTGCCGCTGGTCGGCTTCATCATCGTCGCGCTGATTGCGTTCCGGCATAACCCGATTCCCGTATCGCTCACGCTGCCGCCGAGCGGGACGAACTGGAATGACGCGGCGCTCTTCATGCTGTTCGCATACGCGGGCTTCGAGAACATGGGAGTTCCGGCCGGCGAATACAAGAATCCGCGGCGCGATCTGCCGCGCGCACTGCTAGCCGCGACGCTCGCGATCGCCGCGATCTACGTGCTCGCGCAGCTCGGCGCAATGGCGACGATTCCGAACCTCTCGCAGAGCAGCACGCCAATCGCCGACGCGGCGAAGTCACTCGTGGGACCGATCGGCGCGATCGTCGTGACGATTGGCGCATTGCTGTCGATGGCGGGCACGAACTCGGGCACGGTGCTCGAGGGCTCCCGCATGCTCTACGCGCTGTCACTCGATCGGAGAATGGGTCCGATCAGCTATGTGCATCCGCGGTTTCGCACGCCGTCGGTGGCGATCGTGCTTCATGTCGGTGTGGCGATGGCACTCGCGCTGGCGGGATCGTTCGCGAAGCTCGCTCTGCTGTCCGCGGTGGCGCGTCTCGCGACGTATCTCTTCACCGCGGCCGCAGTGCCACGCCTGCGCAAGCTCAACGAAGGCTTCCGGACTCCGGGACTGATCGTACCGATCCTCGGCGTCGCCGCCTCGCTGCTGATCTGCATCTCGTTGAACCGCGAGAAATTGCTCGCAGGCCTCTATGCGCTGATCGCGGGTGCCTTGGTCTATGCGCTGTCGCGGCGAGAGCGGGCATCCAGCTAACCCGTCATTGCAGCCAGGTACACACGGCGACCGCCACGGCCGCCGCCACGATGTCACCAACGATCGCTGACGGAATCGCGTGGCGCGTGCGCTTCACGCCAACCGCTCCGAAGTACACCGCGAGGACATAGAAGAGGGTTTCGCTCGAGCCGTACATCGTCGCCGCGATGCGCGAGACCAGAGTGTCCGGCCCGTAGCGCTTGATGATGTCCGTCGTCAGCGCGAGTGAGCCGCTACCGGATAGCGGACGCAATACGAGCAGCGGAAAGATCTCCGGCGGAAAACCGATGCGGGTCATCGCCGGCCGGAGGAAGTTGGTCATCATGTCCATCGCACCCGAACCGCGGAACATCCCGATCGCCACGAGGATCCCGACGAGGAACGGAATGATCTTCACCGCGACGTTGAAGCCTTCCTTCGCTCCTTCGATGAAGACGTCGTAGACCTTGATGCCGCGGATCATCCCCACCAGCGGGATGCCGACGAGGAGTACCGGAATCGTCCAGAGCGAGACCTGCTGCAGCAGCTCTCGGATCATTGCGCATTCCTCTTCGGGAAGAAGCGCTGCAGGATCTTCGACATGATCACCGCGGCGGTCGCGCCGGAGAGCGAGGCGATGATCGTCGTCGGAATGATTGCTGTCGGCTGCTTCGAGCCCGCGGCCACCAGCACGCCGATGATCGTCGCGGGGATGAACTGGATGCCCGCGGTATTCAGCGTCATGAACGTCACCATCGCGTTCGAGGCGGTCTCTTTGTCGCCCTCGTTGAGCTCCTGCAACTCCTCCATCGCCTTGATGCCGAACGGAGTCGCGGCGTTGGAGAGGCCGAGCATGTTCGCTGCGACGTTCATGACCATCGCGCCGATCGCAGGATGCTCGGGCGGAATCTCAGGAAAAAGCAGCCGCGAGATCGGGCGCAACGCGCGCGACAGCATCGCAATGAGCCCGGCCCTCTCCGCGACGCGCATGATGCCGAGCCACAGCGTCATGATGCCGACGAGCCCCAGCGCGATCTCGACCGCGGTCTTCGCGGAGCTCATCGCGCCCGTCGTTACGTCCGCTGCAGTGCCGTTGAAGATGGCGACGACAAACGCAATCGCCATGAGCGCGAACCAGATGTAATTGAGCATGCGGAGATGGTAGATGATCGCACGCCGGAAGGCGTGCCACCCGGACAATAGCCAGTGGTTTCGCAAAGCGATACCACTGGACGGTGACGGCACGTAAGACGTGCAAAAGCTTCCGGCACGCCTGCCGGCGTGCGACGTCCTTGTGGTGGGGATCGCGGCGTCCAGTGGTGGCGGAGCCACCACTGGCTATTTTCCGAGAGAACGCCTCCGGCGTTACCAATCGCCGGTCGTCAAGTAGTCGTCGATCCCCTTCGCCGCCTTCCGCCCCGCACCCATTGCGAGAATTACGGTCGCGCCGCCGGTCACGATGTCGCCGCCGGCAAACACGCCGCGCTTCGACGTCCGCATCGTTTCGGGATCGGCCTCGATGTAGTTCTTCCGATTCGTCTTCAAGTCCGGCGTCGTCGATTGAATCAGCGGATTCGCGCTCGTGCCGATCGCGATGATCGCCACCTGCGCCGGGATGAACACCTCCGCACCTTCAATCGGTACCGGACGGCGACGTCCCGACTCATCCGGCTCGCCGAGCTCCATCTGCTGGCAGCGCACCCCCTTCAACCATCCGCGCTCGTCGCCGATCAGCTCCGTCGGATTCGTCAGCGGCCGCAGATCAACGCCCTCTTCCTTCGCATGCTTGACCTCTTCCTTGCGCGCCGGCATCTCGGCTTCACTGCGGCGGTAGACGAGCGTCGCTGTGCGAGCGCCGAGACGAAGCGAGGTGCGTACTGCATCCATCGCGGTGTTGCCGCCACCGACGACGACGACATCCTTGTCCTTGCAGTCATACACAGGCTCGTCGTAGTCGGGGAAGCGATAGGCGCGCATGAGATTCACACGGGTGAGAAATTCATTCGCCGAGTAGACGGCGTTGAGATGTTCGCCCGGAATGTTGAGGAACTGCGGCAACCCCGCGCCTGTCGCGACGAACACCGCGTCGTAGCCTTCCTCCTGCATCAACTGATCGAGAGTCACCGTCTTGCCGATGACGACATTCGTCTCGAACTCGACTCCGCGTTTGCGGAGCACATCGACTTCCTGCCGCACGATCTCCTTCGGCAGCCGGAACTCCGGGATGCCGTAGACGAGCACGCCGCCCAGCTCGTGCAGCGCTTCGAACACGCGCACGCGGTGGCCCTGCTGAATCAGGTCCCCCGCGGCAGAGAGTCCCGCCGGACCGCTGCCGACGATCGCAACTGCTTTCCCTGTCGAAGGTTTGTTCGCCGGAATGCCGATCTGTCCCGTGGTCCGTTCGTAGTCGGCGACGAAGCGCTCGAGATGACCGATCGCCAGCGACTCGACCTTCTTCGTCATCAGGCAGTCGCCTTCGCACTGATCTTCCTGCGGACAGACGCGGCCCGTGATCGCGGGCAGCGCGTTGTCCTCGCGGATCTTCGCGGCCGCGCCGAGGTAGTCGCCGTCGATGATCAGCTGCACGAACTCCTTCACCTTCACGGCCACCGGACATCCGCGCGTGCACGTCGGCTTTGCGCACGCCAGGCAGCGCAAGGCCTCCTGATTCGCGAGGTCCGGACGATAGCCGAGGTTCACCTCTTCGAAGTTCCGCGCGCGGACTTCGGGCTCGCGCTCCGGCATGTGCTGCCGGGGCATCTTCATGCGGTCTTTGTTCGGAATCGGATTAGGCATGGCAGGCCGCCTCATAGCGTGCGAGCGATTCCTTCTCCTGCTCGCGATACATCGAATTGCGTTGCATGAGCACGTTGAAGTCGACGTCGTGCGCGTCGAACTCGGGACCATCGACACAGGCGAACTGGCTCTTGTTGCCGATCAGCACGCGGCAGCCACCGCACATGCCGGTTCCGTCGACCATGATCGAGTTGAGACTGACCACGGTGCGGATGTTCTGAACGCGCGTGGTATCGGCCACCGCGCGCATCATCGGGATTGGCCCGATCGCGAGCACGTAATCGACATCGCCCTTTCGGATCAGTTCCTTCAGCTTGTCGGTGACGAGTCCCTTCTCACCGTAGCTGCCGTCGTCGGTCATGATGAGCACCTCGTCGCTCGCGGCGCGCACTTCGTCTTCGAGGATCAGCAGGTCGCGCGTGCGCGCGCCGAGGATCGAGGTGACGAAGTTGCCCGCGTCGCGGAGCGCGCGCGCGGTCGGCAGTGCAATCGCGGTCCCGACTCCCCCGCCAATCACCACCACATGTCCAAATCTCTCGACCTCGGATGGCTTTCCGAGGGGACCGACGACGTCGAGGATCGAGTCGCCATCGCCGAGGCGATTGAGCGCGATCGTCGTCTTGCCGATGCCTTGCACCACGATCGTGATCGTTCCCTTGTCGGGGTCTGATCCCTTGATGGTGAGGGGAATGCGCTCGCCGAAGTCGTCGAGTCGGATGATGACGAACTGCCCTGGTTTTTGTGCACGTGCAATGCGCGGGGCGTCGATCTCGAATTGCTTGACGTTGGGGCCGAGGAAGCGGGCCGAACGGATTTTGAACATGCAACGGATTGTGGGGAGTTGCGCGCACAAACACCCGCGAACGTTGATACGTGAGCGCGTGATGAACATCACGGGTTGGTGCGGCAGCCAGCAGGCAGCGGGCAGCAGGCTGCAGGGGGTTCGTCGCTCCTGCTGCCTGCCGTCTGCTGCCTGCCGTCTGCTGTCTGTTTACAATCTGGCGTGCGCCGAATCCTTCCCCTGCTTCTCCTGATTGCGTGCAGCAAGCCGGCTCCGCAGCCGAAGCCTTCGATTCTTTTCGTGACGCTCGATACGACGCGCGCGGATGCAATCACGCCCGAGCTCACGCCCTCGCTCGACGCGCTCGCAAAGCGCGGTGTCTACTTTCGACAGGCGTACACGGCAGTCCCGCAGACGCTCCCTGCTCATCTCACGATGCTGACCGGCATGTATCCAGCCGCGCATGGAGTGCATGAGAACGCACGGCCTCTCTCCGGCGATCGCCCGTTGATCGCGGAAACGCTGCACGCATCCGGCTATCACACCGGGGCGTTCGTTTCGGCGTTCGCATTGGCGCGACGTTTTGGAACGTCACGAGGGTTCGACACGTGGGACGAGGACTTCGGCGGACGCGCGGAACGCACCGCGTCAGAAACGACGGAGCGCGCGCTCGCGTGGCTCTCATCGCAGAGCGGCTCACCGATGTTTCTCTGGGTTCACTACTACGATCCGCACTACCCGTACACACCTCCGGAGCCCTTTCTCTCGAAGTACGCGAAGCAGCCGTACTACGGCGAGGTTGCATACATGGATCAGCAACTCGGCAGGCTCGTCGCCGCATTCGAGAAGAAGGCGTCGGGGCCGATCGCCATCGTCATCGTGGGCGATCACGGCGAAGGACTCGGCGATCACGGCGAGCAGCAGCACGGAAATCTGATGTACCAGTCGACGATGCATGTGCCGCTGCTGTTGATCGCGCCCGGAGTGAAGCCGGCGAAGGACGACACGCCGATTTCCACGCGCCGCGTGTTCGACATGCTGTTGAACGCGGCGGCGCCGCAGCAGGAGAAGGTCGTCGTCGGTGAAGCGATGAAGCCGTATCTCGACTACGGATGGCAACCGCAGACGATGGCGCTCGAGGGACGGCAGAAGACGATCATGGCCGGACGGCCGGAGGTTTACGACGTCATCGCAGATCCCGGTGAGACACACGATCTCGCGCCCGGTGCAGCGCTCTCACGCGATGTGCGCGCGGCCTTGCACGACTATCCCGTTCCGTCGCTGCAGGAAGCCGCCGCATCGTCCGCGAATCTGTCGGATGAAGAGCGGCGTCAGCTCGCGGCGCTCGGCTACGTTGGTAGCAGTGCGCGTCCGGTGATTCGCACGGACGCGCCGCGGCCGGCGGACATGGCAGCGCTCTTCCCGGTTCTCGATGAGGCAGCAGGTCTGTTCGTGCGCGAGGAGTACGCCAGGGCCATTCCGCTGCTCGAAGAAATCCTGAAGAAGGATCCTCACAACCTCGATGCGGCGCTGCGTCTCGCGACATCGCACTCCGCCCTCGGGCACGAACCGCAGGCGCTCGCAGCATTCGAGCGCGCGCAGGCCATCGCTCCCGATTCGCCCGACGTGAAGACGTACCTCGCATTGCATCTCGCGCGCGGCTCGCGTTGGCAGGAAGCCATTCCGATGCTCGAGCAGGTGCTAGCAGCGACACCGGACAAGGTGCCTGCGATCGAAGCGCTGGCAGACTTGCGTTTCAAGCAGAATCGCTTTCCGGAATCCGTCGCACTTCGGCAACGGCTTTATGCCCTGCGGTCGCCGACGCCAATCGAGCTCGCCTCGCTCGGCCACCTGGCGATGCTGGCTGGCGAGACCGATGTTGCGATCGATGCGTTCGAACGTTCCCACGGCGGATACGACCTGCAACTCGGCGTGCTCTACTTGTCGAAGCGCCGCTTCGAAGAAGCGCGCATCGCTCTGGACCGCGTCCCACCCGCCAGCCCCGACTATGCGATGGCGTTGTTCAAGCGCGCACAGGTGAGCGTATTGCTCCACGAACCGGACGCTCCGGCGCACATCGAGCAAGCACGCCAGCATGCGAACAACGTGACTCGATCATTGATCGAGAGCGAGAAGTTGTTCCGGTAGCACGGAGCAAGGGAGCGGGCAAGACGCCCGCTCCCCCACCGCTCGTCAACGTTAGAACTGCACTCGAGCAGCAACCTGGAAGCGTCGCGGGTCATACGTCGATTTCGCGAACGGCGCTTTCTTGAGATGCGCCAGCTGTCCACCAAGGCCCGTGTCGAAGTAACCAGCTGGACATGCGTTCTTCGTGTTCGGCACCTCGGAAGGCAGATCGCAAACTCCAAGGACGCCGACTCGCGACTCGAAGTTGTAAGCCGTCTGCTTGTCGTACACGTTGAATATGTCGACCGCGAGTTGCAGGTTGATGCCGCGGAAAACGCCGAGGTTCTGCGTGTAATTGAGATCGAGCTGATGATGCGAGGGCGTGCGGCGGCGCCCCGCAGGTTCCGCGTAACGGTTCGAATCGCTCGTGCTCGTGGTCAGCGATGAATACGGGATGTAGCTCTCGAGTTGCCATGGCTGGCCCGATTGATAAAGCCAGAACGCACCCGCTGTCGCGTGCCACGGAAGAGCCTCCGTACCCGTCAGCTTGACCACGTGGCGGCGGTCGCCGCGAAGATCGCCATACTTGTAGTTCCACAACTGGCGTCCCGCACCGTCACCAATGAACGATGAACCGATGAACGTGGCCTGATCATTCGCGGTGTTGAACGTCGCGTTGTCCTGATCGAAGTTGCCGTAGTAGTGACTCCACGTGTAGGAGCCTCGGACGAATGTATCGCGGCCGTGCCACTCAGACTCGAGAGTCGCTTCATAGTGCTTCGTAAACGCGCCGTCGAGCGCTGCGATGACGTAAGAGGAGCCGCTGCCGATCGCACCGCGCAGGCCAGTGCCGGCAGGATTTGCCGTCGTGGGGTTCGTTCCGAGATTCGGGATGTAGAGCTCCTGCTTCACGCCCGGCACATCTTTGCCGAAGCGGATGCGCGCGTCGTTGTTCGTGTCTTCCCAGAAACGCGTGCTCTTGCGATAACGGCCGTAGACACGCATGGAGAAATTGCTGTGGATCTGCTGCGCGGTACCGAGCAACAACTCGTGAGTCACGCGCGGTTTGATCCCATCGACGAACAGTTTGCCCGAGGATGACGCGACAGGATCGATGCCCATCAGGACGCCATTGGCATCGAAATATTCGTTGATCGATTGCACGAGGTTTCGATCCCACGACGCAGCACGCGCGTCGGAGTTCGCTGCCGGATTGTAAATCGCGAAACTGGCGTAGACGGTGTCTTCGCCGTTGTAAGCCCAGGTCGTACCGAGGCGGGGCTGGATCATTTGCTTGAACGGGATGTTGTGCATCTTGTACTTCGTGCCGGGAGACTTCACGAAGCCCGCGATATTGTCCGCTGCCGCGAGCCCTTGACCATACAGCGTGTCGTGACTCGCGAGAACACCGACATTGAACGACCAGTTGTTGAGGTGCATCGTGTCGTTGAGCTCAATGTTCTGCGAGTGATACTCGGAGTGGATCGTCGGAATCTGTCCCGTGCCCTGCGGGCTGAAGTTGGCGATGAAGAAAGCCGGCTTCGCGGTTCCGCACGCGCTGGCCGGACAATTCACACCGCCCTGCGCCGCGGTCGCGCCGCCGGGGATCGTGATGAGTCCCCAGCCGTTCGATGTCTGAAACCGGTCTTCAGAATCTTTGTATTGTTGATAGCCGGCGTGAAGGTCGTGCGCCAGCCAGCCACCGAGGGTGTAGTTGTAGGCGACTTGTCCGCTTCTTCGGAAAAAGTCGTCGTTGTCGGCCGAGTACTGTCCGAAGCCCACGGTGCCGCCACCTGTCTTCACGCCGTTCGAAACATAGCCGTACTTGTCGATGTACTGCTGGACGAATGCAGCGTTCCCTGCATTCGCCGTTGGAACGACGAGGCGTCCGGCATTCGCCAGATCATCGATGGGCAGGCGTGCGCCTGCTGCCGTCGAAACCTCCGCCTTCGAAAGGATGTCGGCTCCGCCACCGCCAGGGTTTTTGAAGTCGGTCAGCTTGAAGGTGAAGAGGCTCTGCTGGTTGATGACCCACGAGCCTTCGAGGGCTGCGATCTTTAGATTGGACGTCGACCCGGAGCCGGTCGTCCCGGCCTGAGTCGATGTGAACGACGCCCCCGTTTTCCGATGATGCGAATCGCGATAGCTGCCATTGAACAGCCACGATGCGGTGGGTGTGTAGGTCAGCTTCCCGAAGATTTCATTGCGGTAATCCCGAAATTCCGGCAGATCTCCGTAGAGATTCGACTGATTGCTCTTCGTGTAGATCGGACGGTAATACGACGCGTAGAAGAAAAGCCGGTCTGAGAGAATTGGCCCGCCGACGTTCGCCGTCGTCCAATCCCGATCCTGCGCATATTTTGCGTTCGACGTCGAAGCCTGGCTTGCGACGAACGAATGTCTCAGCACCTGGTATCCAACCTCGCCCGAATACTTGTTCGTACCAGACTTGCTGACCGAATCGATCTGGAATCCACCGGATCGCTCGAAGTCGACCGCCTTGGCACCGCCCTTCACGATATTGACCTGGGCGATGTCATGCGTCGCAGGATCCGCTGTCTGAATTCCGAAGAGCGGCATCGTGATATTCACGCCGTCGTACAGGTAGACATTGTCCTGACCGCTGCCACCACCACTCGGTCCGCGGAATTCGTCTTGTGTGACCATCACACCTGGAATGAGCTTCTGAATGTCTTTGTAATCCTGGCTGATCGGGAGAGCCTGAATCTGCTGGCTCGAAAGACCGGTCTCCAGCTCTGTCGATTCGCGATCGACGAGTGTCTGCTGTGCCGTGACCGTCATGGTCTCCGACATTCCGGCGACACCAAGCTTTACGTCCAACGCCAAGTCTTCGCCGAGGATGACTTCCGCTTTGCGCGTCATCGTCTGCATGCCGGACAGCGAGTAAGTCACGGTGTACGTCCCTGGCTGAAGCGCGGGTAAGCGATACTCGCCGGTCACGCCGCTCGTCGTCACGCGCGGCTGTGGCAGCACGTTCGCGCGAGCCTCGACAGTCACACCGGGCAGTGCGGAGCCGTCGCTGGCCATCACCCTTCCATGAACGGACCCTGTCTGTTGCGCGAGAAGTGGAACAGAAATGAGGATTAGACAGAAACAAATGGCGCTGCGAAGCCTTCCAGAAACCATCGAATCTCCCCTCCAAAGTTGGCAAAGAAACCGAGCGATTGTAAACCCGACCGACCGGTCAGTGTGTCATCGAATCGGCCACTCGAGGTCGCCGAGGAAACGCTCGTCTTCGCGCCAGGAGGGATGGACGGAGACATGCAGATCGAGAAAGACCTTCGCGCCGAGGATCGCTTCGAGCTCGAGCCGCGACTCGGTTCCGATCCGTTTGATCATGTCGCCGCGCTTGCCGATCACGATCGGCTTCTGTGAGTCGCGCTCGACATGAATCGTCGCCCAGATGCGAATCAGATTCTTCTCTTCGTCTTCTTCGAAACGCTCGACGGCGACTGCCGTCGTGTAGGGCAACTCATCGCCGGTGTGATGCAACAGCTTCTCGCGCACGATCTCGCCCGCGAAGAATCGTTCCGGCTGTGTCGTGTAGTCCTCGGACGAGAACCGCGGTTCGCCTTCTTCCATGTTCTTGAAAAAGAGTGAGACCAACTCGGGCACGCCTTCGCCTGCTGAGGCGGAGATCGGCACGATCTCATCGAAGAGCTGGAAGCCCGAGTAACGCTCCATGACCGGCAGCAGCGCGTTCTTCTTCTGCACGATGTCGACCTTGTTCAGAATCGCGAAGCGCTTCGTGTCCGTCTCGCGCAGCATGTCGATCACGTATTGATCGCCCTTGCCGAACGGCTCCGCCGCGTCGACGATCAACGCCACCACATCCGCCTCGGTGAGGCTCGAGCGGACGTGATCCATCATCCGGACGTTGAGCTTGTGCAGCGGACGATGAATCCCGGGCGTGTCGAGGAAGGCGAGCTGCCCGCGCTCTTCGTTGAAGATGCCGACGATGCGATTGCGCGTGGTCTGCGGTTTCGCGGAGACGATGGAGACCTTGTGTCCGAGGATGCGGTTGAGCAGCGTGGACTTGCCGGCATTGGGCCGGCCCACCAGCGCCACAACGCCGAAGCGCGGACGACTCGCCTCCGGCGTTCGATCATTCTTCATCGCGGAACCAGTGGTGCTTCGCACCATTGGCTATTCTCCTGGAGAACGCCTCCGGCGTTCGATCATTCTTCATCGCTCGGTTCCTTCCAGTCGGGATCTTTCGTCACTCGCACGCGATAGATCCGCCGTTTGTCGGCGCGATCGACTTCGAAGATCCATGCGTTCTTCCTCACGACGGCTCCTGCTTTCGGAATGCGGCCAAGTGTCGTGAAGATCATTCCCGCAACGGTCTCGTAGTCGCCGTTGCCGAACTTCGCATCGATCATCTCCTCGAGAGCATCGATGCGCAACAGGCCGCTGACCAGATAGCGATCGCCGCCGAGATCGACGACGGTTGCTTCTTCGTCTTCGTGTTCGTCAGCGATCTCGCCGACGATCTCCTCGACGATGTCCTCGATCGTGATGATTCCCGCCGTGCCGCCGTATTCGTCGACGACAATCGCGGCCTGCAGATGCTCGCTTTGAAACTCGCGCAAGAGGTCGCTCACCTTCTTCGTCTCGGAGACGAAATAGGGCGGACGCGCCAGATCGGAGACGGATCGCTTCTCCCCTTTCAGGATCGCGTCGAAGATCTCCTTCACGTGCACGATGCCGGTGATCTGATCGATCGACTCGGTGTAGATCGGAATGCGCGAATATTTCGACTCGCTGAACATGCGCGCGATCTCATCGAGAGGCTTGCGTGCGTCGAACGCCTGCACGTCGATGCGCGGCGTCATCAACTCCTTCGCGACGCGATCGCCGAAGTCGACGATCGATTGCAGTAACTTCCCTTCCGACGCTTCGAGAATGCCTTCTTCCTCGCCGACATCGATGTAGGCCTGCACCTCTTCGTCGGTCACCTCTTCGTCGTCGTCTTCGTCGGCCACGTCGCGCTGGCGCTCGAGGCGGTCGAAGAGCTGGCGCAGCGGATAGAGCATCGGCCAGAAGAGGTAGTAGAAGAAATGCGTCAGCGGGATCATCCGCAACAGCAGCTTCTCGCTCAGATCCTCCGGGAAAAATGCGAGGACGAACTTCCAGGCCATCACGACCACGATCCAGAGCGCGGTCGTGTCGAGAAAGGCGTCCATGATCGGACGCTCCTCCTCCAGCACGATCAGCGTCGAGCCGTAGGCCAAGATGAGTGTGATCTGCAGCAGCGCGCCGCTGACGAGCTGAAAGTTGCGCGGATCGTAGACGCTCCAGCCGCCCCGCTCCTCTGCCTCACCGCCCGAGAGCCGCCGCAGCGCGACGGGGCTGAGCTGCTGAACGATCGCACGGATGGCGTCGAAGATCAGGTAGAGGACTCCGCTGAGCGCGGCGAGAAAGATCCAGACAGACTGTGAGCCACTACTTCCCATGTCGAATAGACGGCGGATTCTAGCAGGAGAGCGGGCGTCTCGCCCGCAGTCGGCGAGCGTCTCGCTCGGCGGCGATTGTCCGAGTTTAGTCGCCGGCCGAGACGGCCAGCGACTGCGGGCGGGACGCCCGCTCTCCCTTCTTCAGCTCAAGATCAGCGCGACCATGGCAGCCAGCAATCCCAGCTTCATCAAACCCTCGGACCGCCGGTGCAAACGCATGAACGCGATCCTCTTCGGGTCGTCATCTGCAGAGTCCGGGCCGGGACGGGTGACCGCCATGGCAGGCTCGAGGCCGAGCAGCTCGTAGAACACGATCGCAGCCATCATCGCAAGTGCGACCCAGCGGATCGCAATCCAGGGCGATGCGGCGTGGGATTCGAGCCGCCACTGCTTGAATCCAGCCGCCGCGATCGCGACGAGGATCGCACCGAGGCGAAGGCGGGCGAAGCGGCGAAGAATCGGACCAAAGAGACCTCCGGCCTGATGCCTCGGCAGCGAACGGAATAGAACAGGAGCAACCATTGCTCCCAGGACAAGGCCGCCACCGAGCCAGATGGTGAGGCCGAGCAGATAAAACGTTCGTGTAACGATGTACAGCCAGTTCGGCATAATGGATTTACGTTATCACCATGGTCACTCTTCTTCTCCTGACCGTTCTCGCACTCCCGCCACAAACCCAGACGCTGATCCTCCGCACCGGCACGCACATCGCCGTCGATGGACCGATCACCGAGAAGGACGGCCGTATCGTCTTTCGCTCGAAAGGCGGACAGCTCTACTCGCTGCCGATCGACGAGGTCGATGCCGAGGCGACGAAGGCGCTCGCATTGCAACCACCGCCCGCACCGGATGACGGCAAGAAGAAGCTCAAAGTGAGTGCGGCGGAGCGTGAGCGTCTCCTCAAGGAACTGGCGACGAATCACAGCGGAACGCCCGGAGCGATTCCCCAACCACCGGCTGCACCACCGGCTCCGTCGAAGGAAGAGACCGCGGAGCAGACCCGCGAGGAATGGCAGTGGCGCAGGGAAGCGCGCGCTTACGACGAGGCAGTCACGCGTGCAAAGGAAAACCTGGCTCTCCTGGAACAGCGCGCTGCGAAGCTGCAGGATGAGATTCGTTCCCTGGTCATACTCGGCTACAAGCCGAAACAGTTCTCGTATCAGACGACGGAACTACAGACTTGCACGGATCAGATTCCGTACGCGAGGCTCGAGGTCAAGCGCGCGGAGAGAGCGCGCGAGGAATTCAGGGAAGATGCGCGGCGGCAGGGAATCCTGCCAGGCTGGCTGCGCTAGCGGGGGGCAGACAGCAGAAGGCGGACCGCAGACAGCAGGAGTGAATCGTTTTGCTGCTGCCTGCTGTCCGCTGTCTGCCTCCTGTCCCCCTACACCGGTTCCGGGCCGAACGTCTCGCTGATCACTTCCTCGACCTCGACATCCGCGAGCGCTCTTCTCACCCGCTCCAGGAATCCGTCGAAGCCGCACGCCATCACCGTGGACGCGGTGATGATGCGTTTGTTGCGCTCGATCAGCATCTCGATGCGGCCGCTCTCGTGCACGATCGCGCCGCTGCGCGCGAGCGGATCGAAATCGGCCGCGTAGAGAATGTGACGGCGATCGGGCTCGTAGAGGACGAAGATCCGGCGCGGATCCTTTCGCGCGAGCATGTGCAGCACGATGCTGCGAATCGGTGCGATGCCGGTGTCGCCCGCGATGAAGACGACATCGCGATCCGCATCGTCAGGCAAGAGAAAACTGCCGTACGGTCCGTCGACAGTGATCGGCACGCCTTGCTGCAGGCGTGAGAGCGCTTCGCCGCCCTTTCCCGGTCCCACACGAACGCAGAGCTGCACGGCTTGCGGGCGCTCCGGCGCCGACGCGATCGTGTAGGCGCGCGAGACGCCTTCCGGAAAGCGGAAGTTCACCCACTGACCTGGCTGGAAGGCGAACCCGTCTCCATCGAACGAAATCGTCAGCTGCAGCACCTTCGGCGCAAGCGTCTCGATCTCGGTGACGACTGCTCCGCGACTGCCCACGGCATCAACCCCACATGCCCGACTTGGTCAGTTTCGCAATCTTCTTGATGATGCGGTCCTTCTTGAAACCGCGAAGGTGATCGACGAACAGGGTGCCATTGAGATGATCGATCTCGTGGCACATCGCGCGCGCCATGAGGCCATCGCCCCACATCTCGCGCTCCACCCCATTGCGATCCTGATAGCGCAGCTTCACACGTTCCGGACGCGTCACGACCTCGACGAAGTCAGGAATCGAGAGACACCCTTCTTCCTCGGTGATCTCCCCTTCCGCCTCGACGATCTCGGGGTTGATGAAGATGTGCAATTCTTCGGGTCTCTTGCCGACGGAGAGATCGATCAGCATCAGGCGCAGTGAGACGCCAACCTGATTGGCAGCGAGGCCGACGCCCGGCGCCGCGTACATCGTCTCGACCATGTCCTCGATCAACTGCTGCAGCGACGCGTCGATCTCCATCACCGGCTCGGCCGGCCTGCGGAGCACATCGTCGCCATACTTTCGAATCGGAAGAACTGCCACGAGTCTTCAGCCTCTCTTCTTCAGGTTTTCAATCATGGCTTCGACCGTGTGCTTCGCGCGCTTCTTGTAGAAGTCGTCGAGCACGCGGCGGATGCCAGGATGTTTCGCCAGCGCACCGTCGAGCTTTGTCTTGTCGAGACGAAGAAGCTCGGTCGTCCGCGACGCGGTAATCGTCGCGGTGCGTGGCTTGCCCGTAAGAACGCTGACCTCACCAAAAAAATCCCCCTCGCCGAGCTTGGCGAGATAGACGCTGCCGCCGCTGTTTCCCGTGCCGCGCGTGTAGACCTTCACTTCGCCGCTGACGATCACATACATCGCCGAGCCTGGTTCCCCTTCGCTGATGATCAACGCGCCTTCGTCGAACTGCTCGAGGTCCATCTCCTTGACGAGCGCTTCGCGTTCGTCCGTGGTCAGCACCTCGAACAATGGACTGCGGGGAACGGTACGCTCGAAGAGGGGCTCCGTCTTGCCCGCCCCAGGTTCAGCGGTGGGAGGCACTTGTGCGGCGAGCTGCTGCTGCACTTTTTCTGCCTTTTTTCGAACGGCGATCGCCTGAACGGTGAGGCCGTTGTCGTCGTAGTACTTCGCCGTCGCTTCGTATTGCGAGGAGGCTTCTCCCAAATCGCCCGCACCGGCGAGCGCGTCAGCGTATTGAAGACGGATGCGAGGATTCGACGGATACTTCTCGTGCTCCCGCTTCAGCAGCGGAACCGCGCGTGAATATTCTTTCTTCGCCAGCAGCGTGGCTCCGGACTCGGTTTCTTCGGCCATGGGAGATCAACGATAACAAAAACTCAGTGACGAGTGACGAGTGGTGAGTGACGAGTGGAAATCGACTCGCTACTCGTCACTCGTCACTCGTCACTGTTTTTTCTAGAACTTGATCCGCTCCAACGCCTGCTTCGCGGATGCGGCGGACGTCGAATACGGATAGCGTTTGATGCACTCTTCGAATGCCTGCTTTGCAAGTTGCAGGTCGCTGCTCTTCTCCAGGGCAACGCCTGTCTTGTAGGCAGCATCGGGCGCCTTGTTCTGATCGCCGTATTCCGATGTCACGCGGCGGAAGTAGCGAATGGCGCTGGTGTAATCGCGTTGCGCGAAGTACGTCTCGCCGATCCAATAGAGCGCGTTGTCGGCGAGCTCGCCGCTCGGATCTGCGTCGAACACCTGCTGAAATACTGCGCGCGACTCGGGTAGCTTTCCGCGGCCGTAGAGCATGAGGGCGTTGCGATAGTTGTCGGCGATCTGTGCGCCGACGATGGCGCGGGAGACATGGGGTTCGACAGGCGAGGGCGCCTGTCCTACACCGGGCGCCTGTCCTGCACTGACAGGCGGGGGCGCCTGTACACCGGCTTCGACTCGCGCGAGACGATCGCTCATGACATCGAGACGCTCGAGCATCTCCGTCATCGCGGTCTGCATCTCGGTCAGCCTCTGTTCGACCGAAGGTCCGGGTGGCGGCGGCGTCGGAACATCGTCCTCGCGTTCCGCCTTCGATGAGGCACAGCCGGATACGACCGCGACGATCGCCAGCATCGCGAGCCCGGGAGCCCGCGCAACCCCGCGCCCCGTCTTCATCATGCCTTCAGATCATTCAGCTTGTGACGTGCCTTGCCCGCGTACTCGCTATTCGGAAACTCCGACACCACGCGCTCGTAATACAGCCGCGCCTCGGCGTTTCGCCCCATGCCCGACAGCGAGGTGCCGAGATCGAAGAACACCGCATCGCGCTCGGAGTAGTTCGGATATTGATCGACGAGCGAGTTCAGACGCTGGAGCGCAGCGTTATAGCTGTGCCGCTTGATGTAGTAACGCGCAATGATGTGGTCGTGCTTTGCGAGCCGGTCGAGAACGCCCTTGAGCTTGGCGTCGGCATCGGGACGCAGTGAGCTCTTCGGATAGGCGCGGATCATGTCGTTGAACTTCTCCAGCGCCTCTTTCGTCTTCTGCTGATCGCGATCCGGTTTCTCCATCTGCTTGTAGGAGACCATCGCTATCTGCAGCATCGCGTAGTCGCCGCGATCGCTCGTCGGATAGCGGTTGATGAAGTCGCGGTACTTGTACTGCGCCTCGACGAGATTCACCGCATCGCCCTGCTGGAAGAACGTATCGGCAACACGCAGCAGCGCGCGGCGGCCCAGCGGATCGTTCGGAAAGTTCTCGTAGACGTGCGAGTAGTACGAGCGCGCCTTCTGCCAGCGCTTCTTTGCGAACAGAGCCTCACCCTTTTCGAAGAGCTGCTCCTTGGTGAGATTCACGAACTCCGGGGGCACCACGACGACGCGACGCGGCGAGTGGGCACCGTGATGGCAGGCAGCGAGCGCCACGACGACGATCGCAGCCAGTGCAAGATTCCGACGGAAATTCAAAAAAGGCCTCCTAAGCGTTCGAGACAGCAACAGCGGTTCGGATCGATTGCATTGCAGCCATCCGGTCCGCTTTGCCGAAAACCGCAGATCCGGCCACGAGAATGCGGGCGCCCGCAGAAACGACCAGCGGGGCGGTCTTCTCATCGATCCCGCCATCCACTTCGATTTCTACCGACAGACCCCGATCCCGGACCATCTGCGAGATATGACGAATCTTGGGTACAACAGGTTCGATGAATTTTTGACCGCCGAAGCCGGGATTCACCGACATGACCAGGACGAAGTCGCAAAACTCGATTGCGGTCGTCAACGCCTCGGCCGGCGTCGCGGGGTTGATGGCAATCCCCGCCTTCGCTCCCCCATCCCGGATCAACTGCAACGCGCGCTGCAGATGCGGCTCTGTCTCGTAGTGAACGGAGATCATCTGCGCGCCGGCCGCGAGGAACGATTCGATGTAACGCTGCGGCTCCGCGATCATCAGATGACAGTCGAAGACGAGCTTCGAATGCGCGCGGCACGCCTTGACGATCGCCGGCCCGATCGTGAGGTTCGGCACGAAATGCCCGTCCATCACATCGAGGTGCAAAACGTCCGCACCACTCTCGATGGTGGCGATTTCCTCGGCCAACCTGGAAAAGTCAGCGGACAGTAATGAAGGTGCGATCTTGATCAATGTTGCGCCTAACGAACGGCCGGCTGCTCGACGATGTTCGTCTCCTCCGCTTTGCTCACGACCACCGAGATCGCATCCCGGCTACTGACATGAGCTCCGCGGAGCGGAAACTGGCGGATGATAATGCCATCGGCGATTCCCGGATATGCCTCGAATTTGACCGTCGTCACATGCAGCCCTCTCGACTCGAGCGTCGGGCGCACGCTGTCGAGCGAGTGATCGATCAGATCGGGCATCACATAGTCGCCGCCGGATGACGGCACATTGACCAGGAGCGACACGGGAGTCTGCGCCGCCACCACGGTTCCGGTGGGCGGCTCGGTCGATACGATTCCATCCTTTGTCGATGCGCCCTCGACGTACGAGAGATTTCCCATCTTCAGGTTCTGCTGTCCGAGACGCAGCAATGCGGTGCGTGCCGATTGCGCATCGAGATCAGGCACGCGAATCACGAGCGGGCCGGCAGAAAGCTCCACTTTGATCGTCGCGCCGCGCTTGATGAAGCTCGTGGCGCCCGAGTCCCGGTTCTGCCAGGCGATGTTCCCCGCCGGCACCTTGTCGGAATTGCGCAGCGGCTTGTCGACGATGAGATTCACACCCGCGTCGAGACAAAGAGCCTTCGCCTCCGCGACCGACTTGCCGATCAGATTCGGCGTAGGAAGCGACTGCCCGCGCACGAAGAAGTTGAACCAGAAGTAGCTGCTGAAGCCGAAGACGGCCAGGACCACGACTGCGAACAGGAGCGTCTCGAAGCAGCCTCTCTTCATCGTCTTTGCTCAGGGCGATCGGGCTTCTGCCCCGGCTCGCGACGCCGCTGTTGCGACGGCTGGTGCTCTGAGCGGTACTCCGCCTCATCGTATTTGCGGTCGCCCTTGGCGACGTAGATGGGAATCAGCGACTGCTGCCAGACGTCTTCGACGCGCTCGGCGAAGACGAACGCCAGGCCTTCCTTGACCTCATCGGGCACTTCGCTGAGGTCCTTGCGGTTTCCTTCCGGCAGCACCACGGTCTTGATATTTGCGCGCTGCGCGGCCATCACTTTCTCTTTGATGCCGCCGACGGAAAGCACTTTGCCGCGCAGAGTGATTTCTCCCGTCATGGCCACATCATGCCGCACCGGACGCTCTCCCATCACCGATGCAATGCACGTCGCGATCGCGACGCCGGCCGACGGTCCATCCTTCGGAATGGCGCCCGCGGGGAAGTGAATGTGAATATCGAACTCGTTGAAAATCCGGTCTTCGATGCCGAGGTCTTTCGCTTTGGACCGAACGTAGGAGTAAGCGGCGGAGACCGACTCGCGCATCACATCACCGAGTTGTCCCGTGACCGTCGTCCGTCCACTGCCCGGCATGCGCGTCGCTTCGATGAACATGATCTCACCGCCGAAGCTCGTCCAGGCGAGCCCGGTCGTGACGCCGATCTCGGGATGCCGCTCTGCAAACTCATGTTCGTACGCCGGCAGTCCGAGATACGACTCTACGTCTTTCGTCGCAACAGCGAAGGTCGAAGGCGCAGCCTGCGCGCCCCCTTCGATTTCCGTCGCGACCTTGCGTGCGATTTTTCTCAGAATCGTGGCGAGCTTTCGCTCGAGATTGCGCACGCCGGCTTCCGCCGTGTAGTCGCGGATCACGGCGAGAATCACATCGTCGTCGATCGCGATCTGCGTCTTCTCCAGTCCGTGATTCTCGAGAAGCTCGGGAATCAGGTGCTTCTTCGCGATCTGCAGCTTCTCGTTCTCCGTGTAGCCGGCGAGCCGGATGACTTCCATACGATCGCGCAGCGGCCCCGGAACGTTGTCGAGAATGTTGGCCGTCGCGATGAACAGCGTGTGCGAAAGGTCGTACGGGATCTCGAGATAGCGATCGACGAACGCGTGGTTCTGCTTCGGATCCAACACTTCGAGCAACGCCGACGCCGGATCGCCTCGGTAATCCTTCCCGATCTTGTCGATCTCGTCGATCATGATCAGCGGGTTGTTCACGCCGACCTGGATGTAGCTTTGAATCAGCTTGCCGGGCATCGCGCCGATGTACGTCTTGCGATGTCCGCGAATCTCAGACTCATCGGTCACACCGCCGACTGCCATACGTACGAACTTGCGTCCGAGCGCGTCGGCGATGGCAGCGCCGAGGGAAGTCTTCCCCACTCCCGGCGGCCCGGCGAAGCAGAGAATCGGGCCCTTGAGATCGCCTTTCAACTTCAGGACCGCGAGAAACTCGAGCACGCGCTCTTTCACCTTCTCGAGTCCATGATGCCGTGCGTCGAGCATCTCTTCCGCGCGCTTGAGATCGAGGCGATCCTCCGTCTTCTCGGACCAGGGAACCTGGAAGACAGTGTCGAGATGACCTTTGATGACGGCGTAGTCGGATGATGACGGCGAGAGCTGGCCGAGGCGATTGACTTCGCGGCGGAGCTGAAGCTTGTGCTCTTCGGTGATCGGCAGAGTCTCGATGCGATCGCGATACGTGTCCGCTTCGCGATCCGCTGGATTCACATCGCCGAGCTCGTCCTGGATCACGCGAAGTTGTTCGCGGAGATAGTTCTCGCGCTCGCGGCGGTCAATCGACGTTTGAATCTGGCGCTGCAGTTCGCGGTCGACTGTCGCTTTGCCGAGATCGCGCTGGATCGAGTCGATGAGGAGCTCGATGCGCTCGATCGGATTCACCGTCTCGAGCAGCAGCTGCTTCTCTTCCAGCGGGAAGTTGACGAAGGACGAGAGAAGATCAGCGAAGGTGTCGGGACCTTCGGCGAGATTCATCCTCAGAATGTTCAGCAATTCGTTCGAGTACTTGTTGTCGCTCTCGACGAGCTTCTCGAAGAGCGACAGCGCGCGATTCATCAGCTGATCGGTCTTGACGCCGCGAGGGATCGGGCGCGGCGCGACCTCGCGCAACATCGCTTCGAAGTACGGCTCGTTCTGAATCATCTGCACGAGCTCGACGCGCTGGCGCCCCTGCAGAAATAGCTGGTACCGGTCGGACGAGAGCGGAAGGCGCTGGACGATCGCGGCGAGCACACCGATCTGCGAGAGATCTTCGGGCCGCGGATTTTCCTTGTCGCCGGACTTCTGACAGAACGCCGCGATCAGATTCTGATCGTCGGACAGTCCTTTGAGAAGACGGACGTTCCGGTCGATACCGACTTGCAGCGAGAGCACCCCGCCGGGAAAGAGTACGGAGGAGACGAGCGGAATGATCGGGAGCCGGTTCGGGACATCGATCTCCAGCCAGTCGGCAGGCGCGCCGGGATGATTGGGTTTACCGCGGTTCGATTGAGCCATTCGGGTTCTTGTGCAGGCGTTTCTCGTCCACCTCGCCGTGGCATCGTTTTACGCGGGCATGCGAATTGTAGAAAATGCCGCGAGGGTTGAACAGTCGCTCCACGATAATTGCAATTCAATGAGCGAGCCGAGTCCAGCGGAAGTGCTTTCCGATCCGTCGTTCAAGCGAGCGGATCTGCATTGCCACAGCCGCTTCTCCATCTTCAAGTACTTCAAACGCGCGAATACTCGAGACTGCTACAACGCACCCGAAGATGTGTATCGGATCGCCAAAGAGCGTGGCATGTCGTTCGTCACGCTCACCGATCACGACTCGATCGACGGCGCGCTCTACCTCCTCAACAAACATCCCGACATGACCGACTTCTTCATCGGTGAAGAAGTCGAGACGTACTTTCCGGAGACCGGGCAGCGTATTCACGTCGGCGTCTGGGGACTCAACGAAGAGCAGCACCGCGAGATCCAGCGGCTCCGGCGGAACATCCGCGAGCTCATTCCCTACATGAAGCAGCAGAACCTCGTCTTCGGGATCAATCACCTCTTTCAGAACTACCGGATGAAGAATGTCGCGGCGCGCTACATCGGCGAGCTGATCCAGATGTTCGACATCTTCGAGGTGATGAACGGCGCGATGGCCAACGTGCACAACAAGATGGTGCAGCAGCTGGTTGGGACGCTGCAGACCGAGGGCCGCCGGATGTCGATGGTCGGCGGTTCCGACGCACACACGCTGAAGCATGTCGCGAAGGTGCATACCGTATCGAAGGGCGATACGCCCGCGGAGTTCATCCAGAACGTCCGCAATGGCGATTGCTTCGCCTGGGGCAGCGAGATGCGCTTCCGTGATCTCGTCGCCGACATCTATCTGCTGATCCTCGCCTATCACGGCGAGACGGTGAATGACTTCCGCTCCACGGAGTACACGAACGTCGACAAGACGATCCAGCTCGCGACGAGACTGGCGTCGATCCCAACCGCCATCAGCGGACTCCCCGCGGCGATCACGTCGCTGAATTACTTGAAGCAAATCGTGATCTCGAAGGGAATCTCAATGCGCTTCGCGAAACTGGTGGAGGAGATTCGGCCAGGGCTGGGCGGAGGGTCGTGATCGCTCGGGGAACGAAAAGCGAAATGCAGAATTCAGAATCACAGAATTCAGAATGAACAATGACGCGCGAAGCGCCACCTCAATTCTGAATTCCGCATCAGGCGTGTCCAAAACAGCATGCGCTGCTCGTGCAACTAGGTCCCTTCTCCCTCGCGAAGCGGGGGAGAAGGTGCCGAAGGCGGATGAGGGGGCCTGGATTTCGCGATCGGATCG
>JACXTT010000928.1_pt1 | contig 50108 bp, 44 predicted proteins | sample 9270951 | NCBI WGS metagenome assembly JACXTT01 (sample SAMN15532306, study PRJNA645909) | rock metagenome | isolation source: weathered quartz diorite | place: Puerto Rico | collected 2017-06-21
CAGGGATAATGGGCGGAATGGGCACGTTCGAGTGCGCCGGAGGCTAGCTTGTCCTGGGCAAAACGCCGCACCGATTCCGCAAACGCCTGGTGCTCTTCGCTGAGTTCAAAGTTCATGTCTGTCTCGCTTATCTGGACGATTCACAGTTGTCAGGATCGTCCATCGGAGCAGAGTTGTGAACTTCGCGTTTGGCTCCAAGCCAGAACAAAATGTAATGCCACAACCTGAGTCGCCCGCCGGCGCGGTATGGTGCGTGTCAGGTCATCTGGTTGTTCTCGCGTCTGACCTCCTTCGCAACCGTTTCCAGGAGCCAGTCCCGGAATAGCACGATCTTCCGCGCCTCGCGCTGTACCTTCGGCCGTACAAGGTAGTAGGCCTTTTCGCCACGATAGGGAAGCGCGAAGGGCCTTATCAGTCGCCCCGCCTCAAGCTCAGCCTTCAGCATGGCAGTCTGTCCGATGGCAATGCCCAGCCCGTCCAGCGTCGCCTGCCAGGTCAGCACCGAACTGCCAAAGCTCATGCGCTCGGTGCCGCCGGCGGCATCGGTCATCCCGGCAAATGCGAGCCAGTCATCCCAATCGTTGCGGCGATAGTGCGAAACAAGCAGGCGATGCTGCAGCAGCGGCTCCAGCCTCCCCCGCGCGCCACGATGCCCCTTTAGGTAAGCCGGGGTGCAGACTGGCTCAATCTCGTCGGGAAACAGAAAGTCGCTGTCGACCCGCGGCCAGCGACCGTCCCCAAACTGGATGGCGAGATCCGCGGGATCACGGTCGAAGTCGACATCGGGAATGGCGTTATCGATGCGTACCTCGATGCTGGGATACTGCTGCCGAAAATCCTGTAGCCGCGGAATCAGCCACTTTGCGGCGAAAGTGGTATAGGTGCGCACGCGCAAGGCGCCCTGCGAGGTACTGGTCAGCAACCGGGCCGTGGCGCCGGCGATGGCATCGAAGGCGGGAACGACTTCTTCTGCATAGCCTTTCCCCACCCGGGTCAGCGTGACGCCGTGACGCTCGCGCCGGAACAGCTCGACGCCAAGGTAGGTCTCGAGAACGGCGATCTGGCGGCTAACCGCCGATTGCGACACATGCAGTTCTTGCGCTGCTATCGTCAGGTTCTGGGTGCGCGCAACCACCTCGAATACGCGCAAGGGATTCAGGGGGGGAATGCGTCGCGCCATGCGGCCATCGTCATGAGGGATGACTTTTTATTATATCTAAACGTGTGACGGCCAGTGCGGACGTGTCAACCCTGCTCGCCCGAGTCAGCCCTCCCTGGCAACGGTCATATCCTTAAGAGGTGCAGATCTGGTGAAATTGCTCCTCGGTGTAGGCGTAGAGCTCCTCCAACTTTTGGTCCACGGCGAAGACCGCTGTTCTTGATGCCGCCGAAAGGATCTATCACGCCGCCGAATCGATCCTAACGGTCTTACCGAGTTCACGCCATCTGGCAATTTCCTTCTCGAGATACCTCCTAAAATCTTCGGGCGATCGCTGCACCGGGTTGCACGACAGCTTCTTGATCTGGTTGGCCACGTCTGGGTTTTTTCCCACCTCGTTGATCGCCTGGTTCAACTTGGCAATAAGCTGGTGATCCATGCGGGCCGGCCCGATTAACCCGTAGAAAGTAAAGTCAATCCCCTTCAGCTCGTCGATCCCTGCCTCGGCAAAGGACGGCACATTTGGTAATGCTGGCAGCCGTTCAGTTCCGGTGACTGCGATCGCCTTCAGCCTTCCTGATGACGCGAACGGAATAGCGAACTGGGCGAGCGTAAGCCCGACATGTACGCTTCCGGCGGCTACTTCGCGTGCAACCTCCTGATCGGACTTATAGGGAATGTGAGTAAGTTCTACGCCAGTGACCTTCTTGATATACTCGATCTGCAAGTGATTGGCTGATCCGACACCGGCTGAGCCGTAATTCAGCTTGCTCGGATTCGCCTTGACGTAAACAATCAACTCTCGCATCGACGAAACCGGTATTGACGGGTGGACGAAAAGCACACCAGGGGCGGTTGCGATCATCCCGATAAGACTGAAGTCCTTCAGAGGATCATAAGGAAGATCCTTTCGAACACCAGGCCCTTGACCAAGAGCGCTGCCCCCTGCCAGGGTCAGGGTCAATCCATCCGGCTGCGCCGCTAGCATTGGCCGGATAGCAAGCAGTTGTGAGGCACCTGGCTTGTTATCGACGATGACCGGCGCGCCGAGAATTTCCATCAGGTGCGAAGCGTATAGTCTGGCGACGTTGTCGGCACCACTACCTGCGCTAAATCCGACAAGAAGGCGGATCGGGCGCCCCCTGCCAGGCTGGGCAAGAAGCGGCCGGGAAAAAATGGCGCCGGCGCCCAGCGCAAGAATTGCCCTGCGAGAAATCTTGGGTTGCATGTTGTCTCCTGTTTTGTATTGGATGTGCACTCATATCCGATTACGTCGCCACATGCCCGAGCTCGCAACTTATATCTCGCTCTTGAGCTCTCGCACGGAATGCGTGTCGGACGTTGATCGGCTATGCCAACCGGATCGATCAGTGCGGTGCTGTTTCCATGTCGCGCAATCCCGTTCTTTCAGTCGGGCGCGCTGATTGCGCGTCAGCGAGAACCATGTCCGCGCACTTCTCACCGATCATCATGCAAGGCACGCTGGTGTTCCCTGAGATAATTGTCGGCATGATAGAAGCATCGGCAATCCTTAGCCCCGTGATGCCGTGCACGCGAAGCCGCTCGTCGACCACGGACAGCGCATCGTGGCCCATCTTGCAGGTGCCGGCCATGTGCTGCGTGATTTGGCCGGCTTTTCGGATAAAGTCCAGGATCTCCTCATCGGATTTCACCCGCTGGCCTGGCGAAACCTCTTCAGCGATCACATCGCGCAACGGCGAGGCTGCGGCAATATTGCGGGCGCATCGAACGGCGGCTATGGCAGTGCGGCGGTCATAGTCCGTATCCAGGAAGCGGTACCGGATCATGGGCGGTGCCGCAGGGTCTTTTGATCGGATATGGATGCTGCCGGTGCTTTCGGTGCGTTGCACGTGCGTGTACATCATGAAGCCTTCCACGTCCGACATGCGGCGCCCTCTACCCGTCTTGACATCGATGATGTACGGACTGACCACCATCATGACGTCTGGTTCCTTGAGTTCGGCACGGGACCGTGCAAACACCCGCATCGAACCGTGGCCCTGGGCAATCAATCCCTTGCGCAAGAACACCCAGCGCAGGATTTCGACGCCAAGGCGCCATCCATGCCCTTTCCTCGCCAGTGAGACGCCCCGTCTGGCAAAGCGCCACTTCATGATCGCGGCATAGTGGTCTCGCAGGTTCTCTCCAACTCCCTTCAGTTCGTGGGTCACCTCAATGCCGTGCTGCCTGAGCACCTCCGGATTACCGATACCCGACAACTCCAGAAGCTTTGGCGTATTGGCCGTTCCCGCGCAAAGGATCACCTCACCCCGTGCGCGCGCTTCGTGCATTTGGCCGTTGCGGCGAAACCGGACGCCTGCGCACCGCTTACCGTCCAGGATCAGCCCGGTCGCCTCGGCGCCGGTCAAGACAGTCAGGTTCGGCCTGGCTCTGGCCGGGGCCAGATACTGAGTAGCCGTGCTGTGGCGCTCCCCGCGATATCCGGTCAGTTGCGCCATGGCGACTCCCTCTTGCGACGCGCCGCTGTAGTCGCTGTTGTAGGGAATGCCGACGGCCTGGGCGGACCGGATAAAGAAGTCATAGAACGAAGACAGCTTCTTGCTTTCGATCACCTTGACCGGCCCCGTACGGCCGCGGAATTCTTCCGAGCCGAGTTCCGTGCTTTCAATCTTCTTCAGGTAGGGCAGGACCTCGCTGAAACTCCAGCCTTTGCATCCCAGCTGGCTCCAGGTATCGTAATCCAGCTTCTGGCCGCGGTTGTACACCATGGCGTTAATGGAGCTGCTGCCGCCGAGCATTTTCCCCCGCGGGCATGCGATGCGGCGACCGCCATGCGTTGGATCGGGCTCGGATTCGTAGCGCCAGTCGACGAGAGGATTGTCGACCAGGAACACCACACCAAGCGGAGGCCGTGCCCAGATGTACTTTCCGCCCTTGACGCCTGCCTCCAGGCAGAGGACCGTGTATTTGCCATCTTCACTGAGTCGGCTGGCCAGCACGCCGCCGGCCGATCCGGAGCCGACCACGATGAAGTCGTAGGTGTTTGCCTGCATAGATATGCTGTTGCTTCGATAGCGTGAGTTAATGAGATTTCCTGCGCGGTCGCGCAAGCGCATTAGTCGCCGTTGATGCAGACGCTCTTCTCGTACAGGAATCCATCAACGTGCTGGGCACCCCCTTTCACGCCATACCCGCTTTGCTTGACGCCACTGAAGCCAACTGCCGGATCGGCCAGTCCGTAGCAATTGACCCACACCTTGCCGGCCTTGATGCCATGGATCATGCGGGTCATCGTGCCGACGCTGGACGTCCACACCGCGCCACCCAGGCCATACTCCGTATCGTTAGCCAGCCGCAGGGCCTCCTCTGCCGTGTCGAACGGAATCACGGAGGCAACCGGCCCGAAGATTTCTTCACGGGCAACCCTCATGTGGTTGCCGACGTCGGCGAACACGGTCGGGGCGACAAAGTAGCCCTCGGACAGTTCGCCTGTCAGGCGGATGCCGCCAGCGGCAAGCCTGGCACCCTCGTTAGCGCCGATGGCCATGTAGGTCATCACGCGGTCCAGTTGGCGTTCGGAAACCAGGGGACCAAGCTGCACGGCCGGATCGAACGGGTCGCCCACCCTGACGGTATTGGTGAACGCAACCAGGCGCGCAACGAATTCCTCATAGCAGCTACGCTGCACGAAGATCCTTGTCCCGGCGGAGCAGATCTGTCCGGAGTTGTTGAAGACCGCCATCGCCGCTCCGGGTACCGCCTTGTCGAGATTGGCATCGGCGAACACGATATCCGGCGATTTTCCTCCCAGCTCCAGCTGGATTCGCTTCATGTTGCCGGCCGAAGCTTTGATGATTTCGCGGCCGGTGACGGTGGAGCCGGTAAATGCAATCCGGTCCACACCCATATGTGCTGCGAGTGCCGCGCCAACTTCGGCGCCATAACCGGTCACGACGTTGATGACGCCTGCCGGCACACCAGCTTCCGTCAGCAATTCGGCGGTGCGTAAGGTCGTCAGCGACGCGTCCTCCGCGGGCTTGAGCACTGCAGTGCAACCCGTCGCCAGGGCCCCGCCCATGATCCACCACATGCTGATCAGAGGCGCGTTCCACGGCGTGATGCCACCGATCACGCCGATGGGTGCCTTGATCGTCAGGGTGGTGTAGTTGCCGGCCAGGGAATTCGGGATGGTCGCGCCGGACCAGTTCATGGCCTGGCTGGCGAAATACATGATGGTCTTGAGCAGTCCCTCTTTCATCGCCTTTGTGCGCGACAGCGGCGCGCCCATATCCAGCGTGTCGAGGACCGCAAGCTCGTCGAAATTCCGTTCGATGACGTCGCAAACCCGCAGCATCAGCGCATAGCGCTCATGCGGTGTGAACCGGCTCCACGGCCCCTCGAATGCGCGGCGCGCCGCGCTGACCGCCGCATCGATGTCGGCCTGCCCGCCGCGCGCAAGCGTCGCCAGCACTTTGCCGGTGGCTGGGTTAAAGGTCTGGATGGCTTCACTGGTCGCGGACGGTTGCCATTTACCGTCAATGAAATGCAGCTTGTCCGGGTTGGACAGGAATGCTGGTCGCATGGTGGATGGGGTGTCGATCAACAATGTCTCCTTCGATGGCTGGGAACGGCAGCGTGGCCTGCGGCCCGCACGACAAGCCGGTTCATGCCAGCATCTTAAGGATGTGGGTAGCGAAGGAGGAAATACTGTTTTGCTGCCTCCCTCATCGCGCCAGCTTATGGGGCGGGCAGCCCCGCGCCTCGCAGCGCGGCCATGGATGCCTTGGAAGGCTCGTGGGAACCCTTTTCAGGCCTGCGACGGCGGGAGGATCCGTGCCCCTTGCCAGGTTCCGTCCTTGATCAACCTGCGCACGACGTGGCAAAGCTCGTTATGCACGATCGAGGCACTCGCCGACAGCTTCTGGGCCGGCAGCGAATACAAATAGTTCACGCGCGTCAGCGGCACATCGGAAATCGGCAGGCATCGCCATCCTTGCGGCGCCTGGTGCACCAGGGTGGCCGCCATGGGCTGAACCGTGGCGCCGCCCCCTTCCGCCACGTAACGCATCAACAGCTGCATCGAATCGATCTCGGCAACGATATCGACATCCAGGTTGGCGCGCTCCAGTTCGCTGGTAAAGCGGCGCCGCAGGCTGTGGCCCGGCGATGACAGCACCATCGGAAGCGTTGAGGCCTCGGCAAGCGTCAGCGAACGTTTTTCCGGCGCCACCAACTGGCTCTCGGCCGGGACCATCACGAATACCTCCTCTTCCAGCAGCGGCTCGAATACCAGGTCGCTTGCAGCGGTTTTGCTGAACAGGATCGTGATATCCAGTTCATCGCGTCGCGCTCGTTCTTCCAGATGCTGCGGAAGGGCTCCCACCACGTTCAGCATAATGCCCGGGTAGTTCTCCTTCATGTGCAGCAACAGCGGCAGGCCCAGCATGCAGGTGGTGCTTGGCCCCAGGCCCAGCGTCACGCGGCCTCTCACGTTCGAAGACTCCTGGCGTGCAATCAGCACCGCCTCGTCCAGCTGGCGCAACATCAGCTTGGCATGGCGGTACAGCGCGGCGCCGTTTGGCGTCGGCACGACGCCCCGCGCCGACCGAACCAGCAAGGGCTTTCCGACCTCGTCTTCGAGCCTTGCGATCTGCTGGCTGAGCGCAGGTTGGGCAACGAAGAACTGGCGCGATGCCTTGGTCAGGCTACCGCTCTCTACCACCTGCACGAAATACCGCAGTCCACGCACGTCCATCCAGGCCTCCATTTCGCGACGTCAGGGATCGTCGACACGAAGCATCATAGGCTGCAGATGCCCTGCTTCCGACTTCCACCCGACTTCGCATTCTAAGAGGCAATGTCCTTGACGGACTCACCAGTGTTGAACGTCGCTCGCCGCAGTCCCGCCAGCGGCGCGCCATGGCTTTCGTGGCCTGCCGAACCGCCGGGTCCGTCGTGCGTTTCCGCCTTGCCGGCCACTTGGTGTACGCACTTGAGCCGCAGGAACTCGCGTTCGCCTTCGATACCGCCCTCAGCACCCAGGCCACTGACCTTGCAGCCGCCGAACGGCATCTTCGGCAGGGACGCCTAATCCATAGGCGGCCAGCCCAAAGGTAATCGATTGGCCTCTTCGATGGCCTGGTCCAGGGTATCGAATGCGCTGATCAACGCGACCGTCGCCTGCCCACCATCGTTGCTGAACGGCAGCGCCAAGGGCAGCGTCGAATTCGACTCGATCTCTCAAACGGGATACGGCTCGCGCCGCTCACCACTATCGCCGACGAATCCCGGGCCAGGCTCAGAAGCGGGCACACAACGTTACGTCCGATAGCACCACGGGCTCGCACCCATGCATTGTCGGTCATCGCGGCGCTGCCGTTCCGTTTATAGGGCAGAACCGCTTCTTCGCGAACGCCGGGCGCAGGCATTGCTTCGGGAAGCTCAGAAGACAAAGACACCCTTGCCGGTTGCCTGCTTATCGAATAGCCGGTAGGCCTGAGCGGCCTCTTCGAATTTCCAGCGGTCCGAAAATACCGCGTCCCCGTCCACCTTGCGTTCGACCATGAAGCGCGCGCACTCGGCTTGCACAACTGTGGAAAAGGTCCACGAACCCATCACGGTGACTTGCTTGCGCAGCATATCGTTGCTGACATCGAGGTGCAGATCCCCACCCTCGCCGACCAGACACGCGCTGCCCCAGGTCTTAAGGCTCTGCACGGCAGCCAGGCGTGCCGAGGCGGAGCCGGAGCTGTCCAGCGAGGCATCGACGCCTTCTCCGCGCGTCAGCTGCCGGATAAGATCGACCGCGTCTTCCATGGACGGATTGATGGTCTCGTCTGCACCGAGGCGCCGGGCAATATCGAGGCGCGCGTCGCTGACGTCGAGCGCGATCACGCGCGCACCCATCGCCTTGGCCAGTTGCGTACCGGCGAGTCCCACCGGCCCTTGTCCGAAGATGGCGATCGTATCGCGACCAGACAGCCCTAGCCGCCGCAGGCCGCCGAACGCCGTGCCAGTGCCGCAGGAAATCGCCGCGCCGGCGGTGTACGTCAGCGCGTCGGGCAACGGCACAAGGGTCGCAGCCGGCACTTTCAGGTACCTGGCATGGGCGCCGTGGTCGTTGGCGCCATACACGCGCAACGGCACTTCACGGCACAGCTGCTGCCAGCCGCTGCGGCAGTCGCTGCAGCCGCCGCAGCCGGCGTAGTGATGCACCATCACCCGCTGCCCCATCCTTGCCACCGACGCCGGCACGGCCAGACCAATGGCAACGACGATGCCGCATGGCTCATGCCCGCAGATGACTGGGCCGTCATGAAAACGGTGGCGCTCCGTTGGCGGCGTGCCCTTCTCGCGCCGGTATGCATGCAGGTCGCTGCCGCACATGCCTGAGGCCTTCACTTCGAGTACCACTTCATTGATGCCAGGAACCGGGTCGGGCAGCTCGATGTATTCGACTTGCCGGTCGCCAGGAAACGTCAAACCTTTCATGCTTCCCCCTTGAATCCATTTGAAATCTGCCGCCGATTTTAGGTCGCAGCATCACGCTGAACATCCCGCCAAGTCGCCAAGCTCCTTAACGCTGGGCGTGATGGCGGAAGGCGGCACCTTCACGGACTGCGTGAACCAGCTTGTCGGCCTGCCGCATGGACACCGTGCCGCGCCACCCGGAAACTTGACAACGCAGACAAGACCGCCAGATGACATCGAGAGGAGACTATGGTTCGAAACAGGCAGACGCCCCAGGGTTGCGTAACCAATTCTCTTGCGCCTTCAGCCGGCACATCGCCGGGGCGGCGCAGGTTCTTGCGGCTGGCTGCCTGTGGGGCGGTCTGCGGCGCGGGCTGGCACAAGGAGGGTACGCTGGCACAGGCTTATCCGGTGCGTCCGGTACGCATCATCGTGCCGCACGGTGCGGGCACGACACCGGACGTGGTGGCCCGCATCGTCGGCCAGCGGCTGGAGACGCGGCTCGGGCAGCCGTTTGTGGTGGAGAACCGGCCGGGCGCCGGTGGCAGTATCGGATTGGGCGCGATTGCGAAAGCGAAAGCCGATGGTTACACCATCGGCATGGGTCATGTCGGCACCCTTACAATCAATCCCAACCTCTACCAGCACTTACCTTATGACCCGATCCAGGACTTGGCGCCGATCATCCTCGCCGCTCGCGCGCCGCTCCTGTTGGTAGTGTCAACCGCCACGCCTTACCAATCGATCGGCGATATCATTGCCGCTGCCAAGGCGCACCCCGGCCGCGTGACCTATGCCTCGGCAGGCAATGGCTCCGCCTCGCACATGGGAGCGGAGTCCCTGAAGATCGCCGCGGGGATATCGGTTTCGCACGTGCCGTTCAAGAGTAGTGGCGAAGCCCTGATGTCGGTCGTCGCAGCGGACGTGACCATGATGCTGGCCGGTTTGCCGGAGAGCTGGCAACTGGTGAAAGACCGCCGCCTCCGCGCCATTGCCTTGAGCAGCGACAAGCGCTCGACAGACCATCCCACCATTCCGGTCCTGTCGGAATCGCTCAAGGGCGTCAGCCTGCTCAACTGGACCGGCTTCGTCGCCCCCCGGGCCACGCCGCCGGACATCGTCGGGCTGCTTCACCGCGAAATCTCCGCAATCCTGGCCGAATCCCCAATACAGCGGAAATTCCAGGAACAAAGCCTGCAGGCGGTGCCGAACAGCAGCGAGGAATTTGCCCGTTTCATCCAGTCCGAGCTGGCCCGATGGAAAACCGTGGCAAAAGCCGTCAACCTCCGTCTTGACTGACGCGTGGGCGGCCCGCGCCCGCCGCTTCCGGGGCCGGTACGCTCTTATCATCAGCGCTGAAAAGCGCGACCAGGAAGTCGACGAAGACCCGCACCTTCCGGGAGATGCCGCGATGACTGGCGTAGACCGCATACAGCTCGCCGTTCGTGGCGCCATACTGCACGCGGTAATCGGTCAGCACCCGTTGCAGCCGTCCCTGCGCGATGAATGCGCGTGCGCCCCATTCGTTGGCCACCATCACGCCACCGCCGGCCAGCGCCGCGGCATAGAGCGCCAGCGTGTTGTCGGTCTGGATGACCCCGCTGACCGCGACCTCGGCAGGGGCCATTCCCGCTTTTTCGAAGCGCCACGTAGACCCATAGTGCGAGCCCTTGAACAGCAGGCATTGGTGGCGCTTCAGATCTTCGGGCACGCGCGGCGCGCCGTAGGCCTCCAGGTATTGCGGCGCGGCAAAGGCGATGCGCTCTCCCGGACTGAGGCGCCGGGCGACGATATCGCTGTCCGGGATGGCGCCCATCCATACCGCAACGTCAATGTCGTCTGCAATCAGGTCTTGTCGCACCTCCGAGAAGGTCACGTCGATCTTCAAGTCCGGGTATTTGGCAAGGAGGCCCGGCAGGGCCGGAACGATGACCATGTGACCCACGGACGGACGCAACGAAATGCGTAGCGTCCCCTTTACCTGCTCCTGGAAGGAACTCGCTTCTTGCATGGCATTGCGCAGGTCCGTGCAGAGCGCACAGGCGCGCGCGTAAAAGAGCTTGCCTGGCTCTGTCAGCGTCAGTTTGCGCGAGCTGCGATGAAGGAGCCTGACCTTTAACTCTTCCTCCAGCGAACTGACCTGGCGTGCAATGGTCGTGACCGAAGTGTCTTGCGCCCTGGCAGCAGCCGACAGGCTGCCCGATTGCACGGCACGGATAAACGCGTGGATGCGTGTGAGGTCGTTCATGGCCGTGCCCGCTCGCTGCCTCGTGAGGCGCGATTGTCGTACAGGCGGAGTTGGATCAGAAACCTTGGCATCGTGGTTTTCCTCTCGTAGGCGAGCCATTCATCGCCAGCACTTCCCACCGGCATTTGACAGGCGGCTTTGATAGGCCCAATCTCGAATGATGGAAAAAGAAGGCTGGAGCCTGTCGCTTCGCCAGAAGGCTGACCTAGCAGGCAGGCTCCACGGGGAGCCAATGGAGAGCAATGGAGGAGGAAGCGCCCCGATCCTTCGAAATCCAGCTCGTCAGACTGGCCGCGGCGGCATGGCATCCGCGGCAATCATGTCGGCCGCTTTCTCGCCGATCATCATCGACGGCGCATTGGTGTTGCCCGAAGTCACTCGCGGCATGATCGATGCATCGGCGACGCGCAGGCGTTCCACGCCCCTCACCCGCAACCGTTCGTCAACGACTGCCAGCGCGTCCGTACCCATCTTGCAAGTCCCCGCGGGATGAAACGCCGAATTGCCGTGCTGCTGCATGAATGCCATGAGTTCATCATCCGAGGCTACGGCGGGTCCCGGCAGCGTCTCCTGGCGGATCCGCGATGCCATCGGCTCAGTCGCCATGATGGCGCGAATCTTCCGGATACCACTGATCATGGCTTCGATGTCCTCCTGATGGGTCAGGAAGTTTGGCGTCAAGACCGGCGCCTGCAAGGGGTCCGCCGAACGCAGGGTGACGGTTCCGCTCGCAGCGGGGCGGACGCGATACACCGAGGCGGCAACGGCTGGCAGCGGATCTACCTCGATCCTGCCGCCTTCGTGGTAGGTGAAAGTCATCGGGCGGAAACTGATCTGCAAGTCCGCATACGGCTGCGCTTCGCCGCTTTTGACAAATGCTGCCACCTGCGACGAACCGAGCGCGAGGTAGCCGCCGCCCGTCGCGAGGTAACGCATGCCCTCCCAGTATTTGCGCAACCCGCTGATATGACGGTTGTAGGAACTGTCGTTGGCACTCCGGAAGCTGCAGTGTATATAGAAATGGTCCTGCAGGTTCTGGCCAACGCCTGGCACATCGCATTGCACCGGGATGCCGTGCTGCTGCAGCGCCTGCCCGGGCCCAATTCCCGACAGCATGAGCAACTGCGGAGAATTCAATGCGCCGGCGCTGACAATCACTTCGCGCGCGGCCAAGAAGACCGTCCGCTGCGCGTTCTGCATGACTTCAACCCCCCGGGCCTGCCGCTCCTGAAGCAGGATACGGGTGACCAGGCAGTCTGATTGCACAACAAGGTTGGAACGATGGCGCACCGGTGCCACGTAAGCGCTGTAGGCGGAATGACGACGGCCACGGCGGATGTTGTGCTGGATGTAGCCCACACCGTCGTGGATAGCCCCATTGAGATCGGTGCTTCTCGCTATGCCCTGGCGGACCGCGGCCTCGATGAAGTCCGCGGAACTCGGGTGCAATACCGCCGGATCGCTGATGAACAGGGGGCCGCCAACGCCGCGATAGGCGTCTTCGCCGCGCGCATTGTGCTCCATGCTCTTGAAGTACGGAAGCACATCGTCATAGCCCCAGCCAGCGTTGCCTTCGTCACGCCAGTCGTCGAAATCCTGCCGATGCCCCCGGATATAGACCATGCCATTGATGGCGCTGGAACCGCCGAGCCCACGCCCACGCGGCCAGTACATGCGCCGCTGGTGCAACTGCGGCATGGGCTCGGTAAAGTAGTTCCAGTTCAGCTGCTTGTGGAAGAACATTTTGGCCATGCCGGCCGGCGTATTGACCCAGAAGCGGTCGGTTGACGGCCCGGCCTCAATCAGCAATACCCGGATCCTGGGGTCTTCGCTGAGGCGGCGCGCCAGCACGCATCCCGCCGAGCCTGCGCCGACGATAATGTAGTCAAATGTCTGCATTGCAATGGCGACGATCGTTTACCTCTGTCGTTCACTCTTTGACGAGCTTCAGGTCGGCGGCAACCTTTTCGAGGCTGGCAAACTCCGAGGCAAGCCGCTCGTCGAAGGCTTCGGGCGAGAGCATGTAGGACTCGGCGCCATCGGCCTGGAAGCGTTGTACCAAAGCCTTGTCGGTCAAGGCATAGCGGAGAGCTTCAGACAGGCGACGCAGCACCTCCTTTGGCGTACCGGCCTTCGCCAACAGACCAAGCCAGACGCTGAAGGTGTAGTCGATGCCTTGTTCCCTGAAGGTTGGGATATCCGGTGCGGCGGGCAAGCGCTCCGCAGACGTGACGCCCAGCGCCCGCATTTTTCCACTCTTCATGTGGCCAGAACTGCTGATATACGCGTCAAAGAACATCGATACGCGGCCGGCAATGATGTCCGGCATCACAGCACCGTTCCCCTTATAGGGGACAGGCAGCACATTCAGCCGGTGAGCGCGAAGCACCGATTCAGCCGTAATATGCGGGGCGCTGCCCACGCCGCCGTGCCCATAGCTCAGGTTTCCAGCGCTGGCTTGAACCACATACTCATTCAGCGAGCGCGGTCCGCCAGCACCAACCAGCATCAGGAATGGGGCGCGAGTCATCGGACCGATCCCGCTGAAGTCCTTGAGGCTATAGCCGGGATCCTTCTTGGTATAAGGAAGCGTCAGGAAGCCCAACGACTGCGCCAGGATGGTATAGCCGTCTGCCGGCTGGTCGCGCACGTACCGGGTCGCGACCATGGTATCGCCGCCCGGCCTGTTCTCGACGACGATCGGCTGTCCCAGGCGTTCGCTCATTTTCTGTGCGACCAGGCGTGTGGTGATATCGGTGGCACCGCCGGGGGCGGTGCCGACGACGATACGGATGGGTTTTGACGGGTATGTCTCTGCCGAAATGGCGGGTACGGGACCCAGGGCAGCGATCGAGGCCACCAGGAAGCTCACGACCTTCCCTGTCGTCACGCGTTTCATTTGCTGTCTCCGATATACGATATGCTTTTGCACAACAAACGTTCCCTCTCTCTGCACGCCGAGGCGCGGGACTTTCGAGGAAATTCGGGGGCAACCGCCCCCCCGCCGGCTAAATCGCCTTAACCGGCAGAAGCTCAGCCAACCCGGGGGCAGCGCGTCAGATGCGGTTCAGGATGCGGCCGCCGTCGACCAGCACCGATACACCTGTGATGAAGTTGGCCTCATCGGAGGCGAGAAACAGCGCCGCGTTGGCGACGTCCCAGCCAGTCCCCTGACGACCCAGCGGGACCTTGACATTGCGCTCCGCAGACACCTGCTCACGGGACTGATTCCATTCCCGCACGCGCGTGTCCACTGCCATCGGGGTTGCGATCAACCCCGGCAATACGCAATTGGCGCGGATACCATACTGGGCATTCTGCAGCGCGAGTTGCTCCGTGAAGGCGACCACGCCCGCCTTGGCAGCCTTATAGGCAACGTACGGATACTTGCCGACAGCGGCGGCCGAAGACACGTTGACGATTGATCCGCCCCCCTGTTTGCGCATGATCGCAACGGCGTGCTTGCATGCGAACACGGTGCCGCGCAAATTGATGCGGCAGACGTTGTCGAAGTTCTCCTCGGTGATGTCGAGCAGATCGGCATCACCGCCAGCGATGCTGACGCCCACATTGTTATGCAGCACGTCCAGGGAGCCCCATTTCTCCGCAGCCTCCGCCATTGCGCGTGCCAGGTCGTCTTCCCGGGTGACATCCGCAGCGAAGCTGACGCATTCAAAGCCTTCCGCGCGGATGATTTCCGCGGTCTCCTCGGCGGACTCGATGCGGCGGTCGACCGCCAGCACGCGAGCGCCCTCGCGCGCAAACCGGATGGCCGCCGCGCGGCCGTTGCCAACCCCTTCTCCGGGACTTTGACCCGCCCCAATAACTACCGCCACCTTGCCTTGCAGCCGTTGGGCGGGTGTCCAACCTTCTTTGCGTTCCGATGTACTCATAGCATTGCCTCCTGTTTCTTTCGTGTCTGCTTGTTCGACTTCAGCCCGCAACATTCACGTGTTTGCTGAAACGGGCCCATTTTTCGGTATCTTCCCGGATGACCTTGCGCAGGTCGTCGGGGCTTCCCGCTCGCGGCTCTGCGTAGTACCTCTCCCGGACTTGTGCTGCGGCCGTCGGCTCCCGCGATATGCGGTTAATGGCCTCATTCAGCTTCGCGGCCACTGCGGCAGGCAGGCCCTTTTGCCCCACGAGGCCGTAGTAGGTATAGGGATCAAGGCCTTCCAATCCACTGATGCCGGCTTCGGCAAGGCTTGGCACTTCCGGTAGTGCCTTCACCCGGTGCGTACCGGTTACCGCCAGCGCCCGGACCTTGCCATTGCTGATGGCGGCCACCGCCCCCTGGGCCGGCGCAATACCGATATGCACAGACCCGGTAGACATCGCCTGCACGATATCCGCATCCGCCTTATAGGGAATGTGGGTCATGGAGATGCCCGCCACCTTGCTCAGGTATGCGCCGGCCAGATGACTGGCCGAACCGATGCCGGATGAACCGAAGTTCAGCGTGGCCGGGTTCGCCTTGGAGTAGGCGGCAAGGTCACGCAACGAGCGCGCCGGCAGGTCGCGATTGACCAGGATCACCCCCGGCGCGGTGGCCACCAGCCCAACCATGCTGAAGTCCTTCAGCGGATCGTAGGACAACGTGCCGCGCTGAACCCCTGGCGTCTGAGACAGGGCGCTGCCCGTGCCCATATACAGCGTGTACCCGTCCGCCGGCGCGGCCATCAGAGCCTTGATCGCGACGATCTGGCCCGCACCGGGCTTATTCTCCACGACAACCGGCGTTTTCAGCTCGATGGCCAGCTTCTGGGCATAGAAGCGGGCGATGGCGTCTGTGCTTCCGCCCGCGGCGAATCCCACCAGGATGCGGATGGGACGAACCGGGTACTCCGCGGCTTGCACCGCCATGCCAAACATTGCCGCCATCCCGAGGAAAAGGGAGCGCGTAACCTGACTGATAGCCATCAATAATCTCCGACACGAACTTGGCATGTGCGCCCCAGGCTCATAGCCGCATCAGCACGGACTTGGTCTGGCTGTAGGCATCGATCGACTCGGCGCCCATTTCCCGACCGTAACCGGACTGCTTGTACCCACCAATGGCCATGACCGGGTCGGTTTCGGCATAGGTGTTGATCCACACCCGTCCGGATTTCAGCGCGCGGGCAACGCGGTGCGCGCGGCTGACATCCCGCGTCCAGACGGCCGCGGCGAGCCCGTATTCGGTACCGTTGCCCATCGCGATCACGTCCGCCTCATCCTTGAACGGGATGATGGACAGCACGGGTCCAAAAATTTCTTCCCGTGCGATCCGCATCGCATTGGAAACGCCGCCAAATACGGTCGGCTCGACGAAATAGCCAGTGTCGCCGACGCGCGATCCGCCCAGCACGAGACTTGCACCATCCTCGCGTCCGGCGTCCACATACGAAAGCACACGCTGCATCTGGCGTTCGGAAATAATGGGGCCCATCTGGGTGTCCGGAGCCAGAGGCGATCCGACCCGGTACGTTGCCGCGATCGCCGCCACGCGCTGCGCGATCTCGTCATGCATGCTTTCGTGAACGAACAGTCGCGTACCCGCCGAACAGATCTGTCCGGAGTTCCGGCAGAACGCCGCCACGGCAGTCTCCACGGCACGGTCGAGGTCGGCATCCGGAAAGATGATATTCGGCGACTTGCCGCCCAGTTCCAGCGTCACCTTTTTCATGTTGCCTGCCGACGCCTGGAGAATCTGCCTGCCAACGCCCGTTGAACCGGTGAAGGCAATCTTGTCGATATCGGGATGGGCCGCCATGGCCGCGCCCGCTGTCGCCCCGTATCCCGGCACGACGTTCACCACGCCCGGTGGTAGGTCGAGGTCCTGAATCAGTTCGGCCAACCGAAGCGTAGTCAGCGGCGACTGTTCCGCCGGCTTCAGCACAGCGGTATTGCCGCAGACCAGCGCCGGGGCCAGTTTGGTCGCCGCCATGACGAGCGGGACGTTCCAGGCATTGATCAGTGCGCACACCCCCATGGGCTCGCGCAGCGTATAGATGAAGCGGGACGCGTCGGTCGGGTTGGTCGTGCCATGGGTCTTCGTTGCCCAGCCGGCGTAGTACCGGAACAGTTCGGCCGCCGATGCGACACGGCCGACCGTAAATGCCAATGGCGCCCCCATGTCGAGGGTCTCCAGCACCGCCAGTTCCTCCGCGTGCTGTTCGATGGCATCGGCAATCCTCAACAGGTAGCGGGCGCGGACGTGCGGAGAAATCCCGGCCCACGAAGGCGCCTCGAAGGCCTGCCTTGCGGCGCGAACTGCTGCATCAATATCCTCGCGGTCCGCCTCGGCTACCTCCACCAAGGCCTGTTCGGTGGATGGATCAATGGTGGCAAACGTCTTGCCGGAGGCGGCATTGACCCACTCGCCGCCAATCAATAGGCGCTTCGGGCCGCTGGCAAGCCACTCCAATGCCTTGCGATGGCCCGCGTTAACAGGTTCTACGTCCGATGAGAAAGATGACATGCGTTGATCTCCTGAATGCTTTCGTGCTGTTGGGCCTGCGCCCCTGTCCGTAGGGCGCATCGCTGCCCCTACTGCTTTTCGAGCTTGATTTCCTTCGACAGCTTGGCCACGTCATCGACTTCCCTTGCCATAAAGGCATTAAATTCGCCCGGCGACATGAAGTTGTACTCGATTCCTTCTGCCAGGAATCGCTCTTTCAGGGCCTTGTTGGAATAAACGGCATGCAGTGCTTCGGACAGCTTCTGCACCACCTCCTTGGGCGTGCCTGCCGGCGCCACCAGGCCCATCCAGGTATAGAAGCTGTAGCCGGGAACGCCTTGTTCGGCGAGCGTCGGGATATCGGGCGCCGCACTGACGCGGGTCGCCGACGAAACACCCAGCGCCCTCAGCTTGCCGCCGGCCAGATAGCCCTTGCCGCTACCGTAGGCTTCGAAAATCATGCTGACACGTCCGCTCATCACATCGGGCATGGCCGGGCCGTTGCCCTTGTATGGGACGTGCAGCAGTTGCAGCCCAGCCCGCTGCAGGTACAGCGCTGCACCGATATGCGTGCCCGTGCCAACGCCCGCCGAAGCGTAGCTCAGCTTGTTCGGGTTCGCCTTGGCCTGCTTGATGAAGTCCGCGGCGGTCCTGTTGGGGCTGTCCGGCGCCACGACGAGCAGAAGCGGCGACTTGCCGAGGAAGCCGATGCCGGTAAAGTCCTTGGTCACGTCATAGCCGGCATCTTTCTTCAGTACTTGCTGGTACGTCATGGTTCCCGCCGAGGCTAGCAGCGTGTAGCCGTCAGCCGGGGCCGCCTTGACGACGTTGATGCCGATCATGCCGTCCCCACCAGCACGATTTTCAACGACGACCTGCTGCTTCAGTCGCGTACCCAGTTCCTGTGCCACCAAGCGCGTCGTGAAATCGACCAGCCCGCCCGGGCCAGTGTTGACCACGATGCGAATCGGACGGCTCGGATAGGCATCCGCTGCGAGCGCGGGGGCTACGCTTGCCATTGCAAAGGGCAAGATGGCGAACAGTTGCCGGATAGATTGCTTCATGCTTTGTCTCCCGTACTATTTGTAATAGGGTTTTGGATCGCGTTGTTGCGTGCTCAGTTTCGGTAGCGAATACCCGCCATCGATTCATACACGCTGCGCATCTGCGAAACATCCGCCGCTTCGGGCAGTTGGTTGCCTCCCTGCTCGACCAGGCTTCGGACGACCTGCAGAAGCATCACGGGGGCGCCTGCCGAGACCGCCAGGGCGCAGACGGACCGGAGTCCATCTATCACAGACCGCAGGCTGGTTTCCCCCGTCACCTGGCCAGACACCAGGGCGGGCAATATGCTGCGCGAGGCCTCACTCCAGCCGGAGCTTCGGTTGATGACGGTCGCGATGTCGGCAAGACCAAGGCCATAGCGGAGGCCGACGGCGGTGCACTCGTATGTGACAAGGCGGCACAGCGTCGACACGCCATCCTCAAGCAGGCTCAGGATCTGCTGCGCGTCGAGGTGCGCGCTGTCGGCACCCTCACTTGTAGGCGCCGATGCGAGTTGCGTTCCTGCGAGCGACGCCATGACCCCGACCATCCCCTCCAGCTTCGCGCTCGAGCCCAGGATATTGGCACCGGCTTGCAGCAGCCCCAATGTCGCACTGGTGATTGGCATCGGTACGCCAGTCTGGGCACCCAGCGAGACCGCCTGCGCCACGTCCTTCACCATCAATGCCAACGCGAAGTTCGTCGACGACTTGCCCTGCACCAGCGCGGGAAGCATCTTGGCGGTGGTTTGATTCCGCGCCTTCCCCCGATTCAGATAGTCACTCATCGCCGCCAGCGGCAAGCCGGCCTTTGCGCCCAGCGCGGCCATCTCGAGAGTACCGAGACGGGCACATGCGTTCATGGCGTTGTTGACCGTCTTCATCGCCTGGCCATCGCCGACACGCTGGCCGCAGCGAACGATTGACTCGCTGATCGCGCGCAGGATTGGCAACGCCTTTTCGTACACTGCATCCGGGCCGGAAGCCATCAGCGTCGCGCCGCCCTCGGCGACGACATGCGGACTGGCAGATACCGCCGCGTCCATCATGTCCACCCCTTGCCGCGCCAACGCTTCCGCGATCTGTCGCGTCTCGCCCGGCACGCCACTAGTCTGGTCGATCACAAGCTTGCCCTGCGACAATCCGGCTGCCAAACCGTCAGGTCCGAAGACAAGCGTGTGTACGTCGGCGCTGCGGGGCAGGCACACCAGCACAACGTCGCATTGGCGCCCCACTTGCGCGGCGGACGATGCCACGCTGGCGCCATGCGACGACAGAAATTCGCATGCAGCCGGATTCAGATCCCATACGCAGACGTCATGTGCCGGCAGGAAACGCCGCGCGAGTTCCCGCCCCAGTGCGCCCAGGCCGATATATCCAATCTTCAAGTCAGTCTCCTCACCATGGTCCGGCTGCGGGTTACGACACCGCACGGCCGGGAAAAAGCGCCTTTTTCAATATGTAGTTAAGGCGAATTCACGGGCCTGAGCCGTGCCTTCAGATCTCCATCATCTCGAAGTCCGCCTTCGTGGCCGAGCACTCGGGACAAACCCAGTCGTCTGGCACCTCGTGCCAGCGCGTGCCTGCGGGAATACCGTCTTCGGGACACCCGGCCTCCTCGTCGTAGACGTATCCGCACAGGACGCACTGCCAGACCTTGAACGGCGCTTCGGATGGTTCGTTGGCTGCCTTGCTCGTTGCTTCGCGCGCAGTCATATTGGCCTTCAGAGTGATGAGCCCTTCGCCTCGCGCAGCGAGCCGCCTGCCGCGGCGATCTCGACGAGCAAGCCGCTCGGTTGCCAGCGCTTGCCGTAGCGCTCGTGCCATTCGGATACCTGCTGCCAGACAACCTGTGCCCCGACGGTATCCGCCCAGAACATCAGCCCGCCCCGGTGACGGGGGAACCCAAAGCCGTACAACCACATCACGTCGATGTCACTCGCGCGGTACGCCTTGCCCTCCTCGAGGATCTTGCAGGCCTCATTGACCGAGGCGAACAGCAGTCGGTGCAGGATCTCCTCGTCAGTGAAAGTGCGCTGCGGAATGCCGAGTTCCTGCGCCACCTGCGCGATGACTTGCTTCACGACGTCGTCGGGATGCGGGGTGCGGTCGCCATCGCGATAGGCGTACCAGCCTGCGCCGGTCTTCTGGCCTTTGCGGCCCATTTCCACCAACCGGTCTGGGACATGGAGCTTGCGATACTCCGGATTGGCTGCGGCCCGGCGCTTGCGCCCTTCATAGCTGACATCCAGTCCGGAAATGTCGTTGACGGCAAACGGACCCATCGGATAGCCGAAATCGACCATGACCTTGTCGATCTGCTCCGGCGTAGCGCCTTCCTCGAGCATCAGCATCATTTCGGTCATCATCGGGGCGCGGCTTCGGTTTGCGGCAAAACCATCGCACGAACCGGCGACGGCACATACCTTGCCCATGTCGCGCGCCATCTGCATCGCATTCGCAACCGTCTCCGGCGAGGTCTTGGTGCCGCGCACCACCTCGCAGAGCTTCATGACGTTCGCCGGCGCAAAGAAGTGAGCACCGGCCACGTCCTGCGGACGCGTTGTGGCGTCCGCCATGATGTCGATATCAATGGCCGACGAGTTGGTCAGCAGCAATGCACCTGGTTTCATCACGGCGTCGAGGCGCCCAAAGATCTCCTGCTTGATGTCGATACGCTCAAAGACCGCCTCGATGACGGCGTCGCAGTCCGTGATGGCTTCATAGCTTTGTACCCCTTCGATCATCGCCATCCGTGCATCCATGTCGCCTTGCGACAAGCTGCCTCGCTTGACACGGACTGCATAGGTGTCCCGGATGCGCTGCAGGCCGCGATCGAGCGCATCGCGCGAAACTTCCAGTACCTTGACGGGAATGCCAGCATCCGCGTATGACATGGCAATGCCACTGCCCATCGTGCCCGCGCCAATCACGGCAGCGGACCCGATGCGCGGCGTCTTGCCAGCGGGCGCAGCGCCAGGAACCTTGGCTGCTTCGCGCTCGGCGAAGAACGCGTAGCGCAGCGCCTTTGCCTCATCGGAACCTTCCAGCTCAACAAAGCGTTCCGCCTCTAGCGCTACGCCCTCGTCAAACGGCATCGTGAGCGCCGCCTGCACGCATTCGAGCGCATAAGCCGGCGCCTTGACATGGCGCGACTTCCTGGCAATGGACTTGCGCGCGGCGTCTAGTGAAGCCATGGTCGCGTCGGTCGATGCGAGGCGCCCTTCCATATCGCGCGCACGGGGCAAGGGGCGCCGTGAAGCCACGTCCTTGGCGAAGCGAATGGCTGCCGCCTTCAGGTCAATGCCCTCGACGATGGCATCGACGATGCCGAGTCGCTGCGCCTCCCCGGCGCTGACATGACGGCCGCTGAGAATGACGTCCAGGGCCGCAACGGGGCCGGCGATACGGGTCAGCCGCTGCGTACCACCACCCGCGGGGATGATGCCAAGACTGACCTCCGGCAAGCCGAGCTTCGCATCCGGGCGCGCAATCCGATAGTGGCACGCCAGCGCATGCTCAAGCCCGCCGCCGAGCGCATAGCCGTGCATGGCCGCCACCACCGGCTTCTCGCTCGCCTCGATTGCCGCGGCGCTGGTGCGCGTGGATACCGGCCGGGCGCTGCCGAACCGCCGAATATCCGCGCCAGCGATGAAGTTCTTGCCTTCTCCCAGCAGAACGATGGCTTCGATACCCGCGTCCGCATTGGCTCGTGCGACGCCCTCCATGATGCCTTCTCGCACACCGGCGGCCAGTGCATTGACCGGTGGATTGTTCACGGCAATCAATGCGACGCCGTCCTCAACGGCATAAGTGACAGTCTGGGCTTGATTCATCAGGTTTCCTTCCAGCCGCTACATGTGGAGCGGTATGTCCGACGTGGTTGCATGTTCGGATTCATAGTAGCACGAGTTTCATTGAAAGGTATAGGTTTCTATCAGTGGAACTGGAAACAGGCCGAGGAAGGAAGGTGATCGCGCGCACTCATAGACGCTTCCGGAGCGATTTCGATGGCAGCCGGAGTATCGAAAACCCTACCAGTTTCATTGATCAGAACTGATTTCATTTTGTTGACGGACGATTTTCTGTCAGATAGAGTTGCCAGCATTCCTGCCATCCGCGATTCGCAACTGCGCCGAGGATGCCTTCCGTCATGACGGAATGGCTCCTGCGCATTCGATGCCCGAGCTCCCGGCCGCGAGCCACCGGTGACGCATCGTGGCCGGCAAACCCTCTACCAATCGGTGTTCCGGATTGCGATGAGCGCTGCGTTCATCGTCCTCTGCAGTCGTGCTTGCTTCACCACTACAACCAAATCGAGGAGACCCCATGAAGTTGAAAGCTAACGTCCTGCTTGCAGCCATCGCTGGCGCTTGTTCCACGTCCGCCGTGGCGCAATCCAGCGTGACGCTGTACGGCCTGGTCGATACCGGCTTCGAGTACATCAACCATCTGACGCCGGGCGATCATTCCGTCTTCCGCATGACGCCAGGCAACATGGCCGGATCGCGCTGGGGGATTCGCGGCGTGGAAGATCTCGGTAGCAACCTGAAAGGCGTGTTCGTCCTCGAAAGCGGCTTTGAGTCCGATACCGGCAGATCATCGCAAGGCGGCCGCCTGTTCGGACGTTCCGCCTACGTGGGCTTGCAGGGGCAGTGGGGCTCGCTGCTGCTGGGTCGCCAGACCAACGCGCTTTATGGCATTGCCGGTGATATCGACCCCATGGGGATCATGGGTCGATACTCGTTGCTGGCTAACGACGGCGCTTTCGTCGGGCGCGCCGACAACACCGTCAAGTATGTGGGCAAGTTCGGCGGCTTGCAGGCGACCGCGATGTACAGCTTTGGCGCGGAAAGTGGGACGGCGAACGGCAGCGAAGTCCCCGGCAACAGCAAGCTCGGTCGCGAGTTTGGCGCGAACTTCACGTACACCACGGGCCCCTTCTCCATTGCAGCCGCGTATGACGAGCTGAATACGGGCACGACCACTGTCAATCCGGACGCCACGGCACGTCGCGCGGCACTGGCCAGCACCTATGCCTTCCAGAAGGCAAAGGTGTACCTGGGCTATCGCTGGGCGAAGGCCTACGATGGTGCGCTGCTGCCTGGGGCTCCTGTGGCTGGCAACCAACGCTCCAATCTCTGGTGGACCGGCGTGCGCTGGGAGGTCACGCAGCCGCTACAGATCTCTGCCGCGGTCTACTACCAGGACTTTGCGGATACGAAGGCGGATCCCTGGATGTTTGCAGTGAACGCCGACTACTCCTTCTCCAAGCGCACCGACGCTTACCTCTCGGTCGGCTACACGAAGAACCGAAATGGGTCCAACCTCGGCCTGGGCGGGGGTAGCTACGGATTCGGCACCGTGCTCGCGGGCGCCAACCAGTTCGGCACCACCATCGGCTTGCGTCACAGGTTCTGACGTTCGCGGGGCAAGGTGGTTGCCGAAAGGCCGCGCGCGAGGCGCGGCCTTTCTTATTGCACCTCAGAGCCGCTACGCCACCCGGCTCAACGCAGCGTCGGCAAGGATCATGTCGGCGCCCTTCTCCCCGATCATGATGGTCGGCGCATTGGTATTGCCCGAGGTCACGACCGGCATGATCGACGCATCGACCACACGCAAGCGCTCAACGCCGCGCACGCGCAGGCGTGCATCGACCACCGCCATGGCGTCATTACCCATCTTGCACGTACCTGCGGGATGGAACGCGCACTGGCCTTCGCGCTCCATATAGTCGATCCATTGCGCGTCGGTGCGCACCTGCTCACCCGGCAAAAGTTCCTGGACAATCAGCGAAGAAAGGGGCTTCATGGCAAATATTTCGCGCAGCCGTCTCAGTCCCGCAAGCATGGCGCGGACATCGTCAGGGTGCTGCAGGTAGTTCGGTATAAACGCGGGCGATTGCATCGGATCGCTGCTGCGCAGTGCCACCTCGCCGCGCGAGGCCGGGCGCACGCGATAAACGGATGCGCTGATGGCAGGAAAATTGTCGACCACCGCTTCGCTGGAGCCGGCGTAGGAGAATGTCATCGGCCGGAAGCTGATCTCCATGTCGGCATATTCGACATCCGGCCCGCTGCGTACGAAGGCCGCTGCAATCGATGAGCCGAGCGCAAGGTAGCCTCCCTTGGTGACCAGGTAGCGCGCGCCCTCGGCGTACTTTCGCCACCCGCCAAGATGCTGGTTGTAGGATCCACCAGGCGTTGTCTGCGCCTGCACGCGTACCGCGAAATGGTCCTGCAGGTTCTTGCCGACGCCCGGCACGTGCGCAACGGTCGCGATGCCGTGCTGCCGCAGCTGCTCCGCGTCACCGATACCGGAGAGCATCAGCAGATGCGGCGAACTCAATGCGCCCGCGCACAAGACGACCTCCCGCGCCGCCTCGAACCGCTGGATCTTCCCCTCCAGCAGGATCTCGATTCCGGTTGCCGCAACGCCGCTGAAGAGCACCCGGCGCACATGGGCACCAGTACGAATTTCAAGATTCGGCCGGCGCCCTGCAACGGGTGCCAGGAATGCGTCATAGGTAGACTGGCGCACGCCATTGTGAATCGTGGCCTGCAGCAGCCCCGCGCCCTCCTGGTGGCCCTCATTGAAGTCGTGCAGACGTGCCAGGCCAGTTCGTTGCGCTGACTCCAGGAACGCGAGCGCTGCGGGATGCCGCACCGATGGGTCACTCACGGTCAGCAGGCCGTGCGACGCTTCGCTGGGATTGGCGTCCCCGGCATGTCGGACCGAACGCCGGAAGTATGGCAACACGTCGTCCCAGCCCCAACCGGGGTTACCGAGGTCCCGCCAATGATCGAAGTCGCGTCGGTTGCCGCGAACGTACACCATGCCGTTGACGGCACTGCTTCCGCCCAGTGTTTTGCCGCGTGGCCAGTAGATCCGGCGATTGCGCAGGGTTGGAACCGGCTCCGTCTGGAAACACCAGTTGTATCGTTCAGACTTGAAAAGCTTGCCCATGCCGGCGGGTGTGCGAATCCAGAAATCGTCGGCGGGTGGGCCCGCCTCCACCAGCAGCACGCGCGTGGCGGGATCCTCGCTCAGACGGCGCGCCAGCACGCAGCCTGCGGAGCCGGCGCCAATAATGATGTAGTCATAGCAGTTCACGCAGTCAGTCTCCCCTTCTTCATCGGGACAAAAAAAATGCTGGCGCACCAGAGCCTTACGCCCGGGCTGCGCCAGCAAGTTGGTGCTCGCTGATCCGGCTTGACATTAACGCCCACTGCCAGCGCAGGCGCAGCATGCCACGATCAGTCGTCGCCGAGCCGCAGTTCGCTCGGCCTGCGCTTTTCAATGTTGGCCTTCAATAGCGCTGCGGTGCGGAAGATGCCGTGAGCAAACTTCCCATACGGCAGCGTCGCAAACAATGCCATCACCACCCCCAGGTGAACCGCCAGCAGCAGCGGCATTGCGGCCGTTTCGCGTGCTGCCAGCAAACCCAGGCCCGTAGCACTGGTCAACAACAGCAAGGCGATGAATCCCCGGTCCATCGGCCGTTGCCGTGCATCTCCGTGCATGGGATGCCGTCGCAGGTTCAACCACAGCAATCCAGCCGGGCCGATCAACAGCCCGATACCGCCAGCAGTCCCCAACAGCACCGGCAGGCTGAACACCGGATATGGCGCATGCCATCCCAGCAGGTAGTGATATGCAGTGGCCACCGTCGTCGACGCAAAGCACAGCATGAAGCCGTAGAACGTGAAATGGTGGAACCGCCGCCGCGCCAGCGTAAAGCGATCGCTGGCTTCATTGCAGCCATCGCCATGCCCGCCATCGAGATACGTCAGCGCCAGCACATTCCTCGCCGCCTCGGCCACGGCTGGTACCGAGGCCGTCCCGGCCGACACATCCCGCCAGAAGCGGCGCACCCCGATCCCCAGCGCGATCACCGCAAAGCCGAACACCGCGCCGAACATGCTTGCCAGCGTGTTGTGGGGGAACACTGCATAGAAATCTCCGCCCGCATGCGTACGCCACAAGGTGCCCCCCGCCGTCACGGCCAGCACCAGGAACAATGCCAGCCCGATCGCCAGTGCCACCGAGACCGTCAGGCCATTGCGCTTGTACAGTTTGCCCAGTGGCGCCGGCCACGCATACTCGCTGTACGTCTCCAGTCGCACCTTCGCCATTGCCTGCGGCACATTGACACCGAAGTCATGCGGCGGCGCATATTGGCATGCGTGATAGCACGCGCCGCAGTTATGGCACAGGTTCGCCAGGTAATTGACATCTGCTTTTCCGAACTCAAGCCTTCGCGTCATTGCCGGAAACACCGCGCAAAACCCTTCGCAATAGCGGCAGGCATTGCAGATCTGCATCTGCCGCGCGACTTCGGCTTCGTTGTCGGTCAGCGGCAGCACGCGGATCACCCGTGCGTTGCCTGTCCTGGCGACAATGTCTTCGCCTGTCAGTTGCGCGGCTTCGCGCGCCAGGGCTTCAAGCTTCTGCATGGATCGCTCCCGAGTTGATGCCAGCCGCCCACGCGGCTTGCGTGCCGGCAATGCGTCCGAACGCGGTGCCGATCGACATACCGACCCCGGCCGTATATCCCTTGCCCAGCACGTTGCCCGCCATCATTTCCCCTGCCACGAACAGATTCCCGCTCGGCTTGCCGCCGAAATGCACCTGGGCCCGGTCGTTGACCTTGAGTCCCAGGTAAGTGAAGGTAATGCCCGGACGCAGCGCGTAGCCGTAGAACGGCGCCTGGTCCAGCGGCCGTGCCCAGTGTGTCTTGGCCGGTGCCAACCCTTCGGTATGGCAGTCGTCCAGCGCGGTATGGTCGAAGGTGCCGACGCGGCACGCCGCGTTGTAGTCCTGCACGGTGCGCACGAACTGCGCCTCCGGCAGCCCGAGCTTGCGCGCGAGTTCAGGCAGCGTATCGGCCTTCTCGCCGGGGAACACGGGGGGCATGAAGCGGCCGATGGCCTGGCTGTCGATAATCGAATAGCCGATCTGCCCGGGCTGCTGCGCCACCAGCCGGCCCCAGATCGCATAGCGCTTGGGCCAGAAGTCCTCGCCCTCGTCATAGAAACGCTCGGCGTCGCGGTTGACGACGATGCCCAGCGATACGCAGTCGATGCGGGTGCAAATGCCGCCGTCATACAGGGGCGCGCGCGCGTCGATGGCGACGCAGTGCGATTGCGACGGGTCGCCGATGGCATCGGCGCCGGCTTCGATCATGTGCCGCAGCAGCACGCCCTGGTTGAAGCGCGTGCCGCGGATCAGGAAATTGTCGGCGGGCCATTCGCCGCGTTCGTTCTGGCCCCAGGCCTCGCGCAGCCATTCGCGGTTGGACTCGAAACCGCCCGCTGCCAGCACGCAGGTGCGCGCGGTGAAGCGCTGGCTGCCGCTGCGCGCGGCGACGAAGCGGTCGCCATCCATCTCGATCGCGTCGACCGGCGTTTCATAGCGGATCTGCACGCCCATCGCTTCGGCGCTGCGATAATACGCATTGACCAGCGCCTTGCCGCCGCCCATGAAGAAGGCGTTGGTGCGCGCCACATGCAGGGCGCCCGACAACGGCGGCTGGAAACGCACGCCATGCTTGCGCATCCACGGCCGGCATTTCGACGAGGCGCGGATCACCAGTCGCGCCAGGTGTTCATTCGTGATCCCGCCCGTCACCTTGAGCAGGTCGTGCCAGTACTCCTCTTCCGGATAGGCGTCGACCAGCACGTCCTGCGGCGCGTCGTGCATGCAACGCAGGTTGCGGGTGTGTTGCGAGTTGCCGCCACGCCAGGCGCGTGGCGCCGACTCGAGCAGCAGTACCGAAGCCCCGGCTTCGCGCGCCATCAGGGCCGCGCAGAGCGCGGCATTGCCACCTCCTATCACTAGTACATCGATCATCCAATTCTCCATCATGGCGCCGCGCCCGGCCGCCAGGGCCTGACTTTCAAACCTGTCGACCACCGCCGTCACACGGCGGAAATACGCACCAAGAGCCATCGGCATGGCGGAAGAACATCAAGGACAGCGCGCCCGAAGCTCGCTCAACCTCGACCTGCACATAGCCGCGAGGGCGCACTTCGTCGCGCATGCGGGTGATCCGGGCAATTGCCGGGGCATCTGGCCCGAGCCACTTCTCCATCAGCCCGCGCAGGGACATTCCACCGATTCCCATTTCACCTGCTCCATTGCGATCTGCCTCGCACCGCGCCTGCGTTAGCTACCGGTCCTACACCTCGACCATCTCGAAGTCGCTCTTGCCCACCGAGCACTCCGGGCAAATCCAGTCGTCGGGTATGTCAGCCCAGCGTGTACCCGCCGCAATCCCTTCATCCGGCATCCCCATAGCTTCGTCATACACGAAGCCGCATAGCACGCACTGCCAAACCTTGAAGTCGGCAAGGACGGCACTCTCACCCGAGTGGTCACCGCTCGCGCATAGCTGGTTCTCCATGGTCCTACTCCTTTCGTCACACCTGCCACTGCGGGCTCGGCGCTAGGGAACTGTCTCCTGACCGCCCCTTGAATCACACAACGAGCCATGTCGGCCCGGTCCCAATGTTTTCCAGGTCCCCCACAACCCTGGAAGCGATGATATCATGGGTTCTGATGATTAGCATCGATTCCAGTGTATGAAACCGAAGCGCAGTTGTCCAGTGACGGACTGCAAGGAGACTCGGCATGACAATCAAAGGCAAGGCCTACATCATCGGGGCGTATGAACACCCCTTGCGCAAAGCGCCGGAGCATTCCGTGGCGCAGCTCCATGCGGAAGTTGCCAAGGGTGCGATCGAGGACGCGGGCCTCACACGGGATGACATCGACGGCTTCTTCTGCGCCGGCGACGCGCCAGGCGCGAACGTCTGGTCGATGGCCAACTACCTGAACCTGAACCGGCTCAGGCATGTCGACTCGACGGACATGGGGGGATGCTCGTATCTGGCACACGTTGCCCACGCGGCCGAGGCGATCGCAGCGGGCAAGTGCAATGTGGCGCTCATCACCCTTGCCGGGCGGCCGAATTCGGAGGGTATCTCCGGAACTCAGGTACGGGTCCGTGGCGTCAACATGCCGGAGGCGCCGTTTGAAATGCCCTACAGCCCTGTCACACTGAACCTTTACGCCATGTGCGCCATGCGGCATATGTATCAGTTCGGTACGACCAGCGAGCAGCTTGCCTGGGTAAAGGTTGCCGCTTCGCACCATGCGCAGTACAACGAAAATGCGATGCTGCGCAAGCTTGTCACGGTGGACGACGTGCTGGCCTCGCCGATGATTGCGGATCCGCTGCATCGACTGGATTCCTGCGTCGTCAGCGACGGCGGCGGCGCGGTGATCGTGGCGCGCCCGGAGATTGCCAGGACCCTGGCGCGGCCCCGCATCAAACTGCTGGGCGCAGGCGAATCGACCAAGCATCAGATGGCCGGCAAAGTCGACCTGACCTATACCGGCGCGGCGTGGACAGGGCCCCGGGCATTCGAAGAAGCAGGGGTCGCCCCTGCCGATATTCAGTATGCGTCGATCTACGACAGCTTCACCATCACCGTGATTCTGCAGCTGGAAGACCTTGGCTTCTGCAAGAAGGGCGAAGGCGGCCGCTTCGTCGCCGACGGCAACCTGATTTCCGGCGTCGGCAAGCTCCCCTTCAACACCGACGGGGGCGGCCTGTGCAATAACCATCCGGCCAATCGCGGCGGCATGACCAAGATCATCGAAGCGGTGCGCCAGCTGCGCGGCGAAGCCCACCCCAGCGTGCAAGTGCAAGATTGCACGCTTGCCCTGGCCACCGGCATTGGCGGTGCCATTGGCCACCGCCACGGCGCCGCCACACTCATCATGGAAAGGGAGTAAGTGACATGCCGACGATTTCCGAAGCCCGCAAAATCAGCGACCCCGCCCTGAATCCGGGTGACGAGCCCTATTTCGCCGCCGCCGCCCAGGGGAAGCTGCTGCTCAAGGTATGCAGCAGTTGCGAGCAATCGCATCACTATCCGCGGGCCCTGTGTCCGTTCTGCTGGAGCAGCGATGTGCAATGGGCCGACAGCCAGGGCAGTGGCGTGATCTATACCTACAGCGTCACGCGCCGCGGCGCCGGCGCACCCTACTGCATCGCGTATGTGACGCTGGATGAGGGTCCCACCATCCTGACGAATATCGTCGACACCGACCTGGACACGGTCCGGATCGGCCAGCGCGTCAGGGTGGTCTTCAAGACGTCCGAAGGCGGCACATCGATTCCGATGTTCACGCCGATTGCCGACAATACGCCCTGAGCCTGAATACTCGCCGGAGAATCCGATGGCAAGAGTCGTTGCCTTATATAGCGCCGTTGACGACATGCTCACCCATTACGCGGTGGACATCGGCTCGGCGACGCTCGTCAAGCAAGGAACCGTCCGGGTTCCCGCCAAGGTGCAATATGCCTGGCGCCACCCCGCCAAGCCGTACCTGTATGTTTCTACCACCAACGGTGGCCCGCGGGTCGAATCCGACTTCAACCATGTCAGTGCCTTTGCCATTGGCGCGGACGGCGCATTGCTCCCGCATGGGGACAGCAAGCCCTTGCCGCGGCGCGCGGTGCATATGTGCGTGGATCCTTCGGGCCGCTACATCCTGAATGGCCACAACTATCCGTCGAGCGGGATTACGGTCCATCGCGTGGAGGGCAATGGCGAGATCGGCGATCGCATCGAGCAGGCCACCGCGCTTGACTACGGCATCTATCCGCATCAGGTCATGGTTACGCCTTGCGGCGGCACGGCCGTGATTGTCGACCGGGGCAACAAGGCGCAGGGCGACAAGCCGGAAGAGCCCGGTGCGCTGCGGACCTTCGGTTTCGCGGATGGTCATTTTTCGGCAGGCGGAGTGGTTGCCCCCCAGGGCGGATATGGATTCGGTCCACGCCACATCGCGTTCCATCCGTCGAAGCCCTGGCTGTACGCTTCTGACGAACGTACCAACCGGCTTTATATGTTCCGCTACAGCAAAAGCGGGATCGAAGCGGCACCTGCGTTCACCTGTCCGACACTGCGCCAGCCTGAGCTGGTTCGCCCGAGGCAACTGGGCGGTCCAATTCATGTCCATCCGGACGGTCATTGTGTCTATGTCGCCAATCGGGCCGACAATACCATTGCCGAGGGGGAACGCAAGGTATTCGCGGGCGGAGAGAACAACATCGCGGTGTATGGCATCGACGCGGAAACGGGAGAGCCGCGGCTTCTCCAGCACGCCGACACGCAATCCTTTCACATCCGCACTTTTGCTTGCGACCCAGGGGGGCGCCTCCTGGTTGCAGCGAGCATCAAGGCCCTGGATGAGCGCGATGGCGAAAATATCAGGCACGTGCCGGCGGCACTTTCGGTCTTTCGCATCTCGGGCGACGGCCGCCTAGAGTTCTGCCGAAAGTACGATGTAGAAACTTCGGGCAGCCAGCTCCAGTATTGGATGGGAATGGTTGGTCTGGACTAGTGGCCGGATCGTCGCCAAGTACTCGGCCCCTCTTAGTGAGTGAGAAACATGGATCTCGGAATCAAAGGAAAGACTGCACTGATCACTGCCTCCAGCGGTGGCATGGGCAGGAACATTGCGCACGCCCTGGCAGCAGAGGGCGCCAACGTGGTGCTGTTCGCCCGCTCCGCCGACAAGCTGCAAGCCGTTGCGGAAGAAATCGAATCGCAGCACGGTATGAAGGCTGTCGCGGTGCCTGGCAACATGCTGGTGCGCGAGGACGTGGAACGTCTGGCTGCCACGCTCCGGCAACACGGCGGTGGCCCGGACATTGTCGTCCTAAACACGGCACGTCCGCCCAACCCGATCCGCGCCACACTCGAAGAAAACGACGAGGAGCGCTGGAAGGAGGCGTACCAGAACCAGTTGTGGGGCACCATCCAGGTGGTTACCCATGTCATTCCGCTGATGCTTGACCGCAACTGGGGCCGGATCATCGCCATCACGTCGGCTTCGGTCAAGCAGCCGATGCCGCATCACAGCCTCTCAACCGTGTTCCGGGCCGGCGTTACGGCTTATATGAAGCACCTGGCGAATGAGGTCGGCGCCAGCGGCATTACGGTGAACTGTGTTGCGCCGGCGTTGATCGACACTTCGCACCGCAGCGGCGGTGCCGCCTATTCGGCGGAGCAGACCGCGGCCCGTAAGAAACTCACGCCGCTGGGCCGGCTCGGCACTCAGGAGGAGACGACCGGTGTGGTGACGTTCCTCGCGTCGATGCAGGCGGGATTCGTCAATGGCGCGACGATTCCAGTAGAAGGCGGGATGGTGGGGTCGCTGCTCTGACAGACAAGCGCCCAAGCGAGCGCAAGCTGCAGAACTGGGGGTAGGCCGTGTCCCGGCGTACCTACCCCCTTTTTCCAGGGCGCAGCGAAAGCGCTGCTCCGGCAGTGGGCAAAACCGAGGGGTTATTCCAGCTTGCCGCCGAACTGCAGCGAGATATTGGCGGCGGCGTTGACCACCTGCTTGACGAGTTCCTTTTCCCGCGTCTGCAGGCGCACCGTCGGCGCGCCGAGCGAGAGGCAATAGTGAACTTCCTCGTGCACGTCCTTGATAGGCGCCGAGATCGCCGAGATGCCCAGCAGGCGCTCGCCATGTGAGACCGAATACCCCTGCTCCCGAACTTTCTCGAATTCGGCCAGCACATCGGCCTTGGTTCGCTTGGTGGCCTTGGCGACAGCGGTGACAAGGGGTGCTGCCTCATCCTTTGGCATATACGCCATCAGCACCTTGGAACCGGAGCCCGTGAGCAGCGGAATCTGCTCGCCAGGCTGGACCACGGCGCGCAGCGGCGATGCGTCCGTCGACACCGCGTCGATGCAGATGCGATTCTGGCCGCTGACCGTATGCAGCGAGATCGTCTCCTTGGTCTTCTCCGCCAGTTCGGTCAGGATCGGACGGGCGATCTCGCGAATGCCAAGCGTACTCTTGACCAGGCCGGCGAGACGCGTAAAGCGGAACGACAGGCAGTACTGCTGGTCTTCCAGGCGAACCAGGTAGCCTGCCTGGTCCAGGCTTTGGACAATACGGAAGGTCGTAGACTTCGGCAGCTCGATGCGGTCAGCAATCTCCTGTAGCGTCAGGCTGCTCCGTTCGGCGGTGAAGCTTTCGAATACAGCAAGAATACGTTGCACCGAGCGCATCATTTGGAGATTTTCCATCCATATTTTCAAACCCTGTATGGTACATCACGGCAGTGGGGTTGGCGCCACGCCCCCCTTGCCGGACACACACCCACCGCCTCGGGTTGTCGCAGGGCGCGAAGATTACCAGCCCTGAAAATGTTGCGCATTAGACACTTACAATAGGCAGAGTGGTTCAACAGCCTTCGAATACCGGCTTCCGCTTCTCCTTGTAAGCCCGGATCGCCTCCTTGTAGTCCCGGGTCGACTGCACGACTGCCATATGCGATGCAACCGTTTCAAGACTCGTGCGCAGGTCAGTGCGAAGCGATTGATACATCAGCTTCTTGATATCGCGCGTCTGGATCGGCGGGCCATCCGCCAGGCGCGCCGCGAAGGCAATCGTCTCCTGCATCAAGTCATCCGCGCTGCAGACGCGGTTGACCAGGCCGATGCGAAGCGCTTCATCCGCCGGGACGAAGTCGCCGGTCAAGAGCAACTCCAATGCCTTGGCCGGACCCACCAGGCGCGGCAGGAAATAGCAACCGCCATTGCCGGGCAACAGGCCAACCCGGATGTACGCTTCCGCAAACCTCGCCGTGCTCGATGCAAAGCGCAGGTCGCACATGAGCGATAGGTCCATGCCTGCCCCAACGGCCGCACCGTTCACTGCGGCGATGAGCGGCTTTTCAAATTCTTCCACAGCCAGCGCAACCTGATGCGTGACGTTCTGGAGCCGCTGCTTGCGCTCCAGCGGTGTCGGATCGGCTTCGGAAGCACGCCTCCCAAGGTCGCCGCCCGAGCAGAATGCGTCTCCACTGCCGGTGATGACAAAGCTGCCGACGGCAGGGTCGTCGTTCGCCTTCTTCAGTGCCGTACGCAGCTGCTCGAGCATTTCCTCGCTCAGTGCGTTCTTCTTTTCCGGTCGATTCAGGCGCGCGACCATCACGCGGCCAATCGTTTCAATTTCCAGATCTGCCACTTTCTCCTCCTGTTGTCAGCGAGCCGCGGATTCGGCTGTCGCGACGGCTTTGCGGTGCCGGGCATGCTGGGCACGCGCTTCCAACAGCGCGGCCTTCAGTTGACGGTTGATCCATTGCTTGTTGTCGGCAAAGACGCGCCGCTCCTTGGCGCCCAACGTTCCCGCGAGCGCCGTCGCCGCCTTCTTCAGTTCGTCCGCGGGTACTACGGCCGCGACCAGGCCCCGCGTCAATGCCTCGTGCGCCGGCATGCGCCTGCCCGTCTGGATCAGATCCAGCGCGAGCGCTCGTCCACCGATGACCTCAAGAATGTTGGCGCCGGAGAAGGTGGGAATACCAAGGTCGATTTCCGGCAGGGACAGCGAAGCCGTTTCCGCCGCAACACAGGCATCCGACAGCAATGCCAGCATGGCGCCGCCGCCGCTCGCGATGCCGTTCAGCACGGCAATGACCGGGACCGGGTTGTCCATCACGGCATCCTGCAACGCTGCCAGGGCATGGGACCGGCGCTCGCGCTGTCGGGCCATGTCGCCGTCCTCCGGCTGCTCGCGCACGTCCGCGCCACCACTGAACACGCGGGCGCCTGCCGCCGTCAGCAGCACAGCCTTGATGGCGGGATCGCTCGCGCCTTCCCGGATCGCGGCGGTAATGCCCTCCATGATGGCGACTGTCATTGCGTTCGCTTTCTCGGCACGATTGATCGTGATCCACAGAAAATCGTCCGAACGCTCGACTATCAGATTCTCTTGCCAGCTATTCATAAAACCTGTCTCCAGTCATTTTTTGCTATGCAGCCGCCCGGCTCTTGCCGCCGCCAGACACGAAGATGTCGGCGAAGAATTCGCTCTCCGGCAAGCGGCAAACGTTGATGAAGTCATCGCGGGCGGACTGCACGACGATCGGCGCGCCACACGCGTAGACCTGATGGCCGGACAGGTCCGGATAGTCTTCCATCACGGCCCGGTGGACGAAGCCCATGCGCCCTTCCCAGCCATCTTCCTCGCGGGCCTCGGACACCACCGGCACGTACCGGACGCCATACTTCTCTTGCCATGTATGCGCGAGCGCATCGAGGTAGAGATCGGCAGGACGGCGGCCACCCCAGTACAAGGTCATCGGACGGCCGCTTCCCTTGCTTGCCTCGTGCTCGATCATGGCCTTGATCGGCGCGAATCCCGTGCCGCTGGCCACGAAGATGATCGGCTTTGGGCTCTGCTCGCGCACAAAGAACGCACCTACCGGGCCCTCGATCCGCAACAGGTCGTTCTCCTTCATCACATTGAAGACGTGGGTGCTGAACGGCCCGCCGTAGTTGCGCAGATGCAGTTCGACCAACTCCTCGTCCCCCGGCGAGTTGGCCATCGAGAGACTGCGGCGAATGCCGCCCGGCATCACGATATTGATGTATTGTCCCGGCAGGAACCTCAGGCGTTGGCGCGCGGGCAAGCGCAGGCGGATGCGCATGACGTCGTGCGCCAGCCGTTCCAGTTGTTGTACGCGGCAAGGCAGGCGCACGATGGGGATGTCCATGTTTTCACGGACCACGCTGCTGGCGATCGCCAGCGCGGTTCGCGGCTTGGCCTGGCAAAGCAGCGCGTAGCCTTGCTCGCGCTCCGACGCCGACAACACGCAGTCGTCGGCGTCGCCGTGATCCACATCACCCTCCAGTACCTTGGCCTTGCAGGTGCCGCACGTGCCGGTGCGACAGCCATGCGGCAGCGGGAAGTTGTGGCTTAGCGCCGCGGCAAGGATCGTGTCGCCCTCGCGCACCGCCAGCGTGTGGCCGACCGGCTCGAATTTGACCGGGTGCGTCGGCACTTCTATTACGGTCTCGCTCATTACTGTTCCCCGGAGACTGGCTGTGATGCCGGGCGGGCCTTGGGAATGATCACGGCGTCGGCGGCGACCACGCCATGGGGCAGGACGAATACCGGGTTGATGTCGACCTCCCCCACCTGATCGCGTGCTTCCCATGCAAACCGCGACAGCGCAGCGAGCGCGCGCGCCGCGGCATCGACATCCAGTGCCGGCTTACCCCGGACACCGTCCAGGATGCGCCGGCATTTCAGCTCATCGAGCATCTCACGCGCGGTCACTTCGTCAAACGGTGCCAGCCGGCAGGTCGTATCGCCAAGCAGTTCGGCATAGATGCCACCCGCACCGACGGCCACTACAGGCCCAAAGACCTCATCGTTGACCACGCCAGCAATCAGTTCGAAACCACCCTGGATCATCTCCGTCACCAGCACGCCGGATATGCGGGCGGATGGCGCCTTCTGGCGCGCATTGTCCAAGACCTCGGCAATCGCCGCCGCCAGCTCGGCGCGCGTGCGGATCCCCACCTTGACACCACCCACTTCCGTCTTGTGCGCGATGTCGGGCGAGACGATCTTGACCACCAGCGGTGCGGTCATCTTGTCGAAGACGGCTGCGTCTTCGACATCGCTGACGATCACATCGTTGGACACGGGAATGCCGGCTGCCGCGAGAATTGCCTTAGCCTCGGCTTCGGACAGCGCGCCCTCGGCGTTACGCGGGAACACGTCGCGCGGTGCCGTCGCACTTTGCGACGCGGCTGCTGCTGCGGCACGTTCGACACGCGCCCGGGCTTGCCTGTAATTGGCCAGCGTTGCCAACGCGCCGGCGGCGCGCGAAGGCGACGGCAGCACCGGAATGTTCGCCTTCGCAAAAACCGTCAGCGCCTCCCCGATCTGGCTGGCCGGGGCGGAGGAGAACACGACGATCGGCTTCTCGGTCGATCGGGCAATCTCGCCCAGCACCTCCGCAGCGACGATGCTCCCCGCCTTGCCCGTGGTCGCGATATTGACGCACACGGCATGCACATTGGGATCGTCCAGCGTGGCGCGTACGGCGGTCTCCAGGTTCGCGCGGTTGCCGGCGGAAAAGTAGCCTGCCGTCAGATCGATGGGATTGTGGACGGCGCCGATGTTGGGAATGACCCCTTGCAGCGCGTCCTGGGTCTTTTCAGTCAGCTCGCACAGGGACAGGCCCGCGGGCTCGCCGGCGTCGGCGAACACGATCGCCGAGCCGCCGGACACACCCATCACCGCCACGCCGCCGCCGGCGGGATACTTGCCGCCTTCAAGCGCCTTCAGGTAGTCAACGGCCTGGTCGATTTCGCGGATTTCCACGATACCGCTCTGCTTGAACGCCGCCGAGTAGTAGTCATAGCTGCTGGTCATGCTTGCGGTATGCGACGCCGCGGCGCGTGCGCCCTGCTCTGTCACCCCTGCCTTCCACAGCAGTAGCGGCTTGCCACGGGCCATGGCACGCTGGCCAACGTCGAGCAGCGCCCGACCGTCCCGGGTCCCCTCAATATAGGCAAGGATGATCTTTGTCTGGTCGTCATCGAGAAGCGCGTCGATCAGCTGGACCGTATCGATATCACTTTCGTTGCCGGTGGCAATCACGTGCCGGAAGCCGATGCCGGCCGCCTCGCATGCCAGCGCGATGCTGTAGCCGAAGCCACCGCTTTGCGTCACCAGCGAAACGGTACCCGGCTTGAGCTTGGGCTCGCGCGTTATGCTGCCGAAGGCGGCATAGACGTTGGCGTGAAGGTTTGCGAAGCCCAGGCAGTTCGGACCCACGATGCGCATGCCAGATCCACGCGCGATCTCAAGCATGCGCCGTTCGCGTTCCACCCCTTCGGGCCCGCTTTCACGGAAGCCACCGCTGAGAATCAACGCGAACGGCACGCGCTTTTCCGCGGCCACTTCCAACACCGGCAGCACACCCTTGGCCGGGACACCGACGACGACGAGATCCACGTCCTCCTCGATATCTGCAACGGACCCGTAGCACTTCAGGCCGTCGAACTGCTCGTACTTCGGGTTCACCGGGAAGATCTTGCCGCGGTATCCGTTCTTGAGCAGTGCCCGCACTACCTGTGAACCCGGGCGCGCGACGTCGTCGGAGACACCCACCACGGCGATTGAGCGAGGCTCGAATAGATGACTGAATTTGTTCATACCTGGACTTGATCCCTTCCCGAGCACATCGGGACAAAACTGCGCACTGATGCGCGACAACGTCTGCGACGAGCAGCCCCCTGCGGGCCAGGCGCTTTGCCGGCTCCGATAGCCCTGACTTTAGTCCGACCTGTTTGGACAGTCAACGTTTTTGGAATCGGTTCCATTCTTCAAAACCAAACACACAGCCATCCTTGGTTCCATTCTTCGAAACGGATGCTATTGAGCAAAACTTCTGATACGATAGGAACATGGGTTGCACGCCTGCTCTGGCAACCCGCAAACCAGCGCGGAAATTTTTCGCGACCCTGCGGCAGACGCAAAGGAGAAATGACTATGATTTACACGCGAAGTGGCGCCGACGCCCTGGCAAAACGGGATGTTGTGGTTTCCCCTGGAACGGGCAATAAGCATTGGGGAACCGTCTACTTCGGCCCGCGCTCTTCCAACGAGCGGCAGCCGGGTCCGCAAGCCACGATGTCGGAGCTGGACGCCAACGAAACGATCGTTCCGCATTTCCACGGTGTGACGATGTTTCAACTCTTCGTCGCAGGCTCTGGCACCATCGGGAACCGCGGCCAGGTGCTCCAGCCCCTGACCGTTCAGTTCAAGGATCACCACACTGCCTACGGCCCGATCGTTTCCGGCCCCCAAGGCCTGTCATTCGTGGCGATGCGCATGTACACCGGCAATTCCGAGCCGATCTATCTCGACAAGCCCGGATACCGCGAGAAGCTGGAGCAAAGCAAGCGCCGGCACCTGACGTCGGAGCCGGTGCGCTTTTCCACGGCGCCGGTTCTCAAGTCCCGCAAGGACGTGGCATGGGAGACGCTGTTCGCGGACGAATCGGATGGCATGGCTGCGCAGGTCGTGCGGCTCGGCGAGGGCATGACGGTGCAGGGCCCTGATCCCCGTGCGGCTGGCGGCTACTACATCTTCGTCGGCAATGGCAGCCTCATTCACGGCGACGAAGAGCTGCCCCAGTGGTCCATGGTGGTCGTGGAACCGAATGAAGAGAAGTTCGAGATCCGTGCCGGCGCGAATGGTCTGGAGGCGATGGTGCTGCAATATCCGCGCGAAGATCGCGCGGCTTGGTGATTGCCAGGGGGCACGCCCCCCTCTGCCAAGATGTCTCGCCTTCGGCAATGCACAACTGAACCGAAGGATTTTCCCGCGTTCGCGGGAATTTTTTTGTCCCTAAAGAAGGGAAAAAAGAAAGGAAAAAGCCACAGCCGTCCCCGCACTCGCGGATTCGACTGTGGCTTGACGGACCGGCGCTGCCTTGCGACAGTGCCTTCTTCCGATCGCGGTCCGCTATACGACGACGGAGCGCAACTGGCTCGGACTGTGCCTTGCCGAAACGCTTCAGGCGGTGACGATCACCTCGTCCCCTTCCACACAGAAGGTATGCGGCATATCCACGGATGCCCATTCCATGTATTTGAGGACTTCTTCGAACTTCGGGTGCCCGCGGTGCAAGACTTCCGGCCGGTACCGCTGGTCCATGGCCATGGGAAGGAAGCCGACCTGCAGCACGCCCTCCTTCGACACCACCGCTTTCGCAAGCAGACTCAGGGTACAGGCCTTGCCATAGGGCATAAGCGGGAAATCGGGATCCAGATCCGTGTGGTTCCGGACCGCGCCGTGCGACCAAGCCGGCTCAGCCCAGGACGGCGCCGGGAAGCCCTTGGTCATGGCAAACACGCCCAGGCTGTAGAAGATAGTCTTGCCCTTGTAAACTTCCACGGCTTTCGGGATGTGCGGCGCATGCGCAACCACCAGGTCAGCGCCTGCATCGATGGCAGCATGCGAGACTGCGACCTGGTAGTCGGCAATCACCCGTGGCAGGCGAATGATGCCGGAGTGAAAAGCCAGAATGACAATGTCCACTTCCTTGCGCAGCGCACGGATGTCGTCCAGAAGCATGGCCAGATCCTCCGGATCGGGCTCCGTCCGGATGCCGACAGGCTGGTGCGGCCCACGGGTCTCGTAAGACGTCCTGATCCGGATCGATGTGACGCCGGGCTTGTCAGGCCTGGCTTCGCTGCCGGCCGCGGCGACCGACGTATAGCCAAGGTAGGCTACCTTCACGCCATTCTTTTCCACGATCGCGGCACGGCGGGCTTCCTTGAGATTCCGCCCCGCGCCCGTCACCTGGATACCGCGCGAATTCAACAATTCGCGCGTATCCAGCATGGCGTCTGGGCCGGCGTCGTAAGTGTGATTGTTCGACATGGTGACGGCGTCAAACATGCCGTTGGTGTAAATCTCCGCCATTTCCACCGGCTGCGCTACCTGCGGGGCGTGCTCGGCCTTGATGCCCCGGTCCGAATAGGTCCGCATGCAGTTCACAAACCGCATGTCCGCCTGCTCAAGCACGGGACGCACCAGTTCCGTGTAGCCTTCTATCGGAAAACCATCCCGCGGCCCATGCGCAGGCCCACAATCCCCACCAATCAACACCGTCACACTGCCAGACATAACCTATCTCCTCACAACGCCACTTTGTTCCGATCATCGGAATCCATACCACCAATAAGAACGCATGTTAGCATCGGCCAAGTTCCGTGCCAAGCCACGGGTCACTGCCCGGCCTTATCCGTGGAATCAGGCCGCTGACCCTCCGTGCTATTGACCCTCGGCCTTGATGTTGGCGGCTTTGATCAGTTCTCCCCAACGCCGGTAGTCCTGCGCCACAAAGGCGGCCATCTCATCACTATTGGATCCGACGGGATCGGCACCATTGATTTGGAAACGCTCGCGTATCTCGCTGCTGTTCATGATTCTGACGACGGCCTGGCTGAGCCGTTCGACAACCTCACGTGGCATCTTTGCAGGGCCGACCAGGCCGTACCACCCAGAGCTGCCGCTAAGGTCTTTCAAGCCGGCTTCTGCCAGAGTCGGCACATCCGGCAGCAGGCTGGACCGGCTGGCACCGGTGACTGCGATGGCTCGCAGCTTGCCGGACCGGATCGACGGCAATGCGGCGACAATGGTGGGCAGCGACATATCGACGTAGCCGGCCATGACATCGTTCAATGCCGGGGCAGAACCCTTGTAAGGCACGAACGAAAACTTGACGTTCGCTGCCCGCTGCAACAGTTCCGTCGCCAGATGGCCCGGTGCCGCCTGGCCAGTGGTACCAGACGTCAGCGGCGCCTTGCGCGAACGGGCAAGGCGCAGCAACTCGTCCAGATTGTGCGCCGGCAGTTTCGGATTGACCACGATCACGTTGGGAACATTGGCCAATAGCGAAATCGAGGTGAAATCCTTTAGCGGATCCCGCGATTTCGTGTACAGGTAAGGATTGGTCGTCATCCCCATTGAAGTCAGCAACAGCGTGTAGCCATCAGGGGCCGCGGCTGCAACGGCATTAGCCGCCAGCATGCCATTGGCGCCCCCCTGGTTTTCGATGACAACTGGCTGGCCCAATGCCTTGTGCAGCTTTTCCCCCAACAGCCGGCCGATCAGGTCGGTCGAGCCGCCCGGGGGAAAGCCGATCAGCAGCTTGATCGGCTTGTCGGGGTAGCCTGCATGCGCCGCACCAGGCCACATCAATACCGCGCTGGCAGCAAGCAAAGGCAGTGAAATGAGCAGCCGACGGATACGCCTCGACTGCAATGGAACCATTGTCTCCATGATTCTGTCTCCAGGTGGGATGGGATGGCGTGCGCCACTTCTTGCGGCGTCTGTCCATACGGGGCCATGTGCCGAATCGCGTCGGCACGGTGAACAATGCTGTCTCGGTGTCCCTGGTCCGCTTACATCCGATCGGTGCGCCCACCGTCCACATAGAGCGTGTGGCCGGTAACAAAACTTGAATCGTCGGTGGCGAAGAACAGTACCGCTGCGGCAAGCTCGTCCAGCCGGCCTGGCCGATTGAGGACAGCCATGCTCGTGCGAACACGGATATGCTCTGCCACCTCATCCGGGCTGCGCGTGGCACCTGTGAGCGGTGTCAGGAAGAAGCCCGGCGCCACACAGTTGACATTGACACCACTCGGGCCAAGTTCTCGCGCCAGCGTCTTGGTCAGTTGAATCACTGCAGCCTTAGCGGACGCATAAGGCGCGCTGGCACCAGCGGTCAGTTCACCGATATGCGGCGTAGTCCCGGTACCCAGGCTCGACGAGATATTGACTATCTTGCCGTACTGCTGCCGTTCCATGTACGGCGCCGCTGCCTGCGCGCAAAAGAACACGCCTTTGAGATCGAGGTCGAGCACCGCGTTCCAGTCCGCATCGCCCATACTGCCGAAGGGCCGGTAGCGGGTGACGCCCGCGTTGTTGACGAGGATGTCGACGCGCCCTTCGGCGGCAAGCACGTCTTCCATGAAATTTCGCAAGTCCTGCTGCTGCGTCACGTCCACCTTGTACCCACGTGCCTTGCCACCCAAGCCATGAATCTCTTCGGTGGTGGCCGCCATCGCCGCTTCATTCAAATCCACGATGATGACCATGGCGCCTTCGCTGGCGAAGCGCAAGGCGATAGCTTTGCCGAGGCCGGACGCCCCACCCGTGACGATCGCCACCTTTTCCTTCAGTCGCATTTTCATTCTCCTTGATCGAACTGAAGAAATTGTAGGTGCCGGAGTTGCGGTAATGGGCCGCGAATCTTCAACCCTGCATTGCAAGTCATTCAATCTCACTCTGCAAAGGCGGCACACTCATCGCCCTATGATGCTGATCACGGGGCCGGCTGGCAGGGCCGGAACTCGATGCTCGAATACCATCACTAGGAGAGGAAGAAATGCTTTGGATGATCAACTGTACCGACAAGCCGAATTCCGCCGCGCTGCGGGAAAGGTACCTGGCCACACATCGCGCTTATCTGGATGGCTGGAACGAGAAAATCTTCTTCTCTGGCCCGCAACAAAGCGACGACGGCTCGGTGTTCGTGGGGAGCTTCTTTATCATCGACGTACCGAGCCGGGCCGAGGCGCAGCGATTCATCGAAGGCGAAACGTTTCACGCCGCGGGCGTGTTTGAGTCGGTGAACATCCGACGGCTGAAGAAAGGGCGTTTCCATCCGCAGGTGGCCGACGCCGCCTGACGGCTGACAGGGATCCGCAAGTATTGATCCGCTAAAACGCCGACCCGTCTCTTGAGGCGGGTCGCGATCATCATAGGGGCTGGGGCAGAGGGCTCGTCGACCGCCCCCGCCCTCCCACACAGTCCTTCGCTTACGGGCGAAGCAGTCTGGTCAACGTTGCCACGGAGTTCAGCGATTCCATTCTCTGCACCGCAGCGACAACTTCCTGAGCAGGAACAGGAAGACCAGACAGAGCTGCCAACCGATTGAACTTGCCGATCTGCTCTTCGATATCGCACGGGTTCCCTGGCGTTCCGTGCGCGTCGCGGGTCTCGGCATGCCGCACTACTCCGTTCATCAAATGGACTTCCACGCGGCACGCAAACTGCTTTGGATAGACTTCGTCCGCAACAGGATCCACCAGCAGCTCGACCCGCTTCGCCAGGTCAGCGCGGACCGGGTCGCGAATCGCCTCCATGCTGAATGCCTTCGGGTCGCCGGGATCCCCGGTAAGAGCGACCGCCGCACAGTAAGGGATGCTGTACTGCGCATCCATGGTGTCGGCCACCTCCGTATTGCCGTTGTACCGCACCGCAAAAGCACTTGTCGCGACGGCAATCCTGGCGACCTTGTGCGCTTCGACGCCGCCCTTCTCCCGCATCGCGAGAAGTAATTGCACCACCCCCTGGATCCAGCCACAGATCGGATACACCTTTACCCAGACGTCATCAATGGCCCATTTGCTACCCAAGTCTGCATCCAGCAGCGCCGGTTGTGCCGAGTCGCCGCTGAATGCCTCGAGCAATCCAAACTTGCCATCGATGGCGGTGGGCGGCGCGGTAAAGCCGCGGCGCGCAAGCATCGCCATGCGAACCGCGGCTTCCGCAGCGCGGCCAGCATGCATGCGCTTGACCATGCCTGCAGAGCCGACCGCGAAATTCTTGACGCCGGATGCGCAGGAACACGCCAGCCCCACCGCGTTGAGCAACTGGTCCAGCGGCAGGCGCATCGCCACGCCCGCTGCAATCGTCCCGGCGACGGGGCCGACCACGCTAGTCTTGTGAAAGCCGCGCTGTGAAGGGTCCATGCCCAGCGCCATGCTGATGCGCGCAGTTGCCTCGTATCCTGCCACGATTGCCCGTAGCACCTGGACGCCGGAGGCCTCGACGGTTTCGGCTGCGGCGAGCACTGCCGGCACGATGACCGCTCCCGGATGAATCAACGCATCGGAAAGCAAGTCGTCCAGCTCAAAGCCGTGCATTGCCGTTCCATTGCACAGCGCGGCATGGCTGGGCGCGACGTTGCCGGCCTTGCCGGCGATGGTGCAAGGTCCGTGCGTGCCGTCCCCCAGGACCTCAGCGGCCATGAGTTCGCTCCATGGCTGACGTGCGCCAAGCAGTGCGCAACCCAACGCATCGAGCAGGCACCACCGTGCCTTTTTCATGGGCGCGTTCGGGGTTTCGCTGCCTAGCCCGTGCAGGAATTCGATGAGCCGGTGTGCGTGGCCCTGCGGCTGATGTGGCATCTCTGTGATCGGTGTCATCGTGATCGGGTTCCAAATGATCGACGGAACTGGCGGCGCGACGCGCCTTACCTTACTTTGCTTCGATACGCGCCGCCTTCACGACAGCGGTCCAACGCTCGACGTCCTTGGCAAGAAACGCGTTCAGCTCCGCACCATTTGATCCGATCGGCTCGGCACCTTCGGCGATAAAACGCTGCCTGACATCGGGCATCTTCATGATCTTTGCAACCTCATTGCTGAGCAGCTCCGCAATCTCCTTCGGCATGCCTGCCGGCCCCACCATCCCATACCATCCGCCAGTGTCGTAGCCCGGCACACCCGCCTCCGCGACGGTCGGCACATCGGGCATCAAGGACGAGCGCTTGCCGCTTGTGACGGCAAGGGCCCGGACCTTGCCAGCCCTTACCAGTGGCAAGGCGGTCGGAATCGTGGGAAACGAGAGATCGACGTGGCCACCGACCAGGTCGTTGATTGCCGGCCCCGAGCCCTTGTAAGGAACATGATCCAGCCGGATCCCCGCCATCACGTGCAGCAACGCACCGGACAGGTGTCCCGGCGAGCCGTTACCTGCAGACGCCTGCGTCAAGGGTGACGACCGTTTGCGCGCGAGCGCCAGAAGTTCGCCCAGGTTCTTCGCCGGTATCCCGGGATAGGTGACCAGAACGTTGGGAACAATGGCAAGCAGCGAAATCGGGGTGAAGCCCTTTAGCGGGTCGTAATGCACCCGCTTCGTCATCAGTGGATTCGTCGTAAGCCCGATCGAGGACAGCATCAGCGTATAGCCGTCGGGCGGCGCACTTGCGGTAGCATCGCTCGCGATCAACCCATTCGCGCCAGGCCGATTTTCCACCACCACCGGCTGGCCCAGTACCACGGACAACTGCTGCGCGATGAGTCGTGCTGCGACGTCGGTAAAGCCGCCCGGCGCGAACCCGACCAGGATTTTGACGGGCCGGTTGGGATATGGGCGCTGGGCCCAGACGCCGCCTGCTGTGGAAGCGGCCGCCAATGCCAGGGTTGTGGTCAACAACCTTCTGCGTGAAATGTTCTGTCTCATGCCTGTCTCCTGCCGGATGTCAGTTAGTCATTTGCTGCAAGCGTTCTACGACGCGCTTGTTGACGAGGATGCCCTGCTTGCGCCGAAGCTCCCGCTCGGGAAAGCCGCGCTCTGACGGAATGCGGATTTCCGCGACATCGCCTTGCCGCGGAAGTCCCTTGATCCTGCCGAGAAGCTCCTCCATTTCCGAGGTGAACTGTTCAGCCGGCATCAGGAGTTCCGGGTTGAACGCCACGAACAGGTAGCCAAAGTCGCTGACGTCACCGTTTCGCATCCGGGCACCCGCCATCAGTCCGAGCGCCTGGATGGCGAGAGACAGGCCATATCCCTTGTGCCCGCCGAAGGGCAGCACACCGCCCTCCAGCAGTTCGCTGGCTACGCGCGTCGGTTCGCCGTGTTTGTCGATGCCGACAACCTCATGAAAAGCCTCGCCGAGAAATGCCTTCATCAGAAGCTCGCCCGACATGACCGAGGCCGTCCCCATGTCAAAGATGAACGGGTCGACCTTGCCTGGCAGCGCAACGGCAAGCGGATTGGTGCCCAGCGCTTTGCGAACGGCCCCGGGTGGCACGACGGTGGGACTGCTGCTGCCGAAGTAAAGCGTGGCGAACCCTTCCCTGGCGATCTTCTCCAGGTAAAAGGCATTGCGCCCGGCAAACCAGCTGTTGCGCAAACCGACGATGGCAATGCCGGAATGCCGTACCTTCTCGATGACGACCTCGACGGCACGGTTAAGGGAGATGTAGCCCACATTGTTTCCGCCATCGAGCAACGCCGACACCGGCGTCTCCCGTACGACCGATACCGGCGTGCGCGGCTTCTTCAACTCGGGCCTTTCAGCAATCACGAGAATCCGGGGCAAACCCGCGAATTCATAGCCCCACGTGGCAGCATCAACCAGGTGCGCTGCGATCACCCCGGCTTCGTCCGGCGTGTATCCCAGCTTGCCCAATGCGTCCACGCCGAGCGCTCGCGCCTCGCTCACGCTCATGCGGATGGTGTCGTCGTTATCAGTATCCAGCAGCTTTTCCGTCATGGTATCGAATCGAGTGTCGATGTTGAGTGGGATAAGGCGGATGTGAGCGTTCACCGCGCACCTTGCTTCATTCCACCTGGAGATTTACCTTTTTCACTACCGGCTTCCATTTCGCCAGTTCGCTCGCGATAAAGCGGGACAGCTTCCCGGGCTCGCCGCCGACAATCTCATAGCCGGCTTCGGCAAGTTGCACACGCACCTTCGGATCCGCCAGCGTCTTGTTAAAGGCAGCATTGAGCCGGCCGATCACCTCAGGCGGGGTTCCGGCGGGGACCAGCACGCCATTCCAAGAGCTCACGTCGAAGTTGGGCACGCCAGATTCGGCCATCGTCGGTACATCTGGCAGAACACTGGTCCGCTTTGACGTCGTGATACCGATCGCACGCAACTTTCCAGTCTTGATCTGCGGCCCGAGTACGACCGGTACGCCGATCAAGGCATCAATTTCCCCCGAGAGCACCGCTGTGAGGGCGGGTCCGCCCCCTCGATAGGGCACGTGCAGCATGTTGGCGTCGGTTATCGAAGCAAGCAACTCACCGCCCAGGTGGCCAATGGACCCTGGCGCCGACGAGGCATAGGTCACCTGTCGCTTCTTCGACAACGCAACGAGTTCCTGTACGTTGCGAACCGGCAGGTTTGCGTTGACCACTAGCACCTGCGGGACCAGGGTCAGGAAGATCACCGGCGCGAAGTCATCTTCCTTAAAAGGCATTTTCGGGAACACAAGCGGATTGATCGAATGCGTCGCCGAGTATGCGAACGTCAGCGTGTACCCGTCCGGAGCCGCTTTGGCCCCCGCTGCAGCACCAATGTTGCCCGCGGCACCCCCTCGGTTGTCGATCACGACGGGCTGGCCGAGGATCTCGGCCAGGCGAGCATGCAGTATCCGCGCGAGCAGATCTGCGCCCCCACCCGGCGGCCACGGGACGATCCAGCGGATGGGCCGGTCCGGATAGGACTGCGCCGCACCGGCCGTCGCCGTCATCGCCAGGACGCAGGCGAAGGCCGCCGTCATCAGCCGCCGAACCACTACACGAAGCCGCACACCGCTGGTGCTCGCCGAAGAGAAGAATCCCATCATTCGTGGCCACCCCAATGAAAAGTCTTGCGTGTCGGTTGACCTGGCGCCATGCGTTGCGCCACACCATTCACTTTGGCAGCAGCATGTCAACGATGACCCGAACCAGATCGACATAGCTGCGCATGATCAGGTAGAGGAACATTCCGCCTAGCACGCCAGCAACGAGGAAGGCAGGCGGCCCGCCGTTGGCCCAGAACAGCAAGGCACCGCACGGTGGGCACAAGGCAAGTAGTAGAGCGAGTACGTTGCCGTGGTTGACGAGGAAATGCAGCGCCGGGAATGTCGGGGCCGCTTGGTCGGTGTGAGCCTGCATATGTGGTACTCCGCTATCGAGAGGAAGTTCGGCGCTGTGACGAGAATTTGTCACAGCGTTCGATGACATCAGATAAGGGGCGGCGATTCACGCCGGCACCAGCGTCGACGCGATCGCATTCGCCGCGCGCAAGCCAAAGACCGTGGAGCGGCTGAGCCCGCCGATGTACGCGACTTGCTCACGCTCGCCGCCACCTTCGATGCCGCCTGTGGCACAGCCGGCCGCATACAGATTTGCAATCGGCCGGTTGACTGTGTCGAACACTCGCCCGTCAGCATCTATCGCGATCCCGCCCATGGTGTAGGTGATGCCGGCACAGAGCTTCACCGCGTAGAACGGGGCCTTGCGGATCGGCCAGGCGTGGTAACCGCCGGTGCTGCGCGTCGGCGCGAGGCTGTCGGTCGCGCCGCTGTCTACGGCGGCGTTGTACTGCGCCACCGTCTGCTGCAGGGCGTCGGCGGGCAGGCCGACCTGACTTGCCAGGCTGCCGAGGTCGGTAGCGGAGTAAAGCGTGCCACCGCTCGATACCAGTGTCGGATTGGCGGAAATCAGATACTCACGTCCCGGCCCGTTCCAGATGTCCGCATCGAAGATCACGGTTGCGCCCAGCGGATCGGCCTGCGCCGCGATCGTATTGGCCATGGTCACGCCGCCCAGGCCCTCGTTCATGAACCGCCGGCCGGACATGTCGACGACGATTCCCGCTGCGCAGACGAAATCCATCATCGGAAATGGAGACAGGTCATCGTTGTACATGGCGTCCTGCGCCAGCACATGGCCATAGAACCGGTTGAGTCCCACCAGCTGCGCGCCCGCTTCGCGCGCCATGCGCAGGCCGTCGCCGTGACCGGTCCGCGCATTGCGCTGCTTGAGCTTCTCCGGCGCGGGGCTGATGAATTCGCGCAGCAGGTCCAGGTTGGAATGGAATCCGCCGTCGCAGATCACGACCGCCCTTGCCTCGATGTCGATTGGGCCCGTGGTGCTCTCTGAAACCAGCCCCGTACATGCACCGTCGCGCATGGCCAGCTTCGTGGCGCGAGCACCATGCAGGATTTTGCCGCCGTGTTTCGCCAAGCCGCTGGCCAGGGCGCGCAGCAGCACATCGCCACCGCGGCCAACCCAATACTCGCGACCACGCGTGGCGATCGGCGGTGCCAGCGTATGCTTGCGATATGACTCGTGCCCCACCTTGATAAAGCGCACGCCTTGCCGCTTGAGCCATTGTGTAGCTTCGCCGATATCGTTTGCCAGCGCCTCGACCAGTGCGGTGCTGGCGGAGTCGCCGGTGCGGCTGGTAATCGCAGCCAGGATAGTCTGAGCATCGTCCGCCACGTCCTGGTGCGCGACGTGGAACGCGCCGCCAGCCATGCGCGTATTGCACATGTATCGTTCCGACTCACCACGTTCCAGCACCAACGTGCTGATCCCCTGTTCCGACAACCGCAGGGCCGTCGTCAGGCCCGCGATCCCGGCGCCGGCAATGACGACATCGGTTTGGATCGATTTCATACAAACTCCCGTTCTGTTAGATGTGAGATACCCACGCTGGCCGGCCTGTCGTTTCGGAGCCAACTGGTGACGAACCCATTCTAGGGTTGTGCTCCCATCAGAATCGCGAGTCAGTCTTTAAGTACCTTCAACTGCTGCTTGATAGTCGAGGCCCGATCTTCCGCGGCC
>JACXTT010000929.1_pt1 | contig 50055 bp, 39 predicted proteins | sample 9270951 | NCBI WGS metagenome assembly JACXTT01 (sample SAMN15532306, study PRJNA645909) | rock metagenome | isolation source: weathered quartz diorite | place: Puerto Rico | collected 2017-06-21
GACCAGCGTGCAGGACTGGAACAGGATCGGGCCCGAACTTCGTTGGTCCCTGTTCACATGCTACCTGCACGATTTTGTCATCATGCTTGGGCCTGTAAAAAAAGTCCTCAAGGAAGCCGTAGCGGTCGTGCAGCATCAGGATTTCATTCACATCGTCGAGAACCCGAAACCCGGCTACAAGCTCGAAGTGGGCATCGGCTACCCGTTCATCGACTGGGCGCCCATTCCGAATTATTTCGGCTTTGGGCCGGGTAAGTTCGATTGGGCTGTCAAGACTTTTTCGTTCCTCCTGAGGGACAACAATGAGGTACGCTGCGACATGGACTTCGTCGCCGGCGCGCGGCCCAAGAAGGTGTTTGATTTCGGCGAATTCATTCCCGATCCGTTGTATGGAACCGCCGGCTTTCTGCAGTTCATGACGCTGGGCGTTTACAATCCGCAGGGCTTCCACGACTTTATGGACCTGCAGATGTCCACGCAGCACTCCCGCGTGCATCAGGCCCTGATGGAAGGAAGCGCCAAGGTGTTCGCGGCCTGGTTGAAGGACAAATAGCGTTGCAATCTCCGCTATCGTTCTGCAATCGCATGCTCAATTGGTTTGCGCGCCTCTAACCTGTCGAGCAAACCTATCCATCCCGTCCCCTTCGGGAAAGGAGTCGGCATCGTTCCGGACTCTGCTTCCAGATGCAGCCCTTCAGCTACCTTGTTCGGAATCGCCGGGACGTGATATTCAACGCCGTGAAAACGCCCGCGAATGATCATGGCGTCACCCGCTTCAGTGGGATAGACGTCCATACTCGACCAGCCGGTGAAGTGACCGCTCAGGAGTAATGGCACGCGCCGCCCTCTTAAATCCGGCAAATCAACAGGCGGAAAGATGTGCAGGCCTACACGCGTGATAAACCACCAGACGGGAGATAATATCTGATCGCTGGATCCATCCGCGTTCGCGATGAAATCGGCGATCCGGCCGGGTTCCCACCAGTCCCAGGGGCCGCAGATCAGGTCAATGGCGGCATCGGAGCCGGTTGTCCCGTAGACGGTCATCAGAGTCTCACAGTAGATAGGACCCTCCCCGCTCAGGTGTCTCTGACGGAAGTGATCGTCTGCATGGCTTTGAACCCAGTCGCCAGTCCCACTGTCGAATAGTTCATCCCGAAAATCCGGCTGCCCCTTATCCGCCTGCGCCGTATCCGACTGCTCCATAGGAATCTCTCCCAATGGATGCTGGGCAATCCGGGGGCCAAAAAACATCAGGGTATGGAACTCATAGCGTTTCAGGCGATTGCCATTCCCTGGAGATCCGCACGTGCGTGGCATTGGGCAAAGATTGCCCGGCAGTGTTCAGCGGGGTTCTGGATCTTCGGCAGGCCGCGCGTAAACATAGCTCCAACCGGCCTGGCCTTCGATTACGCGAATGGTTTGATTCGCGGGCGGGTTCTCAACGCTCTGAACCAGACCGCTGGGCCAGCGAATCTCCAGGGAATCCACCTGCCCGGCTGTCCCGAGTCCGAAATGCTGCTCCAGCGGCAGGCAGCCGAAACTGGCGCCGTTGGTCACTTCCCGCATCTGCCTGGACTCGCCGCAGCGAAGCGTGATTCTGGCGCCGTTGCCGTCGCGGTTGCTCTTGACGCCGGTGAGACGGACATTCAGATAGTTGCCGGGCCGTTCCTTGGGGCAGTGAACGGCCGTCATCAGCAGGTCGCCCGGATAGCCTCCGCCGGCGGCGATGAGGATCGACATCCGCCCATCTCCGAAGAGGTCGGCGCAGTTGGTTCCGTGACTCTTGCCAGCAAAGGGCAGGCCCGCCGCGAAGGTGGTGTTGCTGAACGTGCCGCGGTCGTTTTCCAGCAGGATGAACGGCTCCAAGCGCTCCATGCGCGGGCTTCCGTTTCCCAGCAGGAGGTCGATGTAGCCGTCGTTGTTGACGTCGCCGTAGTTGCCGCTCATGGTGCCCCAGCAGCCATCCAGGCCAACTTCGCGCGTTTTCGCCGTGAACGTGCCGTCGCCGTTGTTGTGGTAGACCACCAGCGGCGCTCCGTCGTCAGGGCCGTGCCCGGTTTTCATGGTGTGGATAGAATCTTCGTGATCGGACCAACTGAATTGGACGATATCCATCCAGCCGTCGTTGTTGTAGTCGGCGAAAAAGCAGGTGGTCCCGACAACGGGATCGACGATTCCGGCCTCCAGGCTTACATCCGTGAACGTGCCGTCGCGATTGTTGCGGAACAACTGGGGCCGACCCAGGCCGCTCGAGAGAAACAGGTCGGGATAGCCGTCGTTGTTGTAATCGCCCCAGCAAGAGCCGATGGTCGTGAAGACGCTCTGCAGTCCGGATTTTTCCGTGACGTCGGTGAACGTGCCGTCTCCGTTGTTATGGAACAGGCGGTTCTGCGTCGCGCGGTCGAACATTCCGCCAAGGTTATAAGCGATGAACAGATCCAGGTGGCCGTCGCAATCGTAATCCACCCACGATGCGCTGTAGGCCGGCCCCCAGCTTTGCACGCCGGCCTGCTCGGTGACGTTGGTGAAGGTGCCGTCTCCGTTGTTGTGATAGAGCCCGCAATCGCCGTAATAGAATCCCTGTCGGGTGACGAACAAGTCCTGGAGACCGTCGTTGTCGTAGTCCCCGGCGATGATGACGAAGCCGTTGATACATTTGTCGAGGCCAGATTTCACCGTGACGTCCGTGAAGGTGCCGTCGCCGTTGTTCCGGTAGAGCGAGCATCCCGCGTGCGCCGCCGTGACCACGATATCCAGAAGGCCGTCGTTGTTATAGTCGAAGACTGCCGTGCCGCGCCCCGCGCATATTTTGTCGAGGCCGATCTTCGCGGCGATGTTTTCGAATTGGACGCGCGCCGGCTCATATCCGGCCTTCAGTTCCATCCGGAAAGCTTCCGGGACGCTCGACGGGTAACCGCCCATGGAGCGAGAGGCCAGCCACATCGCGGCGCGCGCCCTCTCGTTGCCGGGGTCGGCGGTCATCGCCAAGACACCGTCCTGCACCGCCATGAGGAACCTGCCGGCGCGGTAGTGCGCCAGGGCCGATTCATGTTTGGCGCGGCCGCGCGTGGCCGGATCCTGCGCCGCGATCTCCAACTCGCGAATCGCTTCGTCGTGCAGGCCGCACTTTACGTACATCCGCCCGAGTTCGAGGCGCGTGTTGTAGTCGTCGGGCTTCTCCTTCAAATGCTCCTTGTAACGCTCGATGACTTCTTTATATTCCAGGCCGATGAATACCGCGGTATCGACATACACTTCCGCGGCGTTCGTGACGAATGCCTTCAGCCGTTTTGGACCGACCACCGAAGTGAGCGCCATCATGCGCAGCAACGTCTCAGCCGCGATTCCGCCGGCGGAAAACGGCAGTTCGAAAGGCAGCGCCAGCGTGCGGGGGTTCTTAAGGTCCAGGTAACCGAAGGCGCGGCGCGCCGAATTCAGCACATCGCCGGCAAGCTTACGAAGAGGCACGCCCTCAGGGGCGGTAACCCAGCCGATTCGAATCATTTGATTGGCGAAATCGGCGATGGCGGTGTCCAGATCCTGTGGGCCGTGGACGGGCGGCACATTCGGGGCCAGACGCGGCTTGGAGGGCGCGGCCATAGCGTCCAGGCCCTGGCGCAAGGTCCTCGCGCCGGCATCCATTGCGGTGAGACCAATCTCCACCATTTGGGCGGGAACTCTCAACAGGTCAGCCCACGACGTACTCATAGCTGCTCACTCATAAGTGTCTTCTTACAGGTGTTTGGGAAGCGTGTAGTACACCGATTGGATGGCGCAGCCGAAACTAGATGTCTCGGCGCGCCGGACAGGTTTGCCCGCCAGAAATTCGGAAATTGCGGTCTCCAGATATGGAACGTACTCCGGATCGCCGGGGTATTTGAAATTGTCGATGGCGCCCCGGTAAAGCAGTACGCGGCCGGAATCGATCAGGAACGCCCGCGGGGTCTGCTGTGTGGACCATTGGCGCGCGACCAGGCTGTCCCGATCGTGAACAATCGGAAAATGGATGCCTCGTTCCGCCATGGTCTTGCGAATCTGCTCCGGAGTCTCTCCGGCGCGCGACGCGATAACCACCAGGGCGAGGTCCGGAAAGCGCCCGGCAAAGCCGTTGAGATATGCGTCGTAACGAATGCAGTGCGAACACACTCCGGACCAAAAGACCGCAACTGCGCCTTTCTTCCCGTCCAGAAGTCCCGAAAGGTTGATTTGGCCACCGTTTACGCCGGGCAGCGTGAAGTCGTCTGCCCGTCCACCCATTTCCTGAACGTGTGCAGAAGTTCCAGGTTGCATGATTCCGAGTCCCATATTAGCGGCTGGCCGGGCGGCGCGCACTAGCGGAAATGTATTAGACCGAACCGCGGAAACGAATGTCTGCGCTACTACTCCAGCACCGCGCTCCAGCCTTCGGTTGCTCCCATCGTGTTCAGGAACACAGTGCGAGCCTCTTCCACGATCCGCGCCACGGCATCGTCGTCGTGCTGCGGGTCATGATGGAAAAGGATCAACTGGCCGACACCGGCTTCGCGGGCGATGCGGGCGCCGTATTCCCAGGTGCTGTGTCCCCATCCGCGGCGGCTTTCGTATTCCTCGGGCGTGTATTGGGCATCGTAGATAAGGATGTCGGCGCCGGCGGCGCGTTCAGCCAGGCCGTTGTCAAACGCGGCGTTGCCATGCTCGTGATCGGTGGCGAAGGGAGGCGGAGATGTCTATTGTGGGAAGGCCGAATCTCCCGATATACTGGTTGTGCCACTTGTGGCATTTATTGCATATGTTGCGTCTACAGCAGTAGAGGGAAGCATGTCCCACAAAAAGCATACACAAGCGCCCATCGCCTTGTCGCAGAGCGATCAGCGGCAGGTCCTGGAACTCTATCAGAAGATCCAGCGCAGCCGCGCCAAGCTGGTCGGGCCCGACGGTAGAACACAGAGCCTGCCCGTCTCGCTGTACGAGTTCCTGGTGAAGCTGATCGCGGACCTGTGCGAGGGCCAGTCGGTAGCCATCGTGCAAAACGACGCTCAACTGACCACAGTGGAGGCGGCCCGCATGCTGGGCGTGTCGCGCCAGTTTCTCATTGGGCAGCTGGAGAAAGGCGAAATCCCCTTTCACATGGTGGGAACGCACCGGCGCGTCTACGTGCGTGATGTGCTGGCGTACAAGATGCAACGCGACGGCAAGCGGCGCCGGATCCTGGATGACCTGACCCGCGCGGAAGCCGAAGAAGGTCTCTACCACCGGGAACCGTCGGATGATCGCGCAGACTAATGCATTCGTCGTAGTCCTGGATACCTGCGTTCTGGCCCCCATGCCGCTGTGCGACATGCTCCTGCGGCTGGCCGAGGATCCGGCGTTCTACGTGCCACGCTGGAGCGCCGGCATTCTTGAAGAACTGCGCCGTGTCCTTCTCAGGATGCAGTACAGCGACGCCCAGGCGGAGCGGCGGATCACGGCCATGCAGACCGCATTCGAGGATGCGTGCGTCACCGGCTACGCCGACCTGGTTGCATCAATGACCAACGACGAGAAAGACCGCCACGTGTTGGCGGCGGCGGTCCGCACCGGCCCCATGCCATCAGCACGGAGAACGTGAAGGACTTCCCGGCGGAGTCCGTGAAGCCATACAACATCGACGTGCTCACACCCGACCAATTCCTGGTGCACCAATTTCATCTCAATGGCGATCTCCTGGAAGGGAAGCTGCGCGGCCAGGCAACGGCTCGCGGGATTCCCTACGCGGCTCTCGTTCACAGACTGGCGAAGTGGGCGCCGTCGTTGCCGGGACCGCTCCTGGAATCCGTGTAGCTACGCGAGGTACAGCGACTTCCGTTTCTGCTCCACCAGCTTGATGAAGTTGCGCTTGATCTTGTATTTCGCGCGCAGCGCTTCCAGATGGCGCACAAACTCCGCGCTACGGTCCAGACGCTTCATGACAGCCGCCGCCTTCGCGAGCAGGTTGACGGGCTCCTCGTACCGGCCGTTGCTGGTGGCGGCGACGCCGGCCTCGGCATACTTCAAATAGATGGGTGCGGCGTCTTCGGGGTGTTCCTTCTCGCGGTTCGCGGCCAGCCGGAGCCACAGGCTGTCCGAGCATCCTCCCACACCACTCTCGATCCAGGCATCTTCGGCTTTGCCTTCATAAAGGAAAATCTCTACCAGAACGGAATGGTTGTCGCCGGCTTGCAACCAACGCGGCCGGGCCTGACCCCGTGCATTTTCCTTGGCCTTCGCAATCCGCACACGGATCTCGGCCAACGCGCGCTCCCGCCATTCCGGCCAGGCGCCCGCCTTTTTCGCATGCTTCTGCAGGGTTTTGTAAGTCTCCAGAAACGGCCGCTCCGAGAACTCGGCCCACATAAGCTTCATAGCGTCATCGTGACGGCGGCGGCGGTGATACTCCTCAGCGGCGAACTCACGCAGCCGGGCATCGGTGCGTTCGGGGAACGCCTTCAGTCCCTTTTCCGCCCAAAGCAGCGCGCCGTCGTGTTGCCCGGCTTCGCGATACACCCCGGCAATCTTCCAGTAGCTGTACGCGCTGGACAGGTCCCTGCTCATCACGGCAACGAGCTCATCGATATCGCCCGACACCTGTGCCAATGATTCCATGATGTGCGTGATGCGGAAGTGCTGGCCCCACTCGGACCGCTCATGCTTGGCGGTTCGCGTAGGCACTTTCGCCCACTCGGCGTCGGCCAGTTCCCGGTAGGCTTTCATCCCCTTGGCCCCCAGGATCTTCGCGTATCGTTTCGCAGCACCGTAGAATACATCGAAGTCGCTGTGCAACTCCCACTTAAAGAGCCGCGTGGCCAATTCCGCCGGATCGGGCCGAGCCTCCCGGCACGCCCGGTAGTGGATGTCCTGCAACCGGTCCCGCAGCATACCGAAGTGGCCGCCGGAATCATCCACCGCCTGGATGGCGCCCAACAGGGACTGCATCGCCGACTCGCACAACTCGATAACGGCGGCGGCTTGGCCATCGTTCAGCAACTGCTCGACCGAATCAATGGCGCCGTCAACGCCGCGCGCCCATCCAGCTGCCTCGCGGTAGTGCACGAAATCGTGAACAAGGACGGCCTTCTCAAACGCCCGCCGGACAGCAGCGGCACCGGTATCGGGCCCTGAACGGCGGGCAGCGTACAGAATGAGCCGCTCGTGGAGGCGGTCGTCGTCCTTGGCCCAATCGAGCACCATCCGCACCAACTTGTCTTTGTCCTCGGCCTGGAGGATCTTCCCGGCGTCGGCTAGCGTGACTTCTTTGGCTTTCCTACGGCCCGGCCTCGCCGGTGCTACGCTGCGTCTCAGCCAAGCGAGCGCGGCCGCGACGCAGTGCTTGCAGAATGCGCCTTCGGACCCGACTGGGCAGTCGCAGGAATAGTCGAGGACACCATCGCCGGCCGTCAGAATTACCGTGTAGTCCTGATTTCCGCGCACCAGCGCGTGGATGCCGTCGGCGGTCTCTTCCAGCGACTCGACGTGGCCGTGGAAGAAGTAGTCCGATCCTCGCTGGTAGGACTGCGCGCCGGCGAGGCGGCGGATCACCTTGTCGTTGAGGGCTTGGGAGATGGCGTTTGGCATAGCTCTTAAGTCACCCCGCAGGCCGCTACGATTCACTGCGGGAGTGTCGATCGGTTCCTTGCCCGCAGATGGAAATGGCCCGCCGCACGGCCGCCGCGAAATACGTGCGCACCATAGCTACGTCATGCGCCAACCTTGGCAGGAGCGGCGTCACGCCAGTTCTTCAACACTTTTTCCGTGAGCGACCTGTATTCGTTGACGACCCGGAATTGATCCTTGATTTGGCCCGCCCGGCTTCCACCTTCGAAGGTGATGATCTGTCTCGGGTGAGGATTCGATTTCTTGGTGAGGAACTGGGATAGGTTGCTCAGAAAGTGGCCCGCTTGGCCGGTGTCACCGCCGATACCTCTCTCCACGAGAGCCTTCTTCAGTTCCTCTCGATCAAATGTGCGATCGGCGGACAACAGAATATCAGGGAACGCCGCAAGGCGGGGTGTCAGGTCCGTATCCCTGTTGAGCGTCGAAAGTAGCTGATGTTCCAATTCCGCTGGAGTGAAGGTCCCCTTCTCCAACGAGAAGGGACTTCGTGTAGGGTCCCGCTGCTTCTGCTGCTTCTTCTCCCGGCGCGTGGTGTACACTTCCGCTTCGGGCAGTGGAATGATCACCTCCGGATTCAGAAAGAAGTTCCCCTCCGAGTCAACGAATGACGGTATTCGCACGCAGCGAACATCTATTTCGTATTCGCGAAGCCACAACACGGCAGAGGCAACGTCCGGGTGATAATCTCGGGCGACGAGGATGATCCGCTGCTCGTGGTTCAGTTGGTCCGGTTCTTCATCAATGAACCCTTCGATCTGATCGCGAGCCGCATCTGTATCGATCTTTTTTGTCTCGGCGAGAATCTCATAGATTTCGTCGGCGGTCAGGTTGGAGCAGTACGAGGCGTACTTGATCGCCTGCCACTCAATATCGCTTCCGGACTGGTCGCGTTTCAGCTCGATGATGACAATGTTGGCACTCTTGTCGAGCGCCAGGATATCGATTCGCAGGTTGCTCGGAAGAATATATTCAGTTGCCAGGACAAGCAGGTCCTCCCCAAGCACGCCGGGAGATCCGGCAATCCATGCCTCCAGATCGAATCGCTCCAACAACCCCTGATCGCTCAGGGTCGTCTCTTTGAGTTTTGTGAGTTGCTTTTCCGTCTTGTTCAGCTTGTACATATGGCACCCCAGAGTCCAACCCGTTCCGTCGTTAGGGTCTAAAACGAACCATTTCCTCATTTGCATCAGGCGCACAGGCCGTGCAGATCGCCACTATCAGTAGCGGCGTAGTGACTGGCTGTGCGGCTCCGCAGGCTCACCCATGTTGGGTCGCCCGATGCCGCACGTATATGCCATCCGCGTCAACGGTCCTTAAGATGCCTGTAGACCGATTGAACGAAGTCGTCTTCACCTTCAACCTCAATACTGCGGGCACTCAAGTCAATCTTGAGCCTTATTGCCATAGATTGCTCCTTCAGATTCCGGAACGGTCTGGGCAGCGTCACCGAAAGCCAACCGAAATCAACTTGCGCGCGATGTGGAGCAGCGACGGAAGGACGTCGAGGGCGACTACCCAATCGTGAGGCATCCCGCCCAACCCGTTCATAGAACCCCAAAATTGCCCAGCGATGCTCGCCGTGCTGTCGCTGTCACCACTATGGTTTGCCCCGATCGATACCGCCTCGACAAATGATCCCGCGGACAAAACTGCATAAAGTGCAATGGCCAGCGCTTCCTCTCCCACCCATCCGCCGCCTAACATCTCCACAGCCGCCGCATGATCCTTAAAGCCCTTCGAAGCGAGGGCCACGGCCCCATTCACCGCGGCAAGCGTCTCCTCATGATCGCGGAAACCCACGAGAATTCCGCAGCTTTGGTCGATGGCGCCACTGCCATAGTACGAACGCGGCCTGGCGTTCAAGTTCGTGCCGTCTGCCAGCAGACGCACAATGGACGCAACCATGCCGGCGCTTAGATAGCCGCTGGGATGGCCGTGGGTAAGCGCCGCGGCTTCCGCCGCCAGTCGAAAGACGGCAGCGGCGTCTCCACGAGCGCCGATCAGGCCGATAGGCGCAACTCGCATCGCGCCACCACATCCTTTCGAATTGTTGATTGGCTTGCCTATGGTGCCATGCCCGCCCAAACTGAGGGCACCCAGACAAGTGTTGCCAGGAGCGCGCCGTACACGCATTTCTGGCTGGTGAACCAGCCATCCAGGTGCGTGATGCCCACCGGAGCGGGCCCCGAGTTTCTGGGTGTCGAACCAATCCAGATAGGCCTGCCGGACGGAGGAGATGAAGGATTCCTTGAGTGTGCTGCGGTCTTTCAAGCTTTGGAGCAAACCTTCCAGCGTGAACAGGCTCATCTGCGTATCGTCGGAGACGATCAGTTTGCCCCGGTTCAGTACCGGCTCCTTGATCCCGGCTTCACCAAATCGCTCGCGGATTTCGCGCAGGCTCTTAAATTCAACATCATAGCCCAGGGCATCGCCGATTGCTCCGCCCAGGAGACAGGCCAGCGCTCTTTCCTCCTGGGACCGCTTCACGCGGGCGAACGCGATGGGTCTGCAATTCTCGACGTAATTTTCTTGAGCAACCGTCTCAATGCAACCCTGCCGGGAGGCGCGTATCTTCTTGATAGCGGTTTCAGGCTCATCGCCAAATTCGACAAGCAGTCGTCCAGCCACGGTGCCCGTCCGGCCAAGGCCGCCTCGGCAATGGATTACGATCTTGTCGCCCCGCGCCAAAGTATTACGTAGCCGCAATCCGGAGTAGGTCCAAAGGTCCTCGACTCGGTCGTCGGGAACATCGACGTCCTTAATAGGTAGGTGATGCCACTCCAAACCGAGCTCTCTCGCCCACGAGCCGAGCAACCCTACAGGCACGTTGACTTCGTCCAGTTCCTGACTTTCCATCAGCGTCACGAGCGTCTTCGCGCCAAAGGACTGGATCGCCTGCAGGTCGGTGCAGAGGTCACGGTCCCATGTTCCTGAGTACAGACTCTGGTGCTTCTTTCCTGGGCAGAAAGTCAGGCCGATGACGCCACGGCCATCCCGAATGACGACGGGATTAATCTTTAGCGGGTGGGACTGGCTCGTTTTTGCGGCTGCCATATTCGAAGACTCTACCATGCCGGCCAAACGCCCAGGTACCTTTCGACCGTAACAGACCGAGATAAGTTTTGCCCACGCCGAAGGTGCTGCTGCGCGGTATTATTCGGCTATGCCGAACGGACATGACAAGAATTGGGTTAGGTTCTGTGCCGCCATCGACGGCTTTCGAATGCGGTACGGGTGCTGGCCGGTCCGTGTTCGGATGCCTGCGATATGCGTGAATGACTTCAGGTATCTGTTCACCGAGAGGGATTTTCTAACGATCACCGCCAGGGTCCAACTGGCACTTGATGATGCGCGATTCGTTGCTGAAGATGATGACGGAGGTGCATACAGCTACATGGATGAGGGTTTCCGGACCCCAAGCCAAGGATGAGTGCGCGCGAGTGTTTCGGGGTTTCTCCGCAGCCGGAATCGGAGGTGCCTGATCCGCCATTCGAACACGCGTAACAGTACGGTCGGAATTGGGGGCACTCTCGCCCGAGGACGCTGACGGAAAGAAACGTCGATGAAGGCTGCGAGGAAAACCCATCAACACGGATGGCGGTGTCCTCGTGGACGCCATGATCACAACTCTAAAGGGTTGGATTGGTAACGGTGATCGGCATCTTAGGAAATTCCTCAGATAGTTCGTCGAATCAGCGCGACAGAGCCGACACCGAGACGTTTTCCGCCCAACTCGGGCCGCGGCGAATCAACACAGGAAGGATCCAAGACCAACAGGGGGCCCCTGCCTTGCAGACAGCGAATTCGGAGCGAGCTTTAATGCCCGGCGAAACCTCTACTCCAGCACGGTGCTCCAACCCTCGCTAGCCCCTATCGTATTCTGGAACACCGCACGCGCCTCTTCCACGATCCGCGCCACGGCTTCGTCGTCGTGCTGCGGGTCGTGATGGAAAAGGATCAACCGGCCGACGCCGGCTTCGCGGGCGATGCGGGCACCGTGTTGCCAGGTGCTGTGGCCCCACCCGCGACGGCTTTCATACTCTTCGGGAGTGTATTGGGCGTCGTAGATGAGGATGTCGGCGCCGGCGGCGCGTTCGGCCAGGCCGCGATCGAAGGCGGCGTTGCCGTACTCGTGGTCGGTGGCGAAGACGATGGAGCGCCCGCCGGCGTCGATACGGTAACCGTTCGCGCCGTTCGGGTGGTTCAAGGGAATCGGGTGTATGCAAACCGGGTCGATGCCGAGACCACACGGCGGCACATGCGAGTAGCTGCGGACAGCCTGCACAGCCGGCATCTCGACTGGAAAGTAAGGGGGACGCATCTGATCGGCGAGCAGTTCTTCCAGTTCGCAGGACTCATATCCAGAATGAAAGGTTAAGCTCCAGTCCGGGCGGTACATGGGAGCAAAGAACGGCAGGCCCTGGATGTGATCCCAGTGAAAATGCGACAGGAAAAACCAACACTCCCCGCCCGAAGGGAACTCGTCCAGCAGCGAGACGCCCAGACGGCGGAGGCCGGATCCGCCGTCAAAGATCAGAGGGGGCAAGCCCGGGCACCGAACCTCCAGGCAAGGCGTGTTTCCACCGAAGCCGAGGTTTTCCACCTGCGGCGTGGGGATGGAACCGCGCACTCCCCAGAACTTCATTTGTAGGCGTCCGGACATGAGAGCCATTCAGTAGGATATCGGTTGAATCTAGCACGAAGATTACTTGGACTTCATCACCCATACGCCATCCCAGGGCTCGACAGGCGGATTTTCCCTTAGATACTCGCAACGCTCCAGGTAGATCTGGGGTAGTTTGTCATCGGCATTTAAGGCAATCGCCTCGCGGAAAGTAGAACCGGCCCGATCCCAGTCCGCTTTCCGGTAATAGGCGAGGCCGGCCTTGAAATAGCCCAGCGCCTCCTGGAGATTGGGGAAGCTTTCGTCAGTATGATAATCCAGCACTTCGTATACCCCGACAGGCTCGTGCTTGCCCTTCACCACGACGCGATCCACTTCGCGGATGCGGTATGTGCCGCGCAGCTTGCGGAAGGTGTTCTCGCTGACCAGAATGCGTGCGGCGTACTGCTTACAAGCGCTTTCCAGGCGCGAGGCGAGATTGACCCCGTCGCCGATGATAGTGTAATCCATGCGCTTCGGCGAGCCGATGTTGCCCGAGACGACCACATCTGTATTGAGGCCGACGCCCATGTCGAGCGGCTTTTTTCCGGAGAGGGCGCGCACCGCGTTCCAGCGGCGCAGCTCGGTGATCATGGAGACGGCGGCGCGGACGGCGCGGTCCTCGTCGTCCTCATGCGGGACGGGCAGGCCGAAGACGGCCATGATGGCGTCGCCGATGAATTTGTCGAGCATGCCGTCCTGGCGTTGGATGCAGTCCACCATGATGGTGAAGTACTCGTTGAGCAGACCGACTGTGTCGTGGGCGCCCAATTCCTCGGCGATCGCGGTGAAGCTACGGATGTCGGAGAACAGCACGGTGGCAGTGACGCTCTTGCCTCCCAGCACTTCGTCGCCGCCGGCGAGGAGCTGGTCGGCCAAGCCGGGGTCCATGTACCGGGACATGGTTGTCTTGATCCGTTTTTCGGTGCTGATGTCTTCGAGCATAAGCATCGAGCCGAGCTTCTTCGGGCTCCCTTCCTCTTCGCTCACGAGAGGAAGCACGGTAAGGTTCACAGAGGCCTTTTCACCGCCCGTGGTGAGCACGGCGTCCATGGTGATGTCGGTTCGCTGGCTGTGCTCCACGGCCTTGACTTTGTCCAGCACCCAGGCATTGGGGCCGGTGAAATACTCGTCGGCTTTGTGGTTCAGAATGTCGGCGGCTGTCACGTTTAGAATGCGCAGCCCGGCGCTGTTGCAAGTGACGATGCGGCCTTCGTCGTTGAGCGTGACGACGCCGTTGGACATGCTCTGCAGCATGCTCTGGTTGTAATTCTTGATGTTCTGGACGTCGTCGAAGAGCTTGGCATTTTCCAGGCTGATGGCAAGCTGGGCGGTGAAGGCACGCAGGCGGGCCTCGTCGTCGCTGGTGAACGGCCCGCCTCTTTTGTTCAGCACCTGGGTAACGCCGATGACTTTGCCGGCCTTGTTGTGGATCGGCACGCAAAGAATGGACCGGGTGAAATAGCCGGTGCGCTTGTCGAAGGCCGGATTGAAGCGGAGGTCGGCGTAAGCGTAGGGAATATTGATGGTCTGCCCGGAGGTGAAGACGGCGCCGGCGATGCCCATGTGATTGGGCATGCGGATCTCGCCCACTTTGTCGCCCATGGCGATGCGGGAGAAGAGCTCGTGTTTCTTCTCGTCGTTGAGGAAGAGCGTGGCGCGGTCGGCTTCCAGCATGCGGGCGGCTTCGCTCACTACTTTGGCCAGCATCGCGCCGAGGTCAATGTCGGACGTGATGTCGGAGACCAGATCAAGGAAGCGCAGCTCCTGCTTCCGAGCGGCCACCATCCGCTCCTGGAACTGGGTACTGCGCAACGTCATGGCGGTCTGGGCCGTCATGGACTCGATCAGGTGCAAATCCTCCGCGGTGAAATTTCCGTGGCGCTTATTGAGCATCTGCAAAGCGCCGATAACTTCCCCTTTCGCGGTCCGGATGGGGGCGCAGGCCACGGTCTTGGTGACGTAACCGGTTTCCAGATCGATGCTGCGATTGAAATGCGGATCGGCGTAGGCATCGTCCACGACGACGCCTTTCCCCGTGGTGAAGACGTGGCCGGCGATACCGCTGTTATTAAGGATGCGGATCTCGCGAAAAGTGGCGCCCTGGGCGATGCGGGAGTACAGCTCGCCGGTTTGCTCGTCGTTCAGGAACAGGGTGCCGCGCTCGGCATCGGTCTGCTGGGCGCTGGCTTCGACGATGGCATGCAGCATCTCGTCGAGCGTGTCGATGGCGGCGACCTGCCGCGCCAGGCGCAGGAGCAGGTCCATCTGCTGGAACTGTTTCCGGTCGACGGAATCGGGAACCGCTTCCAGCGCGCCGAGCTTAGCGCTGTCCGGCATGCTGCGTCTCCAGGCGTTCGCGGAGGGCGACGATGGTTTGCTGAAGCTGATCGCGCTCGTCGCGGGCGGCGCGTTTGACCTCCTGGACGGCTTCGCTGTGCGAGTTGCGCTGCCGCTCCATCTCTTCGCGCAGCGCGCGGATGGCGCTCTGCAATTGCCCGATTTCGCTCTGCGCCCCAGCGAGGGCCTGCTGGATGACACGCTGTTTATCGAACTGCATTTCTTCCATTTGCTGGCGCTGGGCTAAGATCGTGTTCTTCAGTTGAGCCAGCTCAGCTTGGGCGCCGGCAAGGGCCTGCTGGACCTGCCGCTTAGTCTCCGCACCCATCCGCTCCAGCTCCTCGCGCATGGCGGAAACCGTCTGCTTCAAGTGGCGGATTTCCATCTGCGCGAGATCCAGTTCTTCGGACGAAGGCATGATCGGCGTCAGGCCAGAATGTCGCGGACTACGGTGCCGGCCACATCGGTGAGGCGGAAGTCGCGTCCGCTGTAGCGGCGCGTGAGGCGGGTGTGGTCGATGCCGAGCAGATGCAGAACGGTGGCGTGGAGATCGTGGACGTGGCAGCGGTTGTCCTGGGCCTTGAATCCGAAATCATCGGTGGCTCCGTAAGTGACGCCGCCTTTGACTCCGCCGCCGGCGAGCAGCGTGCAGAATCCGTGCACGTTGTGGTCCCGGCCGTTGCCGACGCGCTCCAGCCCGCTGTTCTGAATCATCGGCGTCCGCCCGAACTCGCTGCCGATGATGAGCAGGGTGTCCTCAAACATTCCGCGCGACTTCAGATCCTGAATCAGAGCGGCGATGGGGCCGTCGGCGGCGTTGGCGAGCCTGGCGTGGACCCGAATGTCATCGTGGCTGTCCCAGGGCTGGAAATTGCCGAAGTAGAGCTGCACCATGCGCACGCCGCGCTCGGCCAGGCGGAGGGCCATGAGGCATCCGCGGCCGAAATCGTGATCGCCGTAGCGGGCGCGAGTGGCCTCGCTCTCGCGCGAGATGTCGAACACGTCCGGCGCCTCGGTCTGCATGCGGTACGCGACTTCCATGGCCTGGATGCCGGCTTCGAGCTCGGGCTGGCGGCCCACCTGCCTCAGGTAAGACTGGTTGACGCGGTCGAGCAGCGACAACTGCCGCTCCTGGTCGGCGGAGGAATATTGCTTGTTGCGGATGTTCTGGAGGAGCTTTTCCGGCTCGCGCTCAGCGTTGGGTATATAGGTCCCCTGATACACCGAGGGGAGGAACGCCGAATCCCACAACTGCGCGCCAAGCACGGGGTAGCCGGGGCAGAGCACGACGAAACCGGGCAGGTTCTGATTCTCCGTGCCCAGGCCGTACGTGATCCAGGAGCCCATGGACGGCCGTCCGGTGAGACCGTGGCCGCAATTCATCATCAACAGCGACGGCCCGTGATTTCCGTTGTCCGAATACATGGAGCGGATCACGCAGATGTCATCGATAAGAGCGCCGACACGCGGGAAGATCTCGCTCACTTCCACGCCGCTTTGGCCGCATTTCCGGAACTCGAACGGCGAACGCATCAGGTTGCCGGACGCGCGGTCGGTCTTGATCTTCGGACCGGGCATCGGCTCACCGTCGTGCTTGATGAGCGCCGGCTTGGGGTCGAAAGTGTCGATGTGCGACATGCCGCCGTTGAGGAACAGGAAAATCACGCGCTTGGCTTTGGCCGGAAAGTGCGGCGGCCGGACGGCAAGCGGGCCGCGCGATTCTTCGGCGTCGAGAAGGCCGGTGAGACCCAGGGTCCCGAAGCCGCCTCCCATCATGCGCAATGCGTCGCGTCGATTCATCGAGCCACCTTTTAATTTACCGCACTGAACTCGGCCGAGCCGAGCAGCACCTGCGTATATTGCGGCCAACTGCCTCGGCCGAGGAACTCTTCGCCCATTCTCAATTCTTCGTCGGACGGCGGGCGGCCGTAGAGCAGGCGATAGGCGTAGCGGATGCGATCAGCTGCTCCGGGTCCGGCTGTCTCCAGGCGCTCCGCGAGGGCCTTGGCCTGCAAGGCGACAAAGCTGCTGTTAAGAAAATAGAGCCGCTGCATCGGGCCGACGGTGGCCATCCGCTGTTCGCTCGTAAAGTTGGGATTCGGGAAGTCGAACAGGGCCAGAGTCGGGTCGAGCTTGGTACGGCCAATGAGGCCATAGATCGTGCGGCGGCAATTCTCGTCGGCTAGTGGCTTGGGCGGGCCGCCGGCGGTGAGGTCCAGTTTGCCGGAGACGGAGAGCATCGCGTCGCGTAAGGATTCGGCGTCCAGCCGCTGGCGGAGGTTCGCCCGCCAGAGCAGGCGATTGGCCGGATCGGCGGCGAAGGCGGCCTCGTCTTGACTCGTGCTCATTTGATAAGCGGCCGAGAGCATGATTTCGCGGTGCATCGTCTTCACCGACCAGCCGGACTCGACGAATCGCGCGGCAAGGTAGTCTAGCAATTCGGGATGTGTGGGGCGCTCGCCGAGCTGCCCGAAATTCGACGGTGTCCTGACCAGGCCGTGGCCGAAATGATGCTGCCAGATGCGGTTGACCATAACCCGCGCGAAAAGGGGATTGCGCGGGCTGGCGATGGCTTCGGCCAGTTCCAGGCGTCCGCTGCCGTTGCTGAATCGGGCCGGCTCGCCGTCGCAGAGGATGGCCAGAAAGCGGCGAGGAGCGACTTCGCCGAGGGTCGATTCGTCGCCGCGGATGTGCACCTTCTCGTCGGCAGGCTTTTCGGCGTCTTTCAAGACGTGCAGGAACGGATAGTGGACGGGCTGCTCGCGTTTCATGCGGGCCAGCCGCTCGCGCATGCCGTCCAGATGCTCCCGCAAGATGGGCGCCAGGAAGCGATCGATGTCTTTCACACCGAAGTAGTAGACTCCGCCCCGAAAGATGAAGAAGTCTTTGCGATAGGGGTCGGACGCCAGGTCCCGCCAGAGGTAGAACTTTTCGATGGGCAGGGATTCGAGATTGGTGTACTGCCGGATGCTCTCCACGCGCACGCCAGCGGCGCCGCCGAGCTTGACGTAGTTGCGGTCCTCCATGGCGTGGCGGTCGGCGAAAACGGAGACGGCCAGAGATTGGAATTCGTCCGCGGCCTGCTGTATCTGCTCGCGGCCGGCGCGCGCGGCGAGGAGTCCGTCCCAGCGGTCGAGAAACTTATGCTCGTGACCGGGAGACCGCAGGTATTCCACCCAGCGGTCAAGGATCACGTCGTCGAGAGAATGCTGCCTGGCGGCGTTGCAGGCGTCTTTCTGCAGGCCGGTGAGCACTTCCCAGGCGGCCATCAGGTAGCGTGACGTTTTGGCGGCGAGAATCTCGCTCAGCTCCGTGCCGTGCTTCAGGACGAAGTCGTCGATGGCGTATTTCTGCTCCTCGATATCCTTCTTCAGCTTCTTATACGCGGCGACCTCGGCCTGCGGCGCCAGCGGATACTCGTCGTTTTTGCTGCTCTTGAAAATTCCCAGCAGCGAATAGAAATCGCGCGTGGGGACGGGATCGTACTTGTGGTCGTGGCACTTGGCGCAGCCAACGGTGAGGCCGAGGAAGACCTGTCCGGTGACGTCGACGCGGTCGTCGTCGCCGGGGCCGATGGAGTAGAAGCCCAGGCCGGGCAGCAGCTTTTCGCGCTGGGCGGCGGGCAACTGGTCGGCGGCGATCTGCGCTTTGATAAAAAGATCATAGGGAAGATCGTCGTTGAAGGATTGGATCACCCAGTCGCGGTAGCGCCAGGCGTTGAGGAAGGGTTCATCCTTGCTGGCGCCCAAGTCGCCGTCGGAGTAGCGGGCCAGGTCGAGCCAGTGGCGGCCCCAGCGCTCACCGTAGCGCGGGGAAGAGAGCAGGCGGTCGACGACGACGGCGAAGGCCTGGGGCGAGGAATCGGCGACAAACCGGTCGACCTCTCCGGGCGTGGGCGGAAGGCCGGTGAGATCGAAGGTGGCGCGGCGGATCAACGCGGTCTTGCCGGCGCGATCGACGGGGTGCAGCCCTTTTTCCTCCAGGCGCGCTAGGATGAAGCGGTCGATGGCGTTCAGCGGCCAGCGTGTGTCGCGGACGTCGGGAACCTTCGGAACGCGCACGGGCTGGAAGGCCCAGAAAGCACGCTGGTCGGGGCGGATAACGTACTCCGGGCCGGATGGGACGGCCGCTGGCGATTCCGGCCAGACCGCGCCTGCGTTGACCCAGGAGGCCAGATCCTCAACCTCGCGCGCGGCCAGCTTGCCGGCAGGCGGCATCTTGATGCGCGCGTGCGTTTGCCGGACGGCTTGGATCAGCAGGCTTTTTTCAGCGTCGCCGGGAACGACCACGGGGCCGTCGGCGCCGCCTTTCAGGAGGTGGTCGCGGGAGTCCAATCGAAGGCCGCCCATGCGTGTTTCGGTGTGGCAGGCATAGCAGTTTTTCGCCAGGACCGGGCGGATACGCGTCTCGAAGAAGTCGGGGGCCGAATCGGCGGGCGCGGCCAGGCACGCTGCTCCGGTGAGGAGGTACACTACCAGCGCGCGTTCCGTGGGGTTTCGGCTCACTGAACCGGACTCTAGCAAAGGCCGGGAAAGGGTGTCAACGCTTGGACTACGGCGGAGCCATAGTCCAAGCGGGGGTTGGGTGGTGGGTGTTGGGTGGCGGGGGGTTTGTCGGAGGGAGCGACGTTGTCCTTTTGGGTGTGGACTTTGATCGGGTCCATGGCGCGCAGGGGTTAGAAATCGAAGCGGTCGATGTTGTCCTTCTTGAAGATGAAGGGGAGGCCGAGCATTACCTGGTCGTCGTGGACTTCGATCGCTCCAAGGCGGCCCGCGGTCAGGCGGCTGACGCCGCGGCGTAGTGTGCCGGCATGTATGGCGGCGGCGGCCTGCACGGTGAGGTAACCGAGGTCGCGCGTGTTCCAGAGGACGATCGAGTCGATAACTCCGGCGTGGACGTACGGCTTGCACATGTTGGGCAGCGACAGGCCGGTGACTTTGACGTCGGCGCGGCCGGCTTGTTTCACCGCTTCGGCGACACCGGGGACGGCGGGCGCGGCGATGCCGGCAATCACTTTCACGTTGGGATAGACCTTGAGGATGGTCTGGGCTTCGGCGAAGGCGCGGTCGCGGTCGCCGTCGCTGGGGCGCAGGACGGCCAGCTTCACCTGCGGGTATTTTTCCTTGAGGCGCGCGCGCATGTGCTTCATCCACTCGTTCTGGTTGGCGGCGCTGAGCGAGGCGGTGACGATGGCGAACTCGCCTTTCCCGCCGAGCATGCGCGCGATCTCGTCAGTGATCGTGTTGCCGATGCCTTGAGCGGTGGCCTGGTTGATGAGGAAATCGCGGGCGTCGGGCTGCGCGTCGGCGTCCCACGTGAGCACCTTGATACCGCGGGCGCGGGCTTTTCGCAGCACGGTCGAGATGCCGGCTTCGTTTTCCACGCTGACGGCGATGACGTCGACGCCGCGCGTGATCCAGCCTTCCACCACTTCGTTCTGCTTGGCGGGATCGAGATCGGTGGGTCCGTCCCACAGCAGCTCTAGCCCCAGCTCCTTGGCGGCCTCTTCGGCCCCGACGCGGCAGCTTACGAAATAGGGATCGCCCTTGGCCTTGGGCATCATGGCGACGACGGGCTTGCGCGCCGGTGCGGGTCCGGCGGATGCGCCGGGCACGAGTTTGCTTTCGAGCGAGCGCACCAGCCAGACATTGGTTCCCGCAACCAGGATCGCGCCGGCGAGAATCACGGCGCTCAACACCGCGACTTGGGAATTTTTCACTTCGACCTCCAGAGTTTCCGTGGACGAGCTGAATGAGAGCCGGCCTGCGCCGATAGTGGCCACCAGCAGCAGGCCGGTGAGGATTCCGGCGAGCTCGGCGGGACCGTCGGAGAGGCGCAGGCCGTTCTGCAATACGGTGATGGCGGCCAGTCCGAGCAGGGTGCCCAAAATGGTCGCTCGGCCGCCGAAGATCGACGTGCCGCCCAGCACCACCGCCGTGATCGCCATCAATTCGTAACCGGTGCCGGCGTCGGATTTGGCCTGGCCGAGATGCGCTATATAGATGATGGCGGCGAGGCCGGCCGTGAGTCCCGACAGAGTGTAGACCAGGCGCAGGCGGCGGGCGACGGGGATGCCGGCGTATCGCGCTCCCTCGCTCGAGAAACCGATTGCGGCGAGGCCGCGGCCGGCGACGGAGCGCTGCAGCAGCAGCCAGAATCCTAACGCGGCAACGATGAAGATCACCAATTGCGGCGGCAGGAATCCCAGCCAGAAACCCTGGCCGAGGAATAGGAACTGCGCGGAAAATCCGGTGTAGTTGCGCACACCCTCGGTGATGCCTTCGGCCAGGCCGCGGAACAGCGAATAGGTGCCGAGCGTGACGATCAGTGGCAGCGTCCGGAGGCGAGTGATGAGGAACGCGTTGAGAAAGCCTCCCATCGCGCCCAGGGCCAGTGTCAACACGACGCAGACGCCCAGCGGCAACTTTGCATCCCGCAGCAATGCGCCGAAGACGATAGCAGCGAGGCCCATCATGGAGCCGACCGAGAGATCGATGCCGCCAGTCACGATGACACAGGTTTGCGCCAGAGCGAGCAAACCGATTTCGACCGACAGCCGCGCGATTTCGGCGGCGTTGGACGCGGTGAAGAAATTGGCGGCGGTGACGCGAAAGATCAGCAGCTCCAGGAGCAGTAGCAAGAGCAGACGCCACTCCTGATTGGGAAACCACTGCTCCAGCCGGGGGCGGGTGTCAGCGTGCGACTGCATGCACCCGGGCCTTTCCCCTGGCGTCGGCGACCACGGCCGCCAGAATGATGACACCCTGGATGGCTTTCTCCCAGAACGCGTTGACGCCGAGAAAGGTCAGCGCCGGCCCGATGACGCCTAGGAGTAAGACGCCGAGAAGAGTGCCGAGGAGCGTGGCGCGACCGCCGGTGATGGAGGCTCCTCCGACGACGACGGCGGCGATGGCTTTCAGCTCCAGGCCCACGCCGGCGTTGCCCTGCACCTCGCTGAAGCGGACCGCGTTGAGCGCGGCGGCCATTCCGGTGAGCAAGCCCATCCACACGAAGACGCGAAAGACCACTTGTGGAGGCCTGATTCCGGCCAGGCGGGCGGCCTCGGGATCGCTGCCGGTGGCATATAATTCGCGGCCGGCCGGGAGATTAGCCAGCGCCCAGGCGAACGCCGCGAAGATCGCGGCGACGGTGGCGAGCAGCAGCATCTCGCCGGTGGACTGCCGGAAGCCGGCCCACTGGAAGCTGTCCGGCAGATTCTGTACCCATTTGCCTTCGGTGGCCCAGCGCAGAGCGTCGCGCAGCGCGACCATCGAGGCCAGCGTCACGACGATGGACGGGATTCCGGCCCGCGCGATCAGGGCTCCGTTGAGCGCTCCCATCAGCGCGCCGGCGGCGACGCCGCCCATTTGAGCGAGAACGATCGGCGCGCCGTCGCGGGCGAGCAGACCGGTGACCACGCTCGCAATCGCGAACTGGGAGCCGATGGAGATGTCGATGTGGCCGACAAGAATCACCAGCGTCATTCCGATGGCCACCACCAGGACGGACGCATTGTTGAGCAAGAGCTCTTCCAGATTGCGAGGGCTGAAGAAGGACGGTGCGGCCGCGGCGACCACCGCCAGCACCAGCAGGAGAGCGGCCGCGCAGGAGATTTCCCGGCTGTAGCGGGCGCTCATGCCGTGCGCTCCAGCGTCCGGGCCAGGATGCGCTCTTGAGTGGCTTCGCCGCGGCCGAGAACTTCGGCGACAGTGCCGTGGCTCATCACTGCGACGCGATCGCTCATGCCGAGAATCTCCGGCAGCTCGGAGGAAATCATGAGGATGGCGAGGCCCTGTTCCGCCAGCTCCACCATCAGGCGATGGACTTCGGCTTTAGCGCCGACGTCGATGCCTTGCGTGGGTTCGTCGAGGATCAGCACTTTGGGCTTCGTGGCCAGCCAGCGGCTGAGGGCGACCTTCTGCTGGTTGCCGCCGGAGAGACTGGACACCGGCGCGAAGATGGACGCCATCCGGGTTCCGAGCTGAGAAGCATAACGCGCGGCCAGTTCGCGCTCCCGCGCCGCGTCCAGAAGGCCTTTGCGGGAGACGGCGGCGAGGCAGGCGAGCGATGTATTTTCGGCGATCGACATCGGCGGGATGACGCCGTGGCGCGGCCGGTCCTCGGGGACGTAGGCTATGCCGAGCGCGATGGCGTCAGCGGGCCGGCGGATCGGGCACGGGCGGCCGTAGACCAGGATCTCTCCGGAGTCGGCGGGCGTGAGTCCGAACAGCGTATTCGCCAGCTCCGTGCGGCCGGAGCCGACCAGTCCGGCGAGGCCGACGATCTCGCCGGCGCGGACCGCGAGATTCACGCCGTGAATTCCCGAGGCGCGGCAGTTGAGGTTGCGGAGCTCCAGCGCTGTCTCGCCGATGGAGACCTCGCGCTTGGGAAAGACGGCGGACACTTCGCGCCCAACCATCAGGCGGATCAGCTCGGCGCGGTCGATGGCGGAGATGGGGCGCGTGTCTATGGAAGCGCCGTCGCGCAGGACCGTCACGCGATCGGCGATACGCGGGAGCTCCTCCAACCGGTGGGATATATAGATGATGCCCGCGCCACGGGCACGCAACTCGCCGACCGCGCCGAACAGCGCCTCCACCTCGCGCGCCGGAAGCGAGGCGGTGGGCTCATCCATGATGACGATCTTCGCTTCGGCGCCCAGGGCGCAGGCGATTTCGACCATCTGCTGCTCCGGCATGGACAGGCCGCGCACGGGCGAGTCCGGCTCGATGCGTGCGCCGATCTGGGCGAGCAGGACGCTCGCGCGGTCGCGTCGGTCAGCCCAGCGGATGCGTTTCCAGGGAGCGGGTTCCTCCAAACGCAGCGAGAGATTCTCGGCGACGGAGAGATCGGGAAACAGCGCGGGATGCTGGTAGATGGCGGCGATGCCCAAAGCACGCGCTTTGGCCGGCGTCATTTCTCCGGCTAGAGTGCCAGCGATGTGGAGCGTTCCGGAATCCGGCGTCACCGCTCCGGTGAAGATCTTGATGAGGGTGGATTTTCCCGCGCCGTTTTCGCCGACCAGGGCGTGCACCTCGCCCGCGCGCAGATCGAAGGAGACGCCGCGCAGAGCGCGGATTCCGGCGTAGGATTTCGAGATGTCGGCGGCCTGGAGGAGCACGGTGGAAACGCGGGTGAAGCTGCTAGGATACGCCAGAGCTCAGGGCAGGTGGAACACCAGCGGGAGAGGCTGCATCTGCTCGTCGGCTTTCTTGCCTGGAGTGCCGGCGAAAAATCCGGCCATTTCGGTCTGCCAGCGGCGGTTGACTTCGGTGGCGGCCATCTCATGCAGCGCGCGGTTGAAGTCGCTGGTTTCGAGGTAGCCGACGAGCAGGCCGTCGTCGCGGAGGAACAGCGAGTAGTTATGCCAGCCGGCCTTGCTGAGAGCGTCGCGCATTTCCGGCCAGACGGAGGCGTGGCGGGCTTTGTATTCGTCGAGGAGCTCCGGCTTTACCTGGAGCGTGAAGCAGATGCGCTGCGTAATTGGCATGTCTACTGCGGAAGCTTGCTACGTTGTTTCTGCGCCAGGCGGCTCCATTTGGCGATCACATTCCGCCGGAAGTGCGGGGCCGTCCGCGCGGCTTCGATGGCGCGATCGTACTGTTCGCGGGCCGCGGCGATATCGCCCAGGTGCTCCAACGTCTGGCCGAAATAATAGAGACCCTCGGGATCGTAGGGGCGGCGTTCGATGTACGTGGCCAGCTCTTGCTTGGCATGATCGTACTGCCGCGCAGCGAGGTAAACCGCGCCGATTTCCCGAAGAATCTCGTTCTGGCTGTGCTTCTCGTTCTGGTTGACGACGGTCTGGAAGCAGGTCAGCGCTTCGGGCAGGCGGCCTTGCTCGCGGGCGATGCGGCCAAGCTGAAAGTGCGAGTCGGTCTCGCCCGGGTCGATGGCGATAGAATTTTTGAAGCGCTGGATCGCCTCAGTGTACTGGCGGCGCTGCTGGTAGATCAGGCCCAACTGATACTGCGCCTCGGCATCATGCGGGTTGACTGCGGCTGCTTCCAGCATGCGGCGGAAGTTTTGGCGCGAGCGCAGCCCGGAGCCAAGGTTGCCGATTTCGCCGCCCAGGTAGTAGTAGGCATAGAAAAGAAAGAACGGCGAAGCCAGCAGCCCGAGAACGGAGCTGAGCGGCCCCAGCAGAAACACTCCTACACCGAGCGGAATCACGGACAAGACCACCGCGCCGAGCGAGGCCTTATTGTCGATCCCGAAAACGGTGCGGATGGCGAAGAACATCAAGACGGCGAAGTACACGGCGGCCAGGGCGGCCAAACCCGCGAAGGCGCGCGGAGGTAGCGCAGATGCGGCAAGACCGGCCAGTCCAAGCGGCAGCACGGCGGCGCTCCAAGCCATGGCCGTGCACGTCAGCAGCGGCGTGTAGTCGCGCCCCAGGACACTCCGCAAGCTTCCCAGTCCGCCCACCAGGTTTGCCACCACCAGGGTGCCGGGCACATACGCCGCCGCGAGCAACAGCAGGGGCGTGTAGAACGAAAACGACAGCAGCGCGCGGGGATGACGAAGCGGCAACTCCACCTCGTCGTCGGCGCCGGGCGGATTCGGCATCGCGGGCGCGGGACGCAGGGCGGGAACAGGTACGCGGGGAAGGAAATTCTCCACGCCGCGCTGCAGCAACAGGGAGACCACAAGGACGGCGATGCTGGCGAACAGCAGGCTGCCCTGGTCCAGGATGCCGCTCATCGCTCTGACCGGCTGCCAGTAAAGCCGCAAAAGGAGTTTGGCGTGATCACCCACTCCGAATAGTATAGGCAACCGGGGCCGTGATAGTCTGAGTGTTCTCTGCAAAAAGAGAGTTTCGTCATGATCTCCACATCCCAGACGGAAGCCACCTTCAGAGCGCTGGACGGGTTTCAAATTGAACTGCCATCCTGGGGGTTTGCCAACACCGGGACGCGGTTCGGCAAATTCCTGCAACCGGCGGCGGCCACCACGCTCGATGAAAAATTCAGCGACGCGGGCGAAGTGCACCGCGTCACCGGCGTCTGTCCCACTGTCGCGCTGCACGTGCTGTGGGACACGCCGAATGGCTCGCGCAGCATCGGCGCGGTTCAGGAGCTGTCGCGGAAATACGGCGTCCGGCCGGGCTCCATCAATCCGAACGTTTTTCAGGACCAGATCTACAAATACGGCTCCCTGGGGAATCCCGACCCGGCGGCGCGGAAGGCAGCGCTGGATCACATTCTGGAGAGCGTCGAGATCGCGCAGGGGCTGGGCAGCCGCGACCTGTCGCTGTGGTTCGCCGACGGCTCGAATTACCCCGGTACGCAGAACATCCGGCATCGCAAAGCGTGGTTCGAAGAGGGGCTGAAGGAGACGCACGGGCGCCTGGCGGACACGCAGCGAATGCTGGTGGAGTACAAGCCGTTCGAGCCGGCGTTCTATCACACCGATATCGCCGACTGGGGCATGGCGCTGCTGATGGCGCGGGCGGCCGGTCCTCGGGCGAAGGTGCTGGTGGATACGGGACATCATTATCAGGCCCAGAACATCGAGCAGATTGTGGCCTGGCTGCTGGCCGAGGACATGCTCGGGGGGTTTCATTTCAACGACCGGCGCTACGCCGACGACGACCTGACCATGGGCTCCATCGATCCCTACCAGGTGTTCCGGATCTTCCACGAGATTTTCGCGTTCGAGCGGGAAACAGGGAAGCGCGCCGATATTGCCTACATGATCGACCAAAGCCACAACCTGAAGGGGAAGATCGAGGCGATGATCCAGACCGTGGCCACGGCGGAAGAACTGTTCGTCAAGGCGTCGCTGGTGGATCACGAAAAGCTGGCTTGGCATCAGGAGCGGTGCGAGCTGGTGGACGCGGAAACCTGCCTGAAGGACGCGTTTTCCACCGACGTGCGCGGAGCGATCCGCGAGTGGGCCCGGTCGAAGGGGCTGCCGGAGGATCCGATGCGGGCGTTCCGCGAGAGCGGCTACCTGGAGAAGGCCACGCAGGAACGGCGGGAAAGAAATATGTCGGCTATCACGAGCTATGCGTAAGAGCGGGATTCAATTGTGTCTGTGCGTCGCCGCCCTGGCGGGAGCCGCGCCAGCGGCATCGGTGCGGCCGGAGAATTTGCGATGCGAGTACCGGGTGAACCCGCTGGGGATCGATGTGGCTAAGACCCGGCTGAGCTGGGTGCTGGCGGAGACGGCGGCGGGAGTGCGCGGGCTGAAGCAGTCGGGGTACCGGGTGATCGCTGCGTCGAGCGAGGAAGCCCTGCGCGGCGGGCGCGGAGATTTGTGGGACTCGGGCCGAGTGACGTCGGACCAGTCGCTGGACGTGGAGTATGGCGGCAAGGCGCTGGAGTCCGGGCAGCAGGCGTTCTGGAAAGTGCAGGTGTGGGACCAGGCGGGCGCAGCTTCGGAGTGGAGCGCGGGGGCGCGGTGGTCGGCGGGGTTGTTGAAGGCGTCGGACTGGAAGGGCAAGTGGATCGGCCAGGAAGAGACGGCGATCCAGCGGCGGAAGAACAGCCCGTACTGGGACCTGGAGGGCTCGCATTTCATCTGGCAGGGGACGGCGGACGCGGCAAAGTCGGCACCGGCGGGCGAGCGGTTTTTCCGGACTAGATTCGCGGCGCCTGCTGGTGTAAGGCGAGTGACCGCGATCGCCGGCGCGGACAGCGAGTTCGAGTTGTATGTAAATGGAAAGCGCGCCGGCGCCGGGCATTTCATCCGGCTGCCGGAAGTGATCGACGTGACGGAGTATGTTCGCGCGGGCGAGAACACGGTGGCGTTTCGAGCGCGCAACGCGCGGGACGGCAAGCCGGCCGGACTGATCGCGGCGCTTCGCGTGGAGACAGCGCCGGGCAAGCCGGAACTGATCCGATCGGGGGCGTCGTGGCGCGCGGCGGGGACGCGACAGGAGGGCTGGGAGCAGCCGTCCTTCGACGATTCGAAGTGGGAGAGGGCGCGCGAATTCGGCGGGCATGGATCTGCGCCGTGGGGAGAGGTCGGCTTCTCAGAGGAGCGCTACTTGCCGGCGCGGATGCTGCGCAAGGAGTTCGACGCGCGCGGCGGAATCCGGCGGGCGACGGTGTACACCAGCGGGCTGGGACTGTTCGAGCTGTACGTGAACGGTGTGAAGGCCGGCGACCATGTGTTGTCGCCCGGACTCACCGAGTACGACAAGCGGGTGCTGTACGTGACGCACGACGTTACGCGGCTGGTGCAAACCGGGCGGAATGCCATCGGTGCAATGCTCGGCAACGGACGCTACTTCGCGCCGCGACTGAATGAGCCGATTTTCACGCGAACCTACGGATATCCGAAATTGATGGCTCAACTTGAAATCGAATATGCGGACGGCTCCGTGGCACGCGTAGTCAGCGATGAAAGCTGGAAGATCTCGACCGCCGGGCCGGTGCGCGGTAATAACGAATTCGACGGCGAGGAATACGACGCTCGGATGGAAAAGCCCGGCTGGGCGAAGGTGGGATTCGCCGACGCGGATTGGAAGCCTGCTCAGGCCGTGCCCGCTCCGGCAGGCGCGTTGATGGCGCAGATGGCGGAGCCGATCCGCGTGATGGAGACCATCCGCCCCGTGAAAATGACGGCGCTGAAGCCCGGCGTCTACATCTTCGACATGGGCCAAAACATGGTGGGCTGGTGCCGCCTGCGCGTATCCGGCCCGAAGGGCGTTACGGTGACGCTGCGGCATTCCGAGACGCTGAAGCCGGACGGCTCGCTCTACGTGGACAACCTGCGGTCGGCGCGGGCGGAGGACGAGTACACGCTAAAGGGCGGCGGCGCCGAGACCTGGGAGCCGCGCTTCACTTATCACGGATTCCGCTACGTGGAAGTCAGCGGGTATCCCGGCAAGCCATCGACGGCGAGCCTGGAAGGCCGCGTAGTGCACGACGCTCTGGAGAAAACCGCCGACTTTGAAAGCTCCAGCGCCATTCTGAACCAGATTCATCGCAACGCGTACTGGGGCGTGCGCGGCAACTACCGCAGCATCCCCACCGACTGCCCGCAGCGCGACGAGCGCCAGGGCTGGCTGGGAGACCGGTCCCAAGTGAGCCGCAGCGAGACCTACCTGTTCGACGTGGCGGCGTTTTATTCAAAGTGGGTGACCGATATCGGCGACGCGCAGCGCGACACGGGCAGCGTTCCGGACGTCGCGCCGGCGTACTGGGTGATGTACAACAACAACGTCACCTGGCCGAGCACGTTCATTCTTGCGCCGGGTGTAATGTACGAGCAGTACGGCGACAAGCGCATCCTGGAGCGGAACTATCCGTCCATGAAGAAGTGGATGGATTTCATGCGCGGCTTCCTGAAGGACTCCCTGATGCCGAAGGACACCTACGGCGACTGGTGCGTGCCGCCGGAATCGCCGAAGCTGATCCACTCCCAGGACCCCAAGCTGAAGACCGACGGGACTCTGATCGGGACGGCCTATTTCGAAAGCCTGTGCCGCCGCATGGCGTGGTACGCGCGCATTATCGGCAAGCCCGCTGACTCGGACGATTTCACGCAACTGGCCGATCGCATGCGCGCGGCGTTTCACCGGAAATTTTTCGACGCTTCGGCCGGGCACTATGGGAACGGCACGCAGACTTCCAGCGTGCTGCCGCTGGCGTTCGACCTTGCGCCGGCGCGGGACCGCACACGCATCTTCGACTCGCTGGTGCGGAAGATCGACGATGAAAGCCTCGGCCACGTGGGGACTGGCCTGGTGGGCGCGCAGTGGCTGCTGCGCGTGTTGTCGGATAACGGGCGGACGGATCTGGCGTACAAGATCGCCTCGCAGCCGGGCTATCCGGGCTGGGGCTACATGATCCAGAAGGGCGCCACGACGATCTGGGAATTGTGGAACGGCGACACAGCCGACCCGGCGATGAACTCCGGCAACCACGTGATGCAGATCGGCGATCTGGTGACGTGGCTGTACGAGTACCTGGCCGGCATTCGCGGCGATCCGGAGCAGCCCGGCTTCCACCACATGGAGCTGCGGCCGCACGCAATCGGGGAGCTGGCTTACGTAAAGGCGTCGCACCGCTCGCGCTATGGGGTGGTGGCGAGCCACTGGCGGCGCCAGGGCGACCGGCTGGAGTGGACCGTGAAGGTACCGCCGAACACGTCGGCGACGGTGCATGTGCCGGCGCGGGACGCGAAGTCGGTAACGGAATCGGGCAAGCCGGCAGGCGAGGCGGCGAGCGTGAAGTTCGTGAGGTTTGACGCGGGCGCGGCGGTGTTTGAAGTGGGGTCGGGCGAGTATAGGTTCGCGTCGGAGAAGTAGGCGCTGGTACCGGCACGGATCAACCATCACGAGACATAGGAACAAAGTGGGTCGACGCCGGAGGAAGGTCCGGAGGTTGGCGCGTTATACTTGACCTGACCTCCGAGTGCAACACTTCATCGCCAAACCCTTCTACGAGCCGCAGAGCGAGGAACTGCGCTATCTGCCCGAATGCCCGCGGGTGCTCCACAACTTCCCCGGGTCCGAGCCGCTGGCCGGTTGGGTGGCGATCCAGCACGGCGCGGACCGCCACGAGGGCAGCATTAACATCCTGAATCTGCGTACGCGCGACAATACCAGCTTCCCGCTTCCCGGCCGTCCGGGATTCTTCGTGGAAACCGACCGGCCCGGCGTGATCCTCATCGGCCTGGAGCGGCGGCTGGTGCTCTACGATCTCACCGCCGGGCGGCTACACGAAACCGGTATTGCGATTCCCGACGACGAGCGCGTCATCATCAACGACGGCATCGCGATTCCCGGTGGGCTGCTCTTCGGGACCAAACACCTGGCGTTCAACCTGCCGATCGCGGCGCTTTATCACTATGACCGCCGCAGCGGAGAACTTGCTGTCGCCGTCGACCGGCAGATCTGCTCCAACGGGAAATACTTCGCGCCCGGACTCGAGGAATCGACGCTCATCGACATCGATTCCCTGCCCCGGACGATCACGCGGTATCGCTTCGATTCCAGCCTGAAGCGTGTTCTGGAGCGGACACTCGTGGCTGACCCGGCGTCGCTGCCGGCGCTGCCGGACGGCCTGCGCGCCGCTCCGGACGGGTCTAGCATCATCGTCGCGTATTACAATCCGGACGCTATGAAAAGCGGCGTGGCGCAGGAGATTCGTCTGGCAGACGGCGCGGTGGTCAGCGAGTGGGAATTTCCGGGCTCGCCGCGAGTGACGTGTCCGGAGTTTGCGTGGATCGACGGTCAGGTGCGGCTGCTATTCACAACGGCCGTCGAGGGAATGGCGGCGGAAATCCGCGCAAGCGCGCCCGAAGCAGGCTCTTTATTTGTGGCGGACACGCCGTTCCGCTCCATGCCGGAGGCTCCGCCGCTGTTTCCCGCAGCGTCGCTGCCCTGAATCGTCTGAAGTCGACCAGACACAAGCGGGAGCGCCCGCGTCACCTTGCAGGCGCGAGCTCGATTACACTAATGGCTTCATCCGGAGGTCGCTGGAAGATGGCAGTAGCGGCGGGAGTGGATTTCGGGACGCTAAGCGTCCGCGTTTCCCTGTTTGACGACAAGAAGGGTCGCCTCGCGACGGCAGTGGCCGAGTATCCGCTGCACCGGCGCGCCGACGATCCGGATTTTGCCACCCAGACGCACCAGGACCATCTGGCGGCGCTGGCCTCAGCCACGCGCGAGGCGGTGAAGCAGTCCGGCGTGGACCCGCGGTCTGTGGCGGCGATGGCGCTCGACACCACCGGCTCCACCGTGATCCCGCTGGGCGAGGGGCTGGTTCCGCTTGACGATTATTACCTGTGGTGCGACCACCGCGCGCACCGGGAGGCGGCGGAGATCACGGCACACGCCCACCGCACGAACCTCGAAGCGCTGCAATGGTGCGGCGGCGTCTACTCCTCGGAGTGGGGATTCTCCAAGCTGCTGCACTGGCTGCGGCACAATCCCGGCAATCGCGGCCGTATGGTCACGGCAATGGAGCACTGCGACCTGATCGCGGCCGTGCTGTGCGGCATCACCGACCCGGCCGCGGTCCCGCGGAGCATCTGCGCCATGGGCCACAAGTGGATGTGGAACGCCGCGCTGGGCGGACTGCCGGGCGAGGACTTTTTCGCGGGCGTAGATCCGGTGCTCGGCGGCGTGCGCGCCAAGCTTGGCGGACGGTACGCGGTTTCGAGCGAGATCGCCGGGCGGCTGTCGCCCGAGTGGGCGGAGAAACTCGGCCTGGAAGCGGGCATTCCGATTCCAGTCGGCGCGTTCGACGCGCACTGGGACGCGGTGGGCGCAGGCATCCGCGAGGGCGACGTGGTCAACGTGGTCGGCACCTCCACCTGCATCATGGCGATCGCGCGAGAGGTCAGCCTGATTCCCGGCGTTTGCGGCGTGACCAAGGGATCCATCCATCCGGACTACTACGGCATCGAGGCCGGGCTGTCGGCGGTGGGCGACATCTTCCAAGCGGTGGCGCAGCGGGCGGGCACGACGGTGGCAGAGCTGTCGAAAGGCCTGGAGGATTTCCGCGCCGGGCAGACCGGCCTGCTGCGGCTCACCTGGGACAATGGCGACCGGACGGTGCTGGTGAATCCAGAGCTGGGCGGGATGACGCTGGGCTGGTCGCTGGCCTCCACGGCGCGCGACGAGCTGTTCGCCGCCATCGAAGGCACGGCGCTGCACACCCGCATTATTTTTCAGCGGATGGCCGAGCACGGCGTCCCGATCCGCCGGGTGATCAACGGGGGCGGTATTCCCCAACGCAACCACGTGCTGAACCGCGTGTACGCGAACGCGCTGAACAAACCGGTCCTGGTGCCAGCAGGCGACGTTACCAGCCTGGGATCGGCCATTTTCGCCTTTCTTGCGGCCGGCGCCTTCCGGACCGTAGAAGAGGCGCAGGACGCGCTTTGCCCCGGCTACCGCACCATCGAACCAGACCCGCAGGAGTCGGCGGTGTATGAGCGTTTGAGCGGGCTGTTTGGCAAGCTGTACTTCGCCTTTGGGAGCCGCTCAGCGGAGGGGACACACCTGGCAGAAGTGCTCCCTGAGCTGCGAGCCATAGCCGCGGGCCGGCGCGCGCCTAATAGGGAATAATTACCATGTGGAGGCCGGAAAACCGAAGAATTGGGAAGTACTAGGACTTTTCTGGATTCCTAACATGTTTCATTTCAATAAACCCTTCCTGGCAACCGGATTGCGTACTACGAGTCCGCCTAATCTCATGTTTGTCCATTCGGCTCAGCAGGATAAGAGTGACCCAATGACCCAGAGCACGACCATCGACCCCCCCACGGGTGTTTCCGGCGAGCGCCGGAAACGGGCCCGTATGCGCTTGGAATTCCCGGTAGTGCTGATCCCCGCCCAGGCGGGCGACGAGATCAGCGGAACCACTATGAACGTCAGCGGCGACGGTTTCTATTGTCTGGTGCCGTCTCCGGCAGCACAGACCGGCGAGTCCTTAAGCGGGATTCTCGCGCTCGGCGTGGCGGGCGCGCGGCAAATCCGGCTCTTTTGCGACCTGCGGGTGGTTCGTGTGGAACCCAGGCAGGAGGGCTTCGGAGTGGCCTGCCAGATCGAGCGCTATTCCGTGCGCGCCGACTAGGGACTTGCCTCATCCGCAAGTTCGTGGCGGTTGGAGACGCCCCGTGCGTTCAGGTTTCGATCCTGCAGTTAGTTGGCGCGCTGTCGGATTCCAGTAAGGTGTCGGCGAACAGCGCACGTTAGAAGCGGGACAACAACTAGACTAGCCAAGCTGATAAAGATTGAATCGCCCACGATGACGTCGCGAGGATCCGCCAGCGAGTACGTCCCTGGACTCGCTGGCAGGTAATAAACCGTCACAGAGTCACCTATCTTGAGACTTCTGCGCGGCTGGATTCGGCGGCCCCGGCCGGTCCCAAGCGGAAAAGGTTTGGGATCCGACCGTGTAACTGACGTGGATCTGGTTATGCTGGTAACGCGGAATTTCGAGCGCTGTACCCCCGGTGGTTGCAGCATTCTCAGCCAGAGTCTTGTACCGTCGATTTAAGTATTGGGTTCCGGCCAGTGATACGGCCGCCGCGAGAGCAAGGGAAATCAGCAACCATTCTCACAACAAGAGTCTACCCGAACAACTGGCGGATCGGCTTGCCGTGATCTGTGATCGGAACCGGCCGGTCGCCAGAGAACAGGTTCTTGCCGGAGTCTATCCCGAGCGCGGCGTGGATTGTGGCATGAAAATCGGGGATGGTTACCGGATTGGCCACCACGGTCTTGCCGATCTCATCGGTCTGACCCACCACGCGACCCGTCCGCAATCCGCCGCCGGCCAGCACGCCGGAAAACGCCAGCGACTGGTGTCCGCGCCCGCCGCCGGAATCGAACTCAGGCGGTCGGCCGAATTCGGTAGCGATGACGACCAACGTGCGGTCCAGCATCTGGTTCTTTTCGAGATCGGCGAGCAGCGTGGCGAACGCCTGGTCGAGATCCTGGATCAGCAGATGCTGCTTTAGCTGACCCTCGTTGTGCGTATCCCAGCCGGTACCGTTGAGAAAGTTGAGGTTGAAGGAAACCTCGACGAAGCGGACGCCGGACTGCACGAGCCGGCGGGCCAGCAGGCAGCGCTGGCCGAACTCGCCGCCATAGGATTCGCGGAGCGCGGCCGCTTCGCGCTTCAGGTCGAAGACGTTCAGGAAGCGCGGTCCGGCCAGTTTGAAGCCCTGCTCGCTGATCGCGGTCTGCGCCTTGACCGATTCATCCTGAGCGTGGCGGCGGAGGTAGCCGCGCCGCAGGCTGTCGAGCAGCGTTTCGCGGCGGTCCTGCCGGCCGTTGTCGACGTCGGGAGGCCGCATCAGCCCGTTCGGTCCGGTCTCGATCTGGGTGAGATAAATGTAGCCGTACTTTGCGCCGAGGAAGCCGGGGTCGCGCGTGATGTTGGGGTAGCCCATCACGACGTAGGCCGGCACGTCTTCGGACTTCGGCCCGAGTTGGTGCGACACGATGGAGCCGATGGACGGATAGACGATGGTCCCGCTGGGCTTGCGTCCGGTGTGTACCAGGTTGGCGGCGGCGGCGTGCTCGCCGGAAATGTCGTGGGTCAGGGAGCGGACCAGGACACAGCGATCCAGCAGCGGTGCGGTGTGCTTCAGATGCTCGCTGAGGCGGGCGCCGTGGATGGCGGTTTCGACTGAATCGTAGTAGGACCCAGCCTTCTTGCGTCCGTCGCCGCGAACTTTCGGATCGAAGGTATCGACGTGCGCCGCGCCGCCGCCCAACCAGAGGAAGATGCAGGCGTCGGCTTTCCCGCGGGGCGGGGCCGGGGTATCGGCGTGGAGCGCGCCGGCGGCCAGCGCTCCGGCTCCGGTTTTGATCAGATCGCGTCGGTTCATGGGGCAGGCTCCTACGGCATCAGTACGAACTCGGGGGAATTGACCATGGCCCAGAGAGCGTCCTCGTAGCGCTCGCGAAACTCTTTGGTCACGCGGTGCGTGGGCTCGTCTCCCATGCGCAGGCGCTTTTCCTCTTCCATCCGGATGAGTGTGGCTTCCGCGCTGAGGTGATTGGACCAGGAGACTCGGTTGTCGGTCTTGCGCGACGTGGTGGCTACCAGCTCCGCGCCGGCCACTTTGCGCGCGGCGAAGGTAGGCCGCAACGCGGCGGTGAACAGGCGCAGTTCTTCCGGCGCGGGCGGCCGGGTGAGCACGCGCAGGAAAGTGCGGCGGACCAGCTCTTCAAGCGGCAGGTCCTGCAACACCATCTCGGTGAACGCGCTATCGTCGGACAGCCGCGCGATGCGGGAGCCGAGGACGGCGTTGGCCAGTACCAGAGTCTGCATCGCCGAGGGCGCGTCGTCGCGAGTGGTGGCGGCATTCTGGCGAGACTGCCGCCAGCCGTACGCCGTCATCACGTCGACGATCGACTGGGCCACGGGCAGGGCCAGGGCCGGGCGGTCGCGTTCGTTCGAAAGCGCGGTCATTTGCCAGGCGCGCTCCGGCCGGCCCATGTTCAGGAACTGCGAGGGCGGGCGGTCGCCGGCGGGATTCAGATTCAGCTCCTCGCAATCCAGCGTCTTGCCGGCGGCGAGGTGGAGCGAGTCGACGAGCTGCTCAGCCGTCATGCGGCGGCGCATCGGCCCGGCGAACAAGCGGGTGCGGGCGCTTCCCTGCTCCGCGGTCGCCGTCACCGGCTGGCGCTGGTAGGCATGCGACGTGAAGATCAGACGCGACAAGGCTTTCAGGTCGTAGCCGCTTTCCACGAGTTCGCGGGCGAGGTAATCCAGCAGTTCGGGATGGGAAGGCTTGGCGTGCGACCAATCGTCGGCCGGCTCCACGATGCCCACGCCCATGTATCGCTTCCATACGCGATTGGCGATGACCTGGGCGAAACGTTTGTTCTCCGGGCTGATGAGCAGCGACGCCAGGGCGTTGCGCGTGGCCACGGCTCCGGAGGTTGGGAGCTTGCCGGTGTCGTTGTGCAGAGACAAGTCGCGGAAAGGCCATTCCGGCTCGATCGACTCTCCCGGCTTCAGCGTGATGCTGACGGCGGGACGGCGTCCGCCTTCCACCAGCGGGACGGTGCTGGTGGCTGGGAGCTTCATTGGCTTGCCATTGAGCATGGCGGCCAGGCTGAACAGATCTTTCTGCTTGAAGGGCTGGAACGGCGCGTCGTGACAGCGCGCGCAGCCGAGCTTCTGTCCCAGGAACGCCTGGGCGATAATGTCTGCCTTGGCAGCCATCGGCGCGTCGTTCAGCGTGGCCTGCGCGAAGGCGGCCGGGGCGCCCTGGTGCGGGCTGCCTTCCATCTGCACCAGCTCGGCCGCCAGGCGGTCGAAGGGAATCTGGTCGGTGAACGCCTGGTGGAGCCACCAGCGGAAGGGGCCAGTGTTGTTGAGGTCGGGCTTGAGGATGCCGGGATTCTCGGCAAGAACGTCCTGCCAGTAGCTGACCCAGTTGTCGGCCCAGACGGGGCTTGCCAGGAGGCGCTCTATGGCGCGTGGGCGGCGCTGCGCGGGCGGATCGGCGAGGAAGGCGCGCACTTCGTCCTCGGTGGGGATCAGGCCGGAGGTGTCGAGAGTAAGCCGGCGGAGGAATTCCAGGTCGGAGGTCAGCGCGCGCGGAGGTACCTTGGCGGCTTCGAGGCCTGCGCCGACGAAGCGGTCGATGTCGTTGTAGACCGGAGTGGACTTGGCGACAGAAGGAACCTGCGGCCGGGGCTGCGACTTCAACCACTGGCGGACCTCTTCGTGGCGGGCATTCCAGGCGGCGGCCGTATCGCGGGAGGCGGCGCGCCGGCGCTCGACATCAGCCGCATAATGGCGTTTGGCGGCCTCGATGGCATAGCTCTCCCAGCCGGCGTCGGTCAGCAGCGGCGCGTCATCGGGACCCAGCAGGCGGTCGATTTCACCGGCCGCGGCGTGGCTGACGGCGAGCTCGCCGGGCGTCGGCATCAATCCTTTGCCGCCGATGACCGCGATCAGCTCGAAGCGATGGGGCTTGCCGTCGAAGGTAATCGGGGCGAGCGAATCCTGATGCGGGTACGCAGCGGGGCGCAGGGGGGTGTTGTCGTGGACCACAGGAGGCGGCACCGGATCGTCGCCGGAGAGGTTCGGCGGCTGCGGCTTGGTGCGGGCTACCGGCTTGCCGTCCACCAGCAGGATCGCGGCTCCGCGAGCGCGCAGGCGCATGCGGCGCTCCCCTTCGGGGAACGCGCGCTCGAAGGTGGCGCGCAGGACAAACGGCGAAGAGCGGTCGAGCGCGAGGGCGTTGCTCGAATACTTCGTCGGGATGCGGACGAAAGCGAACGCGGGCTCGCCGTAGGTGGTGGTGGACTCGCCCGACGGCTCCAATTCTTTACCGGCGGGTTGCTTTTCGAAAATCTCGACCTTAACGCCGGCGGCGGAGAGCGCGCCGGCCAGCGCCAGCGTCATCCAGGCAAAACGCAGTTTCATCGGCACCCTCGCGGAACTAAATTATTTATATCGTAACCAGCGGGGGCCGCGCCAGCCGGGTGAGGGCTCCCAACTACCTGCCCGTGACGGCGCGCAGCACGCGCAAATGGTTTCCGCCCAGAATCTTGCGGATGTCGCTCTCGGAGTATCCCCGCTTCAGCAGAGCCCGCGTCAGGGACGGCATTTTCGAGATATCTTCCAGCCCCTTCGGCACTGACGAAATGCCGTCGAAATCGCTTCCGATGCCGACGTGGTCGATGCCCGCCACTTTTATGGCGTGGTCGATGTGGGCGACGACGTCGTCGAGGGTGGCCGCGGCCGGCTTCATGCCGGTATACTCGCGCAGAAATTCGCTGTCGGAGAATTCATCCAGGGCTCGGCCGGTGAGGGCGGGCTTCTTTGCGTTGCGGGCGGCCACGGTGCCGCGGAAGCTCGTGCCGTCCTTCGCATTGACGAACGGCGCGCCGAAATTGATGCCGGCTACGCCGCCGTTCCTGGCCAGCGCGCGCAGCATTTCGTCGGTCACGTTGCGAGGAATTTCCGAGAGCGCGCGGCAGGAGGAATGAGAAGCGATCACCGGCTTTGTACTTACCTCCAGCGCGTCGCGAAAAGCTTTGTCGGAGACGTGCGACACGTCGACGATCATCCCGATGCGGTTCATCTCCCGCACGACGCTCTTGCCGAATTCGGTGAGCCCGTTGTGGCGGGGTGTGTCGGTGGAGGAGTCGGCCCAGTGATTGGCTTCAAAGTGAGCCAGGGTCATCGAGCGGATGCCCAGGCGGTGATACATTCGCAGCACCGCGAGATCGTCGGCAATCTGGTGGCCGCCCTCGACGGTGAGCACCGCGGCTATCTTGCCGGACCTGGCAATGCGCTCGACCGACGCCGCGTCAAGCGCCAGCTCGATCTGGTCCGGGTTCTGGTCGAGCACGCGCTGCATCGCGTCGCGCAAGTCCAGTGTCCGGCGCACGGCCTCCGAACCCAAATACCAGGTGGGCACCCAAAGCGCGAAGTAGGGGGCAAGCACGCCGCCCTCGCGCAGTCGCGGAAAGTCGACGTGATACTTCGCATTGCGGCGGGTGAGGTCGGCGTGGTCGGTCACCACCCACTGGATGGTGTCGAGGTGGCTGTCAACGCCGATCGAATCGCGTTGGATGCGGCGGACGGCATCTTCCTGGCCGGCGGCCCAAGGCGCCAGGATGGCTGACAACAGCAGAATGCGTCTCATACCTCACTCCCGTATCCGGAGTTCCGGGGCGAGGGAGATTTTCTCGTATCTCCGCCCCGGCTTATCCATGCGTTTCAAAAGGAGCTCCGCCGACTTCGAGCCGATTTCGTAGCTCGGCTGCACCACGGTGGAGATCTTCGGCTCGAACACATCCAACCACTCCGATTCGTCGGAGCTCATCACTTCCATGTCTTGGGGGCAACGCTGGCCGCGATCTTTCAATGCCGCCAGCACGCCGATCATCATCAGAAAGTTCGAGGCGAAAATCGCCGTGGGCCGGTCCGACGCATCGAGCCAGGCGAGGGTCACCGCGCGCGCCGACTCGGCGGTCCAGTCGCCCTCGCCGATCAACCTTTTGTCGGGCTTCAGACCAGCCTTCTTCTGCGCGCTCTCCCAGCCGGCAACGCGGTCCGTGCTGGTGGTGAGGGTGGGATGGCCGATGATGATCGCGACCCGCCGGTGTCCTTTTCCGATGAGTCTGGAGACCGCCATTTCCGTACCGTGGGTGTTGTCCGCCGTAACGGAGTCGGCGGCAAATCCTTGCGGTCCGCGCCCCACGAACACGACCGGCTTGCGCGCTTTCACCATCTGCCGCAGGTCTTCGCCGTCGCCTGGAGCGGTGAACAGCAGCACGCCCTCCACCTGCTTCGACCGGAACACTTGCAGGTAGCGCGACTGCTCTTCCGGCCGGTCATACGTGTTGCCAAGAAAAAGCGAATACCCGGCCGCTTTCAGCACGTCCTCGGCGCCGCGCACCACCTTCGCGTAGAACGGATTCGCGAGATCGGGAATCAGCATGCCGACCGTATGCGTCTTACGAGTTTGCAGGCTGCGCGCAAGGTCGTTGATGGTGTAATCCAGGTCGCGCACGGCTTTCCGGACCCGGCGCGTCAGCTCCGGACTCACGTAGGCCGAGCTGTTCATCACCGCCGACACTGTGTATGTGGAAACCTTTGCGCGGCGCGCAACATCGTAGATGGTCGCCATCGAATCCCTTATTCTAGTTGAACGCGGACGAGAACCGCCAGAACCGCAGCCGTTACGCGCAACGCCTACACATGATAAGCGCTTCAACCACCGGCAAGGCTTCGCCGCAAGCCTGGGGGTTGTGCGCCCTGCTGTTCCTGGCCACCACGCTGAACTACCTGGACCGCCAGACGTTGAGCATCCTTTCGTCGTCCATTCAGCGGGAGATGCATCTGGATAATGAAGCCCTGGGCTGGCTGTTCTCGGTGTTCTACTGTTCGTACACGCTGTCGCAGTTCGCCGTGGGACCAGCCCTGGATCGCTGGAACCTGCGCTGGGCGTATTCGCTGGCGGTGCTGGCCTGGTCGGCGGTGGCCGGCCTTACGGCGGCGGCGCAGGGTTTCGCCGGCCTGGTCTCGTTTCGCCTGCTGCTGGGCATCGCGGAATCGGCAAACTGGCCCGCCGCGATGCGTATTGTGGCGCGGCTGCTGCCGCCGGCCGACCGGGCGCTGGGGAACGGCCTGTTCACGAGCGGCACCAGCGTGGGGGCGCTGATCGCGCCGGGTCTGATCCTCGGCATCTCGGGATGGCTCGGTTGGCGCTTCGCGTTCGTGGGGGTGGCGGCGCTCGGACTGCTGTGGTTCGCGGCGTGGGTTCCGTTCAGCCGGTGTCCGGCTTTTGCCGAGGTCTGGCGGGATCCGTCGCCGCCGGTTCGCGCGCGCGCCGCTTATCGCGAAGTTCTACGTTCGCCGAAATTCTGGAACGTATTTGTCGTCACCATTCTGGTGAATCCGTGCCTCTATTTCAATGTGAACTGGCTGCCGGTCTATTTGACACAGGTACGCGGGGTGGAGCCGGGGCAGCGGATGGGCTGGATTCTGACGGCAATTTATCTGGGCCTGGATCTCGGCTATCTCGCCTTCGGCATTGCGGTGCGCGTGCTGGCGACGGGCCGCGCGGTGGAGCAGGCGCGCATCCCGGTCTTCGCGGCCGCCACAGTTCTGCTGGGCGCTTGCGGCCTGGTGCCGCACGCAGCCAGTCTTGAATCGGCCGTCGCCTTGCTGATCCTCGAAAACTTCGGCGCCGGGATGTGGATCGCCATGTATCTGACCATTGCGCAGGAGGTGTCTCCCGCAAACGTTTCGACTGCGGCGGGCCTGCTCGGCGGATCGGGCGCGCTGGCCGGGGGCCTGGCTATGTGGGCCGTCGGCAAGGTGACGGGCGAGGCATCGGGCTTTGCGCTGCCGATGCACGCGGTCGCGATGGCGGCGCTGGGAGCCGCGGCGGCGGGTTACACTGTGAGCCGGAAGCGCCCCGGAAAGGACCTTCGCTCCGCATGAGCGCCGCCTGCCTGTTCGCCGCCATCGCCGATGACTACACCGGAGGAAGCGATCTGGCCGGAATGCTGCACCAGGGCGGCGTCCGCACGGTGCAGGTTTTCGGGCTCCGCGACCCCGCTTTCTTCGATCGGCTGCGCGGGTGCCAGGCCGTGGTGCTGAGCCTGAAATCGAGATCGATCCCGGCCCGGGAAGCATGCCGTCAATCGGTGGACGCCCTGTGCCGTTTGCAGAGGATAGCTCCGCGCCAGATCCAGTTCAAATATTGCTCCACGTTCGATTCCACAAAGGCGGGCAATATCGGGCCGGTGACCGATGTGTTGATGGAGCAACTGGCCGCGGATTTCACAATAGCCGTCCCCGCGCTGCCGGTGAACGGCCGGACCCAGTTCCTGGGCAACCTCTTCGTGGGTGGAGTGCCGCTGGCGGAATCGCACATGCGGCATCATCCGCTGAACCCGATGACGGATTCGAACCTGGTGCGCCATCTGGCGGCGCAGACCGCGCGCAAGGTGGGCCTGATCGGGCTCTCGGACGTGCTGGGCGGAGCCGGACAGATCCGCGCGGCGATGGCGCGGGCGCGCGCCGAAGGCGTAGAGATCGCGCTGATCGACGCGTTGCGCGACACCGATCTGGAAGCGATCGCCGACGCGGCGGCCGATTTGCCGCTGGTTACCGGCGGCAGCGGCCTGGGGATGCATCTGCCGGCGGTGTGGCGAGCGCGAGGCGACCTCGGCGGCGCGGCTCGGGCATCCGCCGGCCCGCCGGAATCCGGACCACTTCTGATCCTCTCCGGCAGTTGCTCCGCCGCCACGCTGCGGCAATTGGACCGGTTGCGCGCGGCGGGATGTCCGGTGCTGCAGGTCGATACCGAAAGCCTGGACAGGAATCAGCTCGACCGGCTGGCCGCGGCGGCGGCCTCGGAACTGCGGGGACGCGGCCTGGCGGCGGTGAGTTCCTCTGCGCCGGCGGAAGCGCGATCCGGAGGCGAGCAAATCTCCATCGCCATCGAACAATTCTTCGGCGCGCTGGCCGGGCAACTGGTGCGGGAAGCCGGAGTGCGCCGCCTGGTGGTAGCCGGCGGCGAAACCTCGGGCAGCGTCGTCGCGTCTCTCGACATACCCGCGGTCGAGATCACCGGAATTCTCGACCCCGGCGTCCCCAGCCTGCTGTCGCTCGGGACGCCCGCGCTTCGACTGGCGCTGAAATCCGGCAATTTCGGCGGAGACGATTTCTTCCTTAAAGCGAACCAACACTTATGAATATTCGGGACCTGGAATCTTTGTGTGAAAGCGCGGCGAGCTTTTTTGCCCGCGGCCTTGCCTTCGGATCGACGGGCAATCTCAGCGTACGGGACGAGAACGAAGTCTGGATCACGCCCACCGGCGCTTCTCTGCGGAATCTGACGCCGGACCGCCTGGCCTGCATCGACATGCAGGGCATCCCGCACAATCACAATCAGGCTTCCAAGGAGTACCCTTTTCATCTGGCCGCGTACCGCAGCGCCGGCGGGCGCGCCACGGCCCTGGTGCACTTGCATGCCACCTACAGTGTGGCGCTTTCCTGTCTGGCGGACCTGGACCCGGAGCATCCCGTGCCGGTGATCACGCCGTATTACCTGATGCGGGTTGCGCCGCTGGCGGTGATCCCGTATTTCCGTCCCGGCTCGACGGAGTTGGCCGCCGCGGTGGGCGAAGCGGCGCGCGACCACGACTGCATGCTGCTGCGCAACCACGGCCTGATCTGCCTGGGCCGCAACATGGAGGAAGCGGTCGACCGCACGGATGAGTTGGAGGAGACGGCGAAATTGTGCTTTCTGCTGCACGGGCGCGAGACGCGGGCGCTGACACAGGAGGAGCAGGACGACATCATTCGCGTGTTTTTTACGAAATCGCAGTCGTGAGGAGATTTCTCGTTGCCGCCCGGGAATCCGCGCGGACGCTTACACAAATTCAGCGACAGCCACGGTGCGGCGCGTGGCGAGACTGCGACGATGAGCTTTGATATGCTCTATTTCGTGAAGGGTTTCGGCAGTGAGGTGTGTCGCCCCGCAGTGAGGGCAACTCACAACGGGGACGTTTTCGACAGCCAACAGGCTGGCGCCTTTACCGTAGCTTCGGGTCAGATGCCGAATCTGGGCTCCGCCGCGACCGCAGTTCTCACAGCCGAGTATCATTTCTTTCTTGTTACTTCATAGACGGTCAGAATCTAAAGGCTGCCACGTAGCCCGACCTTCGCAACAACAAACGCACCACGGTCATCCAGCGTCCTGCCGCAGATAAGGTACTTCCTCTCCTGAGTTTCACAATCCCTCTGCCGTTCAACGATGGTACCCGTGAGGATCACACTTTCAATGTCTAGAAGGCTCAAGCCTTCCTCGTCCGCTTCTTCGTCGGCGTTCGGTCGTCATCAAGTATCGCCGCCCGCGCACTAACTCGCGCATTCGCTTCAGGATGCGACTGTGCACTCAAGTGTTTCCAGGCTACTTCACTTTCGCGCAACAAGTCAAAACCGCAGCAGGCCTTTCGAATCGCAATCATCGCGATCGCCGCTCCGTGATGGTTACACGAAAGCGGCGAAGCAGGCCCGCATCGACATGCAGGGCATCCCGCACAGCCACAATCAGCGTCCAAAGGAGTACCCTTTTCATCTGGCCGCGTACCGCAGCGCCGGCACAAATCTTGCTTCATCCGCCGAATGCCACTGATCGCTCTCTATGCGACCGAGTGGATCGCCGAACACAGTCGCCGCCGCTTCAAACGACACCCCGTGGTTGGCGGGATTTCTCACCGCTTTCCGCGGATCCCATTCGAACTTCAACGCCACTCGTCACTATAGCTGCGCCCACGAGGAACCGGCTTTCGCACCAAACCGCACCGAGAAGGCCGCTCTTGACTTTGTCAAACGCCAGACGTGAGGCTGACGGAGGGCTTAACGACTTTATGCTCAATGATGGCATTAGGGCGGGAACCGCTTCTGCAATCATTGCGTCGACCTTGCATGGCGTCAGGGGAGTGAAAAACAGTAAATCTGTTCGTGCTAAATTGGTCGCGTCCCCCCGGCCCGATGAACGAACAGCCCTCCCTGAAATCGTTCCCTAGTTTCAAGGCGCTCGATCTCCAGCCCAAGGGCCCAGTCGAGAAGGTGCTCTCCTACTTCGCAGATGTCCGGGCGGGAGAGGGTTTGACGGCACTGCTCCTCTCGGTAAACGTTTTCCTCCTGCTGGGAGCTTACTATCTTCTCAAGACCGTCCGCGAGTCGCTGATCCTGACCGAAGGCGGCGCCGAAATCAAGAGCTACTCGGCGGCCGGCCAGGCGCTATTGCTGCTCCTGGTGGTTCCCGCATACGGAGCGTTCGCCTCGCGCGTCAGTCGCATACGCCTCATCGCGGGAGTGACGCTGTTCTTCATTTCCCATCTGGCGATTTTCTATCTCCTGGGTTCTCAGGGCATCAGGGAAGGAGTCGTCTACTACCTCTGGGTCGGCATCTTCAACGTCCTGATCGTCGCCCAGTTCTGGGCCTTCGCCAACGACCTCTACACGGAATCCCAGGGTAAGCGCCTGTTTCCGATTATCGGCGTGGGCAGTTCGCTGGGAGCCTGGCTGGGCGCCGACGCGGCCGGCCGCATCATCAAGAACGTCGGGCCATACACCCTCATGTGGATCGCCGCGGTGCTGCTGCTGGCCTGCGTCGGCCTCACCTACGTGGTGCATGTGCGGGAGTCGGCGCGGCAGAAGGACCCCAAGAAGGCGGAAGCTCCGCTGCAAGGCGGCAAGAGCGGTTTCGCCATGGTACTGAATGACCGCTACCTGCTGCTGATCGCGGTCCTCACGGTGCTGCTGAACCTGGTGAATTCGTCAGGCGAATTCCTGCTGGGCAAGGTGGTGACCGCCGAAGCTGCTAACCTCCCGCTCGCAGACAAAGAAAAGTTCGTGGGCGCATTTTACGGGAAATTCTACAGCATCGTCAACCTGACGGGCTTTCTGCTGCAGACCTTCGTCGTCTCCCGCGTGTTCCATTTCGTGGGCGTGCGTGGGGCCTTATACATCCTTCCCTCCATCGCGCTGGGCACGTACTCCGTGCTATTTACCTACCCTATCCTGGCACTGGTCCGCATCGGCAAAATCGCCGAGAATAGCGTCGACTACTCGATCCAAAACACGACGCGCCAGGCGCTCTTCCTGCCCACCAGCCGGGAAGCCAAGTACAAGGCCAAGGCGGCGATCGACACGTTCTTCATGCGTGCCGGCGACGTGCTACAGGCCGGCGTGGTCTGGCTGGGCACGCGCTTCGCGCTCAGCCTGACGGCCTACGCGTTCGTCAACGTCTGTCTCACGTTGTGCTGGCTGGGGGTGGTCTACGCCATCGGCCGCGAGCATCGCCGCAGGGTCAGGCCTTCCGCAGTGATAAGATCTGGTTCACAATACTCTGGTTCGACTCAAGCAGCAGGTCAATAACTTCCTCGGCCGAGCGGCTCTCGCGCGGCGGTCCCTGCTCCACCAGCGCCGAGAGGCGCTGCCGCGTGGTCGGCGGAAGGCTGCTGTCCAGGTACTCAAGAGCCAGCCCGCGCAGCATCGGATCGTCGGTGTGCAGGGCGCGGAAGGCCACCTTCAGCGGCTCCCGGGACAGGCGGAGCGCGAGCAGGGAGAAAACGTGTTCCAGGCTCTGGTTGGCGCGCTCCCGCAGAACATCGTCGAGGAAGCCGGTATCCTCGCGCTTGTCCAACAAGCGGTGACTCTCCCACACGGTCCGGTTTACGGCGAGTTCGCGCTCCACGGCTTCAAAAACCACTTCCGCCGAGGGCGCCAGTTCCGGGTTGCGCTCGACGATCGCGTCGAGGGCGCGGGCGCAGCGGTATCGCACCTCGAAGCGCGTGTCTTTCAACCCCTCCATCAGCCCGAAAACGGCACGCTGCGAGTTCAAGGCCGAGAGGACGGGCGGGATGCGGCGGCGGATGGCAAAATCCTGCGCAGGGTCGAGCAGGCCATCCAAAAGCTGGCCGACGATTCCGGAGCCTGTCGCGGCGAGCGACTGCCGGGCCGCGTTTTGCGTGGCGTCCCACCCGAGCAGCGAAATCACCTGGGGCACCAGCGCCGGATCGAGCGGCCCACCGCGCTTCAGAACGGCCTCCACACGGCTGCCGTCGCCGGAACGAAGCTCCAGCAACGCCTCCACCACCGGATCGTTGAAGCGGCGCGTCAGCGGCGCGGAGGGTCTGGCCAGCGCCTTGAGCGGCTCCGGCGGAATTGCTTGCGCCACTTCCGTCATGACCGGCGCGGATTGCAGGATTACGGTACGAGTGGTAAGGTCGTTGATCTCGTCCAGATCCAGCTCCACGGCGCGCTTCATCAGGCTGGACTCCAGCACGCGCACGTAAGCTTGTTGCAGCCAGAGCGCCACGGCCAGCCCCAGGCCCGCGATCACGGCGGAACTGGCCAGTATCCAGCGAATCGCTCCGCCGCCCGGGGCGGCGATCAGGAAGATCTGAACAATGCCGCTGCCCACCGCGTCGCCCATACGGTCCACGCCTACGTCGATGAGCGACTTTGCCGCGCGCTTCTCAGCCGCCGGCACCGGCGTGTAGAAGAGCTCATAGCCGGACCGGAACAGCGAGCCGCGCAGCAGGTATTCGAGCGACCGTGCGACGGCGGTGACGGCGAACTGCGGCGCGAAAATGGCGCCGATGCTTCCGCAGACCACGGTGGCCGGCAGCGTGGCGACTGTACGAGCCAGGCCGGCCCTTTCCAGCATCCAGCGCGTGGCCAGCGTCTGCACCAGGAACGTCAGTATCTGCGTGCCGGTGTGGAAGAGCGCGAAAAAGCGCAGCAGCATCGGGCCCTTGCCGATCGCGGCGGTGGCCTGCGCTTTGAAAACCCAGTCCAGCGCAGCGGCGCTGGCCGTGCCGGCCACCACCAGGCCGGCCAGTCCCCATAAATAGGGAATGCGCTTGAAGGCCGCCGCTATCGTGGCGGATTCGCGCCGCGGTTCCTTCATTCCCGCGGGTCTTACCTTGCCGGCCGCCCGGGCGATGGCCGCCAGCGCGAAGGCGCACAGTAAATGCAACAGGGCAAGATATAGCAGCACCGAATCGGACGACAGCCACGCGGCCACGCGCTCCGCCGCCAGGCCGCCGAGAATACCGCCCAACGTTCCCATGCCGGCGATCTGCCCGAAGCTGCGCTTGGCGGCTCGAGGATCGTAATGCTCGTTCATCAGCGACCAGAAGCCGCTGAGCAGCACGGAGCCGAGCGACACAATGTGCAGATACACTAGCACCGCGGCGGCCCGTGGATGGTAATCCAGCAGAAGCCACTCGCCGAACTGGAGCAGGCAACTGGCGCCGTATAGAGCCGGTACTACGCGAGCCGGCCCGACCCGGCTCAACAGGCGGGAACTGGCCAGCCCCGTAGTCACTGCCATTACGGCGGCCGCCGTGACCATGCGGGGCAACTGGTCGGGTGAGAATTGCGAGAGGAAGATTGAATCGCGGACGGCTTTGCCCGCTACCTGGTAGGCCAGCATGAGCGCCGCCCCCAGCATGGCCAGCCGCGTCAGGCGGTCGGAGGGAATCGCCAGGGCCTTCACAGCGCGCGCACTGGCGATGGCTGCGCCGGCTCACCGAATTCGGCAGTCCGGTGCGCCGCGCCGGCGGGCAGGTGAATCTGCCACCAACGAGCGGCGTCATCCCGCGTCCACGCCGGCACGTCCGTGCCCGCTTCCAAACGCCGCGTGATCTCCTGGGCGCTGTGGGGTCGGTCCTGAGGATTCTTCTCGAGACAGGCCATGATCACGTCTTCGAGCGATTTCGGTATGGGCACCTCGGTGCGCTCGCTTGGACGCCTGGGCTTTTTCTGCAAGTGTGCCAGTGCCATCGCCATGGGATTCTTCTCTTCGAAAACCAACTGGCCGGTCAGCAGGTAATACGCGACACAGCCCAAGCCGTACAGGTCCACGCGGCCGTCGAACTCTTCGGCGCCGGTGGCGATCTCAGGGGCCATGAAGGCCGGCGTGCCGGTGGCGGTGCCGTCCAGGGTCATTCTCGTCTGGTTGCCGCCCGGCTCCGTGCGCACCAGGCCGAAATCCAGCACTTTGATGTGATCGAAGCGCAAACCCAGGCGGCAAGTGAAGAGGTTGGTCGGCTTGATGTCGCGATGGACCATGCCCAACCGGTGCGCCTCCTCCAGGGATTCGCAGGCTTGCAGCAGGAAGCTCTTCACACGCGCCGGCTCCACCGGGCCGAAGCGTTTGACCAGCGTCTCCAGGTCCAGGCCTTCCAGCAGCTCCATCACGTAGTAGAAAACGCCGTCCTCAGCGACGCCGAAGTCGTAAAGCTCCACGGTGTTTGGGGAGGAAAGCGACGCCGTTGCGCGCGCCTCCTGTTCGAACCGGCGCCGCAGAATGGAGGCCTGGCGGCCGGTCTGCGCTTCCAGCACTTCCGGACGGATCAGTTTCACCGCGGCGCGCCGTGCCAGCATGCGATGCCTGGCGTACCAGACCTCGCCCATGCCGCCCTTGCCGATCTCATGGACCAGATGGTAGCTGCCCAGATCCTTGGCCCGGCTGGCGTCGGCCTCCAGCTTGTACAGCCGTTGATTCAGAAAGGCCGTCCAGCCGGCCATCAGGAAAGTCGGGAACACCTGGAGGAACAGCTCGCCCGGAGGAAGCGCCGGGAAATCCGTGCTTACCAGGTTCACCAGGTAGGCGGCCGGACCCATCGCCGCGGTCAGCATCAGCGTAGCGACGGCTATCCAGGCGCGGTTCGGAACCAGGAGTCCGCAGACCACAACCCAGACGGTGAGCCAGCTCACACCGTGATAATGCGCGGGGTCGAACGATTGCGGCAGCAAATACTCGAAGCTGGCCAGAATGAAGCCGACCAGGACCTGAAAGCCGACGCCCATCCGGAGAATCCATTGGGGCGAGAAGCGACCGGATTTGTGGATGGCGATGTAGCCCAGCGAAAGCAGAATCAGCCCGATGACATGTAGCCGCAGAATCGGGCTTTCCACGACCGGGTTTTTGCCCGGCCTCAGCCACACGTTGATCAGGAACATGGAGGCCATCGACACGGCTGCGATGACCGCGGTCCAGACGAGGCGCACGGAGGCCTTTTCCAGCAGGTCGGGCGGAAGAGACGTGGTCGTCGCGCGGCTGGGGGTGGAATCCCCACTCGTTTCCGTCGTTCTTTTCGGACAGACGACCTGATTCATAATCTTTGCGATGCGTCGAGCCGGCGTAAAGTTTCCTCGATCATAGCACTGCTCGAGCGCGGCTCGAGCCACAGGAACTTACCCGAAGCTGAACGGGCTACACTGGCACCTTAGCCCCATGCAATCAATCGCGAAATTATTGCTGGCGCTGGGTCCGGCGGGCATGTTTTTTATCGCCGCCATCGATACGGCGATCCCAGTGGCGGGCGTAGTGGATGGGACACTGCTGGTGCTGGCTACGGGCGTCCCGGAACAGGCTTGGCTGGTGGCTCTTCTGGCGGCCGCGGGGTCGGTTCTGGGGATGCTGGCGCTGTTTCTGGCCGCGCGCAAAGGGGGCGAGGCGTATCTGGCGCGGCACACGCTCGCTCCGCGGGCGGCTCTGCTGCGAAACTGGTTTCACCGCTATGGTTTGCTGACGCTGTTCAGCTCCGCGGTGGTGCCGATTGTCCCTACACCGCTCAAGGTGTTCGTTATTTAGGCGCGTCGGGTGTCGGCGCGGGGAGCTTCCTGGGGACCCTGTTTGCCGCCCGGCTGATGCGATATTCCTCACTGGCCTGGCTGGCGATGGAGATGCGGGGGAATGCGCTGCCGTACCTGAAGGCGCACGGGTGGTATCTGGCGGCTGCCGGGCTGGGATTTTTCCTGGTTCCGCTGGCGGTTGCGCGCTGGATCGACCAGCGCCGGCAATCCAGCTAATAGTTTTCGTCCGCTTACCGTGTCTGCGTACAAGGAATATGCGACCGCTGCCAGAGGCAGGCGGAAGGCTCGCATATTCCCCTCTCAAAAGTGAAACGCGTCAAGCGGGACGGAAAGGGTTCACCTCACTCATTGCGGAGC
>JACXTT010000930.1_pt1 | contig 50026 bp, 40 predicted proteins | sample 9270951 | NCBI WGS metagenome assembly JACXTT01 (sample SAMN15532306, study PRJNA645909) | rock metagenome | isolation source: weathered quartz diorite | place: Puerto Rico | collected 2017-06-21
TAGCCCGTGTTCTCAGCGCCAATGCGGAACTGCAGAACTTCGCCCGCGCTGGCTTGCGCAGGTCCGGAAAGAATTGTGAGCCGGCTACTCAGGTAGCTGATGCTGCGACTGTCAGGATAGGGCGCACGTTTCTGACATCTCAGGATGGCCCGCTCGTCATTGATTCCGGGAAACACTTCAACATGATCGAACCCGACGTTCTTGAGCATCGCCGACAGCGCGTCCACGCCGGGAAGAAACCAGTTGTAAATCGCTTCCTTGGCTTCAGACGTGTTCTCGACATACGCGAGCGGATGCAGCGTGCGGCCCATGCCGCCGACGTTGTGCGCGAAAGAACGTGGCGTTGCCGCGCGCGGATACACGGCCGTTTCGAGCACCAGAGTCTCGCGCGTGATCGCGAATAGTTTCTCCAGCGCCAGCACCAGATGCTTGCAGTGATAGATCAGCCCCAGCGCCAGCGTCAGATCGAACTGACCCATCATGATTGGATCTAAATCGTAAACTGACAGTCGCCGATACTCGATATCAAGGTCGAGCACGTTGCGCACGAACTCGGCCTGCCGGATCAGATTGCGCTGTGAGTCGACACCCAGCACCCGCGCAGCGCCGCGGCGCGTCATCTCGATCGAATAGAATCCGGCATTGCATCCCACATCGAGGACAGACTTGCCGCTAAGATTGTCCGGCAAACAGACGCGCACTTTCTCCCAGGTTGCCCGCGGATGGTCGGCGTCTTCGCCTGAGAAGCTTTCGCTCTTGGTCGCCAGCCCGTTGCCCAAGTCGATCCGGTGAAACCAGGGGCCGAGCTGCGCGATGCGTTGGGCAATGTCAGCGCGTGAAGATTCGATAGGCGAGCTTGGCATTGAATCTGTGCGTGGAGTGGTCAACGTAGAAAGGATCTCCCGGGATAATTAGAACTAATTCGTGGCGACGGTGAACTCGATCATTAGCGGCTGCGAGCCGCGCTCTTCGAACCAGCAGACTTGCTGATCGACGAGGTCAAGTTTCAGCTTGTAAGACCCGTCGCGCTGTGGCGCTCGATATTCGATCTTAATCTTCACCGATTCGCCCGGCGCAACCGGGTGCGGCAACATCGGTTGACCGTGAAATTCCGTAACCAAATCGCCGGCGTGATCGAAGACGCGAACTGCCGGCATGACGATGCCGGCACTGACAGTCTCAGTCAGCCACAGCGTGTCGCCCGCGTTTTCAATCCTAACCGGAAACGACAACAGCTCTCCGGGCGCAACTTGATTCTGAACTGTGCCCAACATCTCAAACTGCACTTTGAGATCGCCGGGACGACGACTATTGGGAACAGTTGACGCCGCGCGGCCGCTTTCAGAAAGAACTTTCTTACACAAAAGATAATTCACTTCCGGCGGTTCGACACGTATTCGGTCGCCTTCGACCAAAGCTCGCGGGAACAAACCATTGACGCTCACGTAATCGCCAACCACGGCGAAACCGTTTTCATCCAGCAGCGAACGCAAATACTCCCGGCTGAACGGCGACTCGAGCGTTTCATAGCGATGCATCACATCAAGCAACTCCTGCTCGGTCGCCGAGCCTTCCGCCGGACGGTCGCCTTCAAGAATGAAGAGCGAACCCGCGTAACGGGTCACGGCGGCGAGGTGGCGAATGACCGCGCGCTCGTTTTCAAAGTGATGCAGCGAGTCGTAGCACACGACGCCATCAAATTGCTCGTTGAGCGCGGCGCTCTCGATGTCATGAACCGCAAACGTGCACTGCAACTCAGTTTCGTGATCGACGTCATAGCCTACGCGCGCGACGCGGTCGCGGGCCATCTCGATCAGCTCGGGGCTGATGTCGATGCCGTGAACGATGTACCCAAGGCGGGCAAAGTATTCGCTCAACCAACCTGAGCCGCAGCCGACATCCAGAATGCGACTGCCCGGCGGCAGCGCGAGGGCGACCGCGATGTTCGCAAAGTCGCAGAAGTGCCGAAACGTTTCCGCATCCATGCCCTCGCCCCCGTGCTTGGGCGGTTTGTTCGCGAGGTTGTAGAAAGGTTTGGTGAAGAGGTAATGGCGGCGTTCCGCATCGAGCTTCGCCACGTATTCAATTGCCGCGCGCTTGTAATCAACGCCCTCGAGTTTGCGCAGCCGTCCGTTGCCATTCGCCGAAAAGTTCTTTGAATTCACCGCGAGATCGCGAAAATCGGTGGAAAGTTCAGGCGAGACGGCAGGTGCGATCGCGGCCACTTCAGTAGCAATCGATCGCAACACGCTTTCATCGGAACTCGTCATGCCCAGTTGCGAGATTTGAGCCGCCACGCCATTCACCAACGCGCGACGCGGCCGCTCGGCGATGACGTACTGAAGAAAGCCGAGGTACTTGCGCGCGCTATCTTCGATCCGGTGCTCGCTCAGGACATAAGAGCGCGCGTTCGCGCCGATTTGCTCGCGCAGTGATCGATCCTCGATTAACTTGCCCAGATAAGCCGCGAGCAACGCATCAGCATGTTCATTATGATCGATCTTCACCACTGCGTCGTTGGGAAATTCTGAGAAGGCGCCGACGTCGGAAACAACTGCGGCCACTCCGGCGGCCATGATGCGACACAAACTGCCCGAGGTTGCGCCTACCGAACGCTCGCGCAAACAAATCGCGATGTCCGTTTCGTGAATGCGACGTTGGAATTCATCCAACGAAAGGTGCCCGGTCACCGTCACGAATTCCTGCATCCCGCAGCGCCGGACAATTTGCTCAAGTTCAGGAAAGTTTGCCGCCGATCCAACCAGCGTGTAATGAAAATTATGATCGCCGCGCAGACGCGCCAGCACGCGGAGGGCGCGCTCGATACCTTTGTCTGGTGTAATCAAACCGAAAGAGGCGAGTTTGACCGGCGCATCAGCCGCTGGTTCGTTCGCATGCGGGTTCGTCGCGGCAGCTTCCGCGGTGATGTGATGTTTGATTCGCGCGAGGGGCGTGTTGGGCGACAGCTGCGCGAAGCGCTCCGCTTGCCAGTCAGAGTGCACGATGATGCCTTCGGCGGATTTGGCGATGCGGGCGTTCAAAGGGAAATCGAGAGGTTGATTCACAATCGGCGGCGTCATTCCCCTGGCGAGCGCAGCGGCTGCCTCCTGGCGCGCAGCCGTGCCGTAACAGAATTCCACTTCGTCGAGATACAAGCGCAGGTCGTTCGTCTCGCGCGCCAGTCCGAGAAAAAAATCCTGCAAAGCGAAATCGTGAAAGACCACCACGCCGGGACACATCTTCATCGCTTCAAGCATGCCGGCGTGATAACGATGATCGTTGCCCATGTGATAGAGCCCGGCATCAAATTCACTGAGCCGGTTCAGGTGCGCAGGGTTGCGCCGGTAATCCAGCACTTCGAAACGCGAGGTGAGTTCGCGATTCTCCGGCTGAACGCCATCAACGAACAGAGTGATCTCCGCATCTTCCGCCAGGTAAGGCAGAAGTTCCTCGCTGTAATCGGAGATTCCCGATCGCTGCGGTGTTAACGGGCTGAAGTACGCGAGACGCATAATCGTGAGTGGCCAGTGATCAGTGATCAGTGATCAATCTTCGGTGGTCATTATGTTAGTCCGCGGTTAGTTGTCGGTTGGCGGTAACTGACGTTCGGCTGCAATTGGCCTGTCACAACTGACAACTGACCACCGATCACTGATCACTCTTCTATTTGACAACCGTAATCTTAGTCTTAGCTGTAGGTGAACCCTTGTCGCTGAACCACGCGACGGCTTCCTGGACGACGTCGACTTCCAAAGTGTAATCACCCGGGGTCGTCGGGGCCGTAATGGTTAACGGCACCTCATCTTCCTCGCCCGGCTTCAAGTCTTTCGTAATGCCGTAGCGCCCGTCCATGTTCGTCAGCAACGAGCCGTCAGCTTTCAACCAGCGGTCAGCCGCCGCGACCACGAACTTGCTATCAGTGCTCGTGTTGAACTGCGCTCCGCGCGCCCACCACTGAACATTGCTGGCGTTCTTGATCTTTACCTGGACGACGACTTTTTCCCCGGCGCGAAGCTTGGCCGGCGGACTGACGAAGGTGATCTGCGCTTTGAATGCCTCATCGGGCAAAGCGGTTGGAACCTGGGGCGGGGTAGCAGCCGGCTTCGCCGCTGCTTTCTGAGTATTTGCTCCCTGGTTCGCTTTTGAGCACGCCGCGCCGGAGACGAGTGCGGTCAGCAAACAGGCGAGAAATAAAGTCCTGATTATCATCTATGTGTACCTTCCGATTTACGTTTGCACGAATACGAACTATGACCTAACAGCGGCTCAGAAGTCGAATTCCGAAGCGTCTCACGTACGGTAGTCGCCAGCAGCCTGCTGGAAAAAACTCCTGTCCCAGAGGAAGAGGAAACAGGGCTATTCAGTAACCTACTAAGGCCCGACTCGGACATTCAGGCGCAACGGCTCAGAATTCTTTTCATAAAAGAATCCTACGCCTTCATGCACCATGTCGATTTCCAAAATGTAATTGCCAGGTGCGCGCGGCGCCGTCACATTCAACTGCAGCTCGACCTCTTCTCCTGATTTCAAGTCGTGCGGCAGTGCAGTCCGCGTGTCCATATCGTTTACCACCGTCTCGCCATTTTCTGCCAGCCAGGTGTCGCTCGCGTTAACTTGCAGCCGACCGTCGGGACCAACATATGCTCGCCACAGCATCGTGCCGGTGTTCTTGATTTGCAGCGTCAGCGTCTTTTTTTCGCCGGGCGCAAACCGCGCCGGCGTTTCTTTCAATGAGATTTGCGCGCGATACATCGGCGTATCGCGACTGACTCCCAACAACTGCAAAGGAATCCGATTCGTTGGCGAGAAGAAAGGCACGCTGATCGATTGGACTGACGAGATTGTCAAGCCACGACTCTCCAGAGCTTCGCGGGCGTGGGCCATGTCGTCCGGAAAACATAACGAGAAAAGTTTTCGATTAGCTGCGGCATTCGTCAGCACATTGAATTCGTGGCGCCCGGTGCGCGTTGAGACGTACTCCCACTGAAGTGAATTGATGACGGGAATTTCGGGACGCAGCAGCCCCATGAACGCGGTCGTCTTCACATCGCTCGTGACCCACACATCAACGTTCGCTATTGAAGCGCGCTCCTCGTCGCTTAATCCGCTCGTCACGTTACGATCGCGTAAGACCAGGTTTAGGTCACGCAAGGTTTCCGGACGGGTCAGCAGTGTCGGCCGCGTACTCCATTCGTGATGCGCCGAATACGCAAGCGCCATCGCCGTCTGGGCAAGCAGCAAACAAGTCACGGTTAATGATGGCAGCCATCGAAGTGGGGATCGCAAGTGACTAAATGTCTTCCACAAATACACCACCAACCACACGAGAATTGCGCCGCTGGTGAGTTCAATAAAGATGGCGTAGCGGCTGTAGCCGCTGGCGGCGCTCCACAGAAACGCCGCTGCCACAGTGACAATACAGAGCCCGCGAATCGCCGGGTCTTTTTTGGCTAAGGGAATACAAATCAGAGCGGTGATGAAACCCACACTAAGCCGGCCGCTATAAATCGGAAACTCGCAGAACCTCTCCGGCTTGAAGAAAACTAAGATCGGCCAAAGCAAAGTTTCCAGCAGTCCCTTTGGACCCCACCGTGGATCGAATATGTTTGAAGCGCGCCAAAACGGCGATTTGAAAACTGCGTTGTAAAGCGGAAACACGGGGCTGCCCGTACGCCGGTAAAGAAATACTGAGAACGGAAGTATCGGGGCCACAGCAGCGACTAAGGAAACAACCAAAACTCTAATGAAGCTGCCCAACTTAAGTTCACGCCAGCCCCGCAGCAGATTAAAAGCGCAAATCAAGGCGATGGGAATCGCGAACGCAATGTTCGCGAGCTTAAACGCAATGCTGACTCCCAGGAGCAAAGCGACAACCGTCACGTGACGATCTTCCGCAGCTCGCTCCGATCTGCGCACTGCCAGTAGTGTCGCGTCGAGCAGCAGCGGCAGCGTCAGCAGATCCACCATGTAGTTGTTTATCTGAAAGAAGATTTGCTCGGTACAGAGAATCAGCAGCACGCAAATGGATCTCAGCCACGCTTTAGCAACGTAATAGCGCAGCAGACGATCCAGGGTGATGCCCAACCATACAACCGCAATCAGGTTAACGATCGTTCCCAGCCGATAGCCGAAAACCAGACGGTACAATCCAGTCAAAATATCAGGCGCCGGATTGAAAGGTGCGGGCGTGGGAAAGAAATCCCCCGGGATAAGCAGTGGTCCACGCAAAGCTCGCTCAGAGTGGAAGAGGTGATAGTTCAGCACGTCCCACGAAGTGTCCGGCACCAACACGCGCAGGACGAAAATGAAGATCAGTGGTGGGACTACTATCGCCCAAAACCAACGAGTGAGCGGCGCGTCGTGGCTCGGCTTGATCAAAACATAGACGTACCAAATTCCTAGTGAGACCAAAGCCGCCAGCGCCCAGCCGGCTGTTTTGTTCGGTAAAGACCAAAAGTATTGCCAAACAACGGCCAGGATGTAAGGAAAAAGGAAAATGTCATCGAGCTTCAGTTGGCGGAGAAACTCTTGCGGTCGGGCAATTTTAGAAGGGGACACGCTATTGACCATTCATCTTACGGTAGCCCGGGGCGTTCGCGGACGCCGTCGCGAATCTCGTCGATCATGACTTGCACCTGATACTCGAATTCCTGCGAACGACGAGCGATGGAATGCAGGATTAATCCAACCGCGATCAAGAGCAGACCGCACAGACTTACGCCGATTGAGACGACTGCCGCCAATAATCTTTGCGTTGCCAGACCCGGAATCAGGTTCAGCGCGATCACCAGGCCGCCGGCCGTTCCAAGGCCGAACAAAAGTAAGCCAGGTACTCCGAAGAAGGTCAGCGGTTTGTAATCGCGAAACAGCGCGAGAATTGTGTTGACGATCAAGAACCCGTCACGGAAAAGTCGAATCTTTGAATGGCTGCCTTCAGGCCGGGCGGTCAGCGGCGTGGGAATTTCAATGATGCGCAGACCTCGGGCGATTGCTTTGATCGTCAATTCAGTTTCAATCTCAAAGCCGCCGCCGAACACCGGAAGCGACTTGACGAAGCGGCGATTGAACGCGCGATAACCCGAAAGGATATCGGTTAGTTGCACGCGAAAGATCCAATTCAAGATGCCGAGCACTAAGCGATTGCCCCAACGATTGAGTTGCTTGAATTCGCTTTTCACGTCCCGATGCAGCCGCGAGCCGACGACCATGTCCGCATCGCCTTCAAGGATCGGGGCGATCAAATCGTGCACTGCTTCCGCGGGGTAAGTCGCATCGCCGTCAACCATGACAAAGATGTCCGCCTCAACGCGGCGGAACATCGACTGGACCACAAAGCCTTTGCCGCGGCGCGGCTCGCGATAAACCATCGCGCCCGCCTCGCGCGCTGTTTCGGCGGTACGGTCCGTTGAGTTGTTATCGAAGACGTAGATGGAAGCGTAGGGCAACTGTGCGCGAAACGCCGCGACAACTTCGGCGATGGTCTGCTCTTCGTTGTAGCAGGGAATGAGGATCGCGACTGTGCCGGTGCGACAATGACCGTGGCCGGGTTGAGCACTCATCAATTCAGTCGTTTCGCGACTAACCATTATTAAGATAGATTATCCCGCGCTCGACTTTCGTAAGCGGGGCGGCGAAGTCCTGCACTAAAGGACGTAGAAGCTAACACTTCCGCAGACGCAATGGCAAAGCTTAATTCATCAGCCTCTGACGAACCGGCGAAGCCGTTTCCCCGGTGGCGGCAGACTCTGACGTGGGTGCGGGGGAGACCACTCGTCAGAGAGATATTGGTCCTGGCAGGGTTTGTGATCCTGACTTCAATCATGACCTGGCCCTGGGTCATCCATCTGCGAAACGCTTGTTCCGATCCCGGCGATCCATACCTGCACTCGTGGGTGATGTGGTGGGATTACCATCAGACGTTCACCAATCCGCTGCGGCTTTTCCAGGCGAACATCTTTTACCCGTTGCCTTACACGCTGGCATTCACCGAACACGATTACGGAATCGCCCTGCTGTTCTTTCCATTGTATGCGATTGGCCTGCGGCCGCTGACGGTCATCAGCATCGCTTCATTTGTGGGTTTTGCATTTTCGGGTTATGGCGCATTTAGATTGACGCGTACGCTCACCGGTTCATCGGGCGCGGCGTGGATCGCCGGAATCGCTTTCGCCTTTGCTCCTTTTCGCTTTCAAGTGCTGGCGCAGATCACCTACGTGTGGGCCGGGTGGATTCCGCTGCTGCTCGAGGCGCTCGTTCTGTTCGCGCGTAATCGAAGTTGGAAGCGGGCCGCCTGGTTGAGCGTCGCGTTCACCATGAATGGGTTGACGTGCCTGACCTGGATGTTTCTGTCGCTGATACCGCTGATCCTTTCTGCGCTGGTATTGATCGTCTCGCTCAGGTTGTGGCGCGACCGAAAGTTTTGGATCCGCGGAGCGGCCGCCGCTGCCCTGTCGTTTCTCTTCCTGTTCCCGTTTCTGCTTCCGTATTTGCGCGTCAGCAAATTGTACGGCTTTACGTGGGGCGCTGAACTGGTCACAAAAAACTCGCCCACGATCTGGAATTGGTTGGTGGCTGATTATCCCTCGCGGCTTTGGAAAGGATTGGGCGAGAGACTGGGAACCAAAGGCGCGCGGTTGTTTCCCGGAGTATTGACGCCGGCTCTCGCATTGATTTCTTTGTTGGTGGCGCCGTTGAAGCGAACCGTGGCGCAACCGATAAACGAGCGCGCCAAGCCAATCATCCGGCGAGTTATTCCGGTACTCGATGCCGTGTCCATCGGCGCGACCCTGTTTATTATCGGCTCGCTCACCTTCGCTGGATCGACGTACTGGAAATTTCTGGGCCGCGTCTTCGCCGGGCCGACTCTAGCCCGTTCGGTGATCGTTCTATCTGTGGCGCTGATCCTTCGAATGATCCTGATCTACCCCTTGCCGCTAACGAAATTTCTCGAGCCGGCCAGAGCATGGATCGCCGAGGTCAGCCGCTCGAAAATGGGTGAGGCGTTCTGGCTGGGCTGGATTTGGACAGTAGTCGGCTTTCTGCTGTCGCTCGGAATGAATTCGCCGTTCTTTCGGTTTCTGTTTAATTACGTATTCATCTTCCGTTCGATGCGTGAACCTGGCCGCGCGGCGATGATCGTCGCAGTCGGGCTTTCACTGCTGGCGGGCGTGGGCATGGTGGGATTGAGCCGTGTGCTCCGCGTCAAACCAAAGACCACAACAGCCGTCGTTATGATGGTCGGCGTCTTGCTGCTCTTCGATCTTCGGGTTGCGCCAATGAAGCCCACGCTGGGCGCAGTCGATCCTGATCAACTCGCCGTTTGGCTCAAACAGAAATCGATACGGGGAGGATTGGTTGAGCTGCCAACAGGAACCGGAACGCTGCCGCATCTTTACATGCTGCGAGCTGCCGATCATGGCAAGCCTTTGATAAATGCGATCGCCACGTTCGTCCCGCCTCATGTCGATCAGATTACGAACCTTTCCCGCGAGGCGCCTATTCCCGTCAAGCTGTTGGATGTGCTCGAACGCGTGCCGACATCTTATTTGATTATCCATAACGATCTGAACGATTCAGTTCGGGCGCCGGTTTATGAATTGTTCCTGGCCCAGGGCATTGCTTCGAAGCGCCTGCGTTTCATTCGCAGGCTGGGTCCGGCCGATGTTTACGCCGTGACCAAGGTCGAACCCGACGCCGCGGTCGAACAAACTCAGGCCCCCGGTTTCTTGCCGCGCGACTGGGCCGCCAGCCTCGAAGACAAGCCTGAAAATTTAGCCGGCTTGTATCTGCCGTGGAGCCAGCGTCTCTATCGTCTGCATCTGGTGGCAGAAGGAAGAATGCCGAAGTATCAAGAGCTAATTGACGACGCCAAGAAATATGGAGCGGGAGTTTTTGCCGGAGACGACGATCAGTTTCGCGAGCGTGAACTGCGATTAGCTGAACAGTTGACGCGCGAGAAGTTCAGCCAACTTTCAGACGCGGATTTTGTCAACCGCGTAATCACGAATGGCGGGCTCAACATTAGCTCTGACGAACGCGACCGATTCATATCGAGTCTCGCCACCGGCACCGAAACGCGCGGAACGCTTCTGGTTACTTTGGCGAATGACCAGCGCCTCGTCGATCGAGAAAGGAATAGGTCTTTGGTGCTGATTCATTTCTTTGCTTATCTGCGACGCAACCCCGGCGATCCGCCCGACAAGGACATGAGCGGCTTCGAATTTTGGGTTGAGCAGATGCGCCAAAACGGCGGAATCGATTTGACGGCTGCTTTCTCAAGCTCCATCGAGCGTGGGAAGATGATGGAAACGAAAGGTTCGCCGCGATGAACAAACACGAAGCCGTAGTGAGTAAATTTCATGAGCTGCACGAGTCAGGATGTTTCGTGTTGCCGAACCCCTGGGATGTTGGGTCGACCATCTATCTCGAGCATCTTGGATTTAAGGCAGTCGCGACCACGTCTGCCGGATTCGCTTTCACTAGAGGATTACCCGACGATCCCGAGTTCATTTCTCGCGCCGTCATGCTCGAACACTTTCGCGAGATCGCCGCGGCGACGTCTCTGCCGGTCAACGCCGATTTTCAAAATGGATTTGCGGATGGTCCCGAAGACGTCGCGGAAAGCGTTCGATTATGCGTTGCGACTGGTGTCGCCGGTTTGTCTATCGAAGACAGCACCGGGCGAAAGAATCAACCGCTTTACGATTTCGATCTGGCCGTCGAACGAATCAAGGCTTCGCGTGCCGCAATCGACGCGTCGGGCGTTCCGGTTGTTCTCACTGCGCGCTGCGAAGCCCCCCTGGTCGGCGCTTCAGATCCGTTGCGTACTTCGATCGATCGACTGATCGCCTTTGCCGATGCCGGCGCTGATTGTCTCTATGCCCCGGGTGTGACTGAGCCTGACGAGATCGCGAAGATCGTGAAAGCCGTTTCGCCAAAACCCATCAACGTATTGGTCTTTGCGAAAAACTGTAACTTGACCGTGAATCAGCTCGCCGACCTTGGGGTGCGCAGGATCTCAGTCGGCAGCTCGCTCGCGCGCGCGGCCTGGGGTGGCCTGATTCGTGCGGGGGAAGAGATTCAGTCGTCAGGCTCGTTCGAATCGTTTGCTGACGCGGCGGCTTTCGATTTGAATAACCTCTTCCGCAACCGGTAACAGTTGTCAGAACCGGAAGCGATTTCTCCTCTCCCTCTGGGAGAGGCCGGGTGAGGGTGCGTAGCTTAGCGACCGGATCAATAATATCTTGTGGACCACTCGATCCCCTCGCTACCGCTCGGGGTTCTGACACGCTAAATCTTTCGCGAATCGTAAGCCCAATGTAGCAGCGCTTGCCTTTGCCTGGGCCGGCAATCGAGTGCGCGGCGCGGACAATTCTTTTTGAGTTGGGCGATATGACGGCGCACCGCGAGCCAGCGTTTGATTTGGCGCTCGTCGTCAGGGCATCGGCGACCCAGGTAGTAGCGGCAATACCATTGAAACCAGCCGCGCGGATCTTCGTGATAGATCCAACCGTTCCGCTTCCACACGGACAGCGGCTGAGAAGCGTTTACCTTGAAGAAGTTCAGCTGCGCGTCGTGCTTTTCGTGACAGAGCTTGGCGTGCGCGAACCATGAACCGGGAAATTCCCTGCGGCAGTCGGTCATGTACTTGCCGCCAAAGACACCCAGCGTGAGCATCTGTTTCGGCGTAAGGTCAGGTTTAAAATCAGGGTGAAAGTTTCTGCCGGCGGGTTCAGTAAGATAATAGACGTAACCCCGCTGCATGAGGTCGTGAACTTTGACGCTGCGTTTCCGTGTTGTCGGCATGCACGATGCAGATAGGGGACGAGTTGTATCTTAGCATCGCTCCGGCGTCAGATGAGCTTGCGTGGCGACAAAGGCACTTGCAGCGTCTGTTCGCCACGGCGAATGGTGAGTTTGTAAGTCCCCGGCCGCTCGAACATTTCACCCAGCCTGGTCACTTTCAATTCGGATGCAGCTTTGCCGTCGACGCTCAGGACGATGTCGTCCTTCTGCAGGCCTGCTTCCGCCGCCGGCGAATTCTCCAGGATGTCGCTGACCCGAATCGTTGCGTGATCCTTTCCTTCAGTGGTCAGGGCCAATCCCGAAGTGGCGCGATCCATCGGATCGGCGAACCTGGAATTCGGTTCGAGAATGATGCGATTGTGACTGTAGTCGAGAAAAACTTTGAACTTGCCCGCAATCTGTTGCCCGATGTTGGCGATCAGCTCGTGATTGGCCATCGCGCCGGCCTTGTCTTCGGAAAACATCGCCAGCGGACTCGCAATCTTGAATTTGCCGAGCTGAAGCGAGGCCACGCGGCCAATCTGGCCATTGGTTTGGCCGCCCGCTCCGCCGGTGCCAATCGCCTTGATCGTTTTCAATCCGTTTCCCAGCAGCTTGTGGTCGTTCACGATCGGGCTCATCACCACTATCGATCCACCTGAACCAAGATCCAAAACAATCTTTCCTCTAATCGGCTCGCCGCCGATCGGTGTTAGCTCACCCTCAAGAATCGGATGGCCCTGCGAATTCAACTGCACCGGAATACTCTCGCCGGGTCCCGCGTAAGTGAACTTGTCTTTGTCGTACAACTTCAGCACAGAATTTTGATAGTCAACCTCGACCACAAAATTCTTGATGAAGTCACTGCCGATGATGCCGTCGAAATCCTGACCAAAGCGCGCAGCCATGCGACCGAGTGGAAACGTCAGCGCTACCGGCTGCGTGAATCCATCCAATCCGGCGAGTGACCAGGTTGCATCTTTGATAAACGACGCCGGCAGAGTGTCCGCGCCGGCGCCGCCAATGCGAAGCTGGCCCTCCATCTTCAGGCCAAGTTCCTTCGCGACCTCGGTGTCGACAACGCAAACTTTGTCGCCGGTGTCGAACACAAACGACAGCGGTCGCGAATTATTGATCCGAACCTTCAACATGATGTGCCGCGTGACTAGTTCAAACGGAATTGTGACCGGGGCGTTAGTCGACGGCGTCGACGCTTGAAAAGTGTGACGCGCCCTGCTGCCGACTGCGGGGAAGGTGCTGATGAGGGCTACAAGAATTAGGAGAGCAAAACGAGATTTGCGAATCATTGGGCTGCCTCTCTCGGGGTTGAATTGGTCCAGATCGACGCGAGACTGAAGCTGATTTAACGCCCGGAGATCGGGATTGGTTTCAGAAATGGAGATGGTTAGCTCGAGCCCGCAGGCCGCGTTAATTTCAAGCGCCCGTTCTTTTGATCGAACGTCAGCATGAACTCTCGCAGAATCTTGTAGCCGACGTTGGTATCTGAGAGAGCCGGAAACGCAATTGTCGGTTGAGAATATTCAAAGCCGCCGAGTCGAATTGAGCTGCGCAATTGCACCTGCTTGAGTTCGATTCGATTGTTTACCGAGCGCGCGCTCCCGACCGTTACCGGCTGTGAGAGCAGTTGAAGCTGTTCGACAATTTCTTCCGGCAGGATGAACCCGGCGACGAAGTTGCCAGAGTCGATGTGCGCGGCCACCTTGATTTTGCCGATGGCCAACTCGACGATCGGAACGCGATTCTCAATCTCAAACTTGAGAATGTCTGCGCCGTTTGCCGGTGGCAAGTCGCCGCGTGCGAGTCTCACTTGCATGGCCGGATAGTCGAGTGTCAGCAGGTAATCGCTGAACAAAGCGAATCCCAGGATGCCGTCGACTTCGGGATAGTCTTTCGTAATTTTGTGCGGTCGCACGATCGCCGTCACGTTGCGGAACTCGACGACCCCTTCACCGGTTCGGCGCGCGCGCGTTCCTTTTTCAGCTGCGCCTCCGATCACGATCGAATCGATGGTGACAGTCGCTACCTCTCGATCGTTCTCGCCTGAAGGATCACCGTTGATAGCTCTGCCGCTTGGTTGCAGATTCAATCTCTCCGTGACGGACGTGTCGATGTCGGCTTGCATGCCGGCGCCGGTGTCGATCATGAACGCAAATGGTCCCTGGCCGTTGAGCTTCACTTCAACCACCGGCATCCAGCCGCGCATCTGCATCGGCGCGATTGCAACGGCGGAGTTTTGCGCCGTCGCCGGACACACGCAAACGATAAGCAGCGCCAACGACAGAAAGGCCAATTGCAATTTGTCAGGATTCATTTCAGCGAACGCCTGGTGAGTTAGTTATTGATTCGGCACGGTAGGTTTGGCAACCACGAGCGGATTAGTTTCCATTTCGCGGCGATAGAAAACTCGCGGACGCTGCACGCTGCGCTTTTCCGGATCGGTTTTCTGTTCACCTTCGGTAAAGGCGATGTTCAATCCCAGGCCGCGACTCTGCTTCATCTTTTCTTCCTGCATCTGCGGCACGCGCTCCGTCGCAAAGTCGAGCCACTCGCGCGCGTTCACGACGCCATCCTTCGGCTCGTTGTCGGCGGCGGCCGTCTTCAATCCTTCTTCCACCAGCGCATAGGTCAACAAGCCGTGCCCGAGTTGCGCGGCTTCGAGCGCCGCCTGATAGCTCTGCGCGGCGGTCAGGATGTACATGCCTTTCTCGTAAGCGAGCTGCGCCAGTCCTTTTGAGTTCATCGGGCCGCGGCGCTTCTCTTCAGCTTCCAGGGCCTGGCCTGAGTTGCAGGCATCAATCACCATCAACAGCGAACTCGCGGCCAATCCTTCGACGGCGTCTTCCAACTCCTGATCGGAAATACTGTGCGCGAGAATCGATGTCAATCCCGCCTCATCTAGCGCATTGCGATCGCCCGTGTAACCGAGGTCCTGCGGAATCAGATAGAAGCGCTGTCCCTGCGCTGTTCCGTGTCCCGCGAAATAAATGATCACCGCGTCTTCGGGTTCGGCACGTTTTAGTTTATCCAACGGACCGGCTTTCAGTGCTGGCGCTTCGGGCGCGCCCGCTAACCTGCGTAGCGCGGCGAGAATGTTTTCTTTCGTCGCTTGATCGTTGAGCAGCGGCACAACCTCGACGTGATCGAATCGACCAACCGGAGCTTGCTCGCGCGTCACTTCGGCGGCGAAGCTCTGCGCGTCGGCAACCGCGTACTTTAAGTTGTATTGCGAGTTCGCGTACTCGTTCACGCCTATGGCAATCACCCACGCCGTTCCGGCGCGCTTCAAACTGTCTGCGCCGGTCAGCACCAGATTCGCGTCCTTGCTCTTCACGTTGTCGTTATTGAAAGCGTACGCCGTGAGCCGGTTCGGTCCGGCGACCAGCGTAATCTCTTCTTCGATCGAGTTTGCGGATTGGCCTTTGAGCGCGTCACCGTGCCAAACCTTTACCAGCGATCCGTTGCGGAACAGGCGCAGGTCGCGCGCGCCGCTGCCTTGCTTATGATCTTGATCGGGAGCCGCGTCGGCGATGTCTATCCTGACTTTGACGGTGCGCGTTGAGATGTTGTCAGTCGAACTGTTGCCTGGGACAGAGAGCTTCACGATCGGCTGGCGTCGATCTTTCTTCGAAATGTCCTGCGCGACTTTCGGCCGTTTGCCCGCGAACACGTCAGACAGCAAACCGGGATAGTAATATTCATTGAAAAACCATTCGACCGGCGCGACGTTGAAAGTGTCCTGGTTGTAGCGCCACAGAATCTGGTTCCATGATTGCGGCGTGCCGTCGAACAAACCCTCCGGCGTCACGACCATCCATTCGCCGCCGTCGTCCAGCGAAATCAGCGTCAACAAATGTTCACCCGTCGTCGCATCCCAGAGGAATGTACTGCCATCTTCGCTCGCCGACGCCAACAGCTTTCCGTCCGGACTGAAGTCCATCGACTCGATGCCGGCGGTGTGACCGATCAGAGTTTTCAGTTCGCGTTGGCTGGCGACGTCCCAAATCTTGATCGCGTTGTCATTGCCTGCGGATGCGATCAGCTTTGCGTCGCGGCTAAACGCGACGTTAGTTATGGCTTTTCCGTACTTGATAGTCCCGAGCTGCTGACCGTTTGCAGGATTCCACAAAACCAACTGTCCGGTCGTTTCAATTTTCAAGTTCTTGAGAAAATCATCGGTGTTGGGTGGTGGCTGATTCTTGCCACGCTTCTGATTCGTAGCCTGACCCATCATCGACGCCATGTCGATGTTGGATTTCGATTCGACACCACCGCTCGCCAGCACACTGCCGTCGCGGCTGAATGTGACCGACGAAACGTTGCGACCATTAGTGCCGGCGGTCATGGTGCCCAGCATGTTTGTGATCATGCTGTTCATCTGATCCATGTTCGGCATTTGAATATTCGGTACCTGGCCACGCTTTATCTGACCCGGTGTGGGCAGATTCTTCATCATCGACATCGGGTCAAAGGTCTGGCCTGCCGAAGTCGTCAACGATCGCAAGCGACTTCCAGAAGCAACATCCCACAGAGTGATCTCGCCTTGCGTGCTGACGGTCGCAATCAGTTTTCCGTCTGAGCTGAAGTTAGTCTCGACCGGAGATGTGCTGAGCAGCAAGGTCTGAATTTCGCGACCATTGACTGCGTCCCAAATCTTGACCTCGCTGGAAGGCAGTTGCCCGATCCGCTGCACGCCCTGCGACGCCATGTAGATCACTGCCAGCGTGTGCCCGTCGCGGCTGAAGTTGACGCGCTCGACGCCGCCGTCGAAGTTAGCGCGCGCCAAAGTCTGAAGTAGTTTGCCGTTCGTCGCGTCATAGATCGTCACCGCGCTCATGTTCGGCGCGAACATCGCGATGAATTTTCCGTCGGGACTCGGCATCCCGAATTGCTTATCGGTCATTGACGAAGAAAGCCGCCGACCCTGTCCCGTGCGCAAATCCCAACGCGTGCGTCCGCCGGAAGTCAGTTGTGTTCCATCGTCGCTGAACGCCACGGCGTAAGCCATGTTCGCCCGGCCCTTCAGTTGTTGAACTTGCTTGCCCGTATCGACATCCCAAACAAATGTCTGAGTGCCAAAGCCGCTCGTCGCCAGTCGCTTTCCGTCCGGAGTGAAAGCCGTGAACACGCCGCCGGTTTCCTGGTACACGCCGCTGTTCGGCACATCGATCGTCGCGAGTTGTTTTCCGCTGCCCACGTCCCAGACGCGCACGACGTAGCTGTCGCAAACGGCCACCTGCCGGCCGTCACTGCTGAACTTGATGGGCGCGAAATCTTTCTGTGTCGTCGCCTGGACGCGTTCAGCTTTGCTGTTAACGTCCCAGACCTTCAGCTTCTTGTCGTTAGTACCCGCGGCGAACAAATGACCATCTGAAGTGAATGCCAGCTCGACGTCCTGCATGCTTGAGTCAGGCATCGCGACCGCGCGCAATTCTTTGCCGTTCATCGGATCGAGAAATTTGATTTGATCGTTCTCGACGCGCACAAGCTGATTACCATCAGGACTCAGCGCGACTCCGCCGCCACCGCCGGTGAATCCGCCGAGGCCAACATTGGAAGTTTGAATCGTCGAGGCTTCCTTCCACGATGACGTGTCCCAAACGCGAATTGAATCGCTGATCGTGACCAGCTTTCGACCATCACTGCTGAAACCAACAAAGCTGACGCCGAGCGCGCCCATGAACGATCCAGTCGCGCCAGTCAGCGTTTGCAACTCGCGGCCACTATTCACCTCCCAAACTCGCACGGAGTTGTTGCCGGCTGATGCCGCGAGCCAATGGCTGTCGGGACTGAATGCGAAAGCCGGCGCCAGACTCGTGCTGTTCTGTCCGCCGGTTGAGAGATTGCGCAACTCGCGACCCGTCGCCGTCTCCCACAACTTGATCGTGTTCGTGTGAAAGGTAGCGGTCGCGAGCAAACGCCCATCAGGGCTGAATGCCAAACGCGTCGCTCCCCAGAAATTGTTGTAACCCGTCTGTAAAACCAATTCTGGCTTCGCTTCTTTCGCCGTGTTCTGACTGGCTTGGGAGTTCGACTGCTGACTGGTTTGCAAGCCGATATTCCGCTGGCTCGGAGTTGGCGCAGGCGACTGACCGCAGACTGTTGTCATAACGGAGAGCAGCAGGAAAATAGAAACTGGAAATAAACTGACGCGCATGTGGAGTATGTGTGATTGGTTTCCCATGATCCTTGATGCGGAAAGCCTAGGCGCGGAGCGCGGCGCTGTCAATACGGATAACGGGCGATTAGTAAGAGGAGAAAACGAGATCAAGACGCGCAGGTAACGGCGAAGTTTTCGCTTCCAACATAAACCCGATCGCGCGGGAGCCGACCGATTCAGTCGTCGGTTTCACGGACTCGGGTGTGTTTGTGATTCTGATCCCAGCGATGAATCACTGCGCCGAAACAAACGGAACCCCAGAATCATTCCGGCAACTTCAATCCCTGCGAGCGCGATGGCAGTCCCAAGAAACGTTGAATGCCACGGCCCATGTACGTGTGCAACGTTGTCGCTGGTATTCGAAAGAAAGTGATACCAGAAGCCGAAAATGAAACTGCCAAACATCGAAAGCGCAAGCAGCAGCGCTCCAAATTTCTTTTTGCGGGTAACCAGCAGCGCCCCCGCCAACAGCGGCGTCAGCGTTATGACGACCCCGACATAGACGTAACCGAACGTCGTAAGCGTTACGATCGCCGCCTGGTGCGCCCAACCATGAAGCGTGGAAACGACGAGATGGACCAGGATTAGGACGAGTGCAACAAACGGAGGCCGCTCAGACGTGGCTTGGTTCATGCTAACAATCGGCGAGCACGCGCAAAAACTTCATCGCCGGGAATCAATTCGACTTCCCCAGACTCGACTTCATTGATTCTGCGCTTCACCTCGGTGAGATACCGGAAGCAATCTCCGGCGAGAAATCCTTCAGCGAGACTGCCAATCACTCGTTCCGCCAATTCCGCGCGGACTTCCGGTGAAAGCGTCCTTGCTTCACGAAACATTTCTTCGGACGTAGACATGATGAAAGACTATTTAATGATTATGACTAGTGCCAAGCCGCGTCGTTTAAGTCCGTGCACTGATTCCCTCGAATTACTGGCTGCTTCGCAAAGCTCGCCTGAGTTCTTCAAGTACTGGCTCCAGCCGTTCTGCTGACTCCAAGATTATCGCTGTATCTGGGACTTCGAAGCCGTGCACTAGATGGTTTCTGAGTCGCCTTAATGCTTCGATGTGTGATCGCGTGCGAGCATCGGCTACCTCCAATCTCTGGAGGGTTTGACTCGTTGGTATCACTGGTCGATGCTCACCGGTCCGTTCAAAGATGATTTGCCGAATTAGTTGTTCCAATTCGATCCATCGCATCAAGAACAAGCCAATTGCTTGTTCTGTTTCCTTTGGCTTGGATTCCTTTTCTTCAGATGATATGCGATCGCGCGCGGCCCTCAACTCTTCATACAGTCGATAGCGTGATTCATCTTGGCCCAGCAACTGATCTACTATTTGCTCGGCTAGCGCCCGGCGTTCTGTGTCGCCGCTGAGAGCGATTAGGTACGGTTCAAGAGCTTGTGGTGTCGCTAAGTCAAGTTCTTTCAGCAGGTCATAGAGCAAATCAACGCGACCCATCGCAGACTCGGGGGCTGGACCCTTCAAAACAGCAGCCGCCTTGTCTAATAGATATGCCGCTAGTTCATAGTGATTCGCGAATGACCGCTCACGTGACTCGATTCTTGCCTCTCCAGCCTTTTGTAGTCTCTCCAAAGCAATCTCACCAGTGAGCACCAGCCCGTTCAGTTGATCGAGAATGGCATATTCGTCATCTGACAACCGCCCTTGTTCCGGTTTGTACACCAAGTCGTGCTCAACTTCCGCCCACGCGTGCATTAGCACAGAGGCGACCTGGATTTCGATCGCCGCGTCCAGGTAGCGACGTTGTGCCTCGCTTAAAGTGGTCTCACGGAGACGAACTCGATAATGCGTTGCCCAGTATCCTGAGAACCTTTTTGTATACGTCGGGATACCACCGGAAGGAAATTCTTTTTTGGCTAATAGGATGAATTGATCTTCAATCAGCTTTCCAACTTGATTACGGTCAGCTGGAAAATACAGCGCGACGCGTGTGCCGGCTAAGTCCACAATGTCTGCATAAATCTCATCTACTGTGGCGTAATTCTTTTCACGAGCTCTCTGTCGAACCTTATCTTCAAGTCTGACAGGGGACTTTGCCCGAGACGTGACAATCGCCCGGATTCCCGCACTTTGTAAAGATGAGTCCAACAGTTGCGCCACGAGTCGCGCAGCCTGATCATAATAATCGAACTCTTTTCTGTATCTATTTATGAAGTCGTCGATAAGACTCATAACAAGCAATCAAATAGAGCGTTCATTAGACTTCGCCTCTTGCGCTTGAGGACAGGATGTCCCGAAGAATCAGGCCAGAGTCAGCTGTTAGTTGAGAAATCTTAATCAGCTCTTGGGCCAAGAGATCCACATGAGATGAAAATTCCACAGCGCACCGCATCACACTCAATGGTTCGAGGTTTTCCAGGTAACGGACATAGCGAAGTGCGTCGTGATCCCTATGAGCCGCCAATACATTTCGCGTCGTTTTCAAAAACTCCCGGTGCTGGTCCCAAAATCGATTTAAGTTCGTCGAAATCGAGTTGAGCCGATCAAAAATACCGCGCTCCACATTCAGGTTGATAAGTGCCGCGCGAAACTCTTTCCCCAATAACTGACGCACGTCTTCTGCCGCTTCAAATAGCAATACAGCTTCCTGCTTCGCAATAAAGGCTCGACGTCGATCGCCGATTGCCTGCACAAGATCGTCTGTAAAATATGCCAAATCCTGATCAAGCAAAAGCAGGTACAGACTGACGTTGAAGACAGTCCGAATATTTGTGGCGTTCATCTGATCAGCCTTTTCCAAAGTGTTTCGGACACTGGCCAAGGCTGCGATGCGAATCTTTGCCCTACGTTTTGAACTTGATCTTGCGCGAGCACGATTTCGAAACGTGACTACGCGCTCGATGCTATTCTTTAATGTCTCATTACTCAGAAATCGTTCTTCTTGCAACTTCTTGTTTGCGCGGTAGACTTCACCGCTCGCTGAAATCACCGAACGGACATCATCAGCGACTTTCATCGGGAACCTCTATCCGTAAATCTCTGCACTTGCTCCACAAACTCGCGACTCTTCTCGTCCATACCCACCTTCAACGCATCTGCATCTGACACGCCGTGCGTCGCGGCGGATTCCCTCACGTCCTGCGTAATCTTCATCGAACAGAAATGCGGGCCGCACATGGAGCAGAAGTGGGCGAGCTTGGCGCCTTCCTGTGAACCGCCCGTTCATCATCACGTCAGTGATTCTATCGTTACTCTGCCGCCATCTCTGACCTCGAGGCGCAATTCGCTATCTTCAAGTATTCCCATTCCGACCAGCGGTTCAGTATCGGCCGCATCAGCCTCAATTGTCAGCAACTCTCCGTGCCATTGCACGCTTACTTCGTAGATATCGAATACCGCTTCGCTGCCGTTAGCGAGAATGGCACGACCGCGCCCGATGTACGGCAAGGCCAATGCGCGTATCTGCTCGGGACGCAAGGTTAGAAAACCGTTGAAGCCTGTGTCGATGATAGCGTCAGTCGTGAGTTCGTCGCCCATGGGAGAGTACAGGGTCAGTCTGATCGTTGCTTCGCGCTTGAGGGTGACAGCGCCGGTGATCATGTCAGGTTTGATTTAGCCGATTCGGTGAAGAGCGCGCTCACCAACCCGAACGAGCCAAACTTCTGCGTCCGGCTTTTCCTCGCGCAAAATCTTTGAGGCGGCAAGCGCTGTTTGCCCAATCGCGAAAGCACCGCTAGTCAGGTCGATCGCGACTACTTTACCGTAGTTGCCCGCCTCGACCTGCGCCGGCACCTGTCGTTCGTAGATTTCATCGCCCAAACGAGCCGCCTCTTCATCAGAGTAGCGTTGCCCGCTCGCCGATGGCGGCGGCGTTCGGAGTTCGAGTTGATCCGTTTGAGTACTCATAAATGATAGTCTAGTCCAGTCAAGCTTGCTGGTAAACCTCTGCTCCTTGCTCCACAAACTCCTTACTCTTCTCTTCCATCCCAACCTGCAAAGCATCCGCGTCGGAAACGCCGTGCGTGGCGGCGTACTCGCGCACATCCTGGGTAATCTTCATGGAACAAAAATGAGGGCCGCACATGGAGCAGAAGTGAGCGAGCTTGGCGCCCTCCTGCGGCAGGGTTTCGTCGTGGTACTCGCGAGCAACTTCGGGGTCGAGGGAGAGGTTGAATTGATCTTCCCAGCGGAATTCGAAGCGGGCTTTCGACAGCGCGTTGTCGCGGTATTGGGCGCCGGGGTGGCCCTTCGCCAGGTCGGCGGCGTGCGCGGCAATCTTGTAAGCGATGACGCCGACTTTCACGTCCTTCTTGTTCGGCAGGCCGAGGTGCTCTTTGGGCGTGACGTAGCAGAGCATCGCGGTGCCGTACCAGCCAATCATCGCGGCGCCGATGGCCGAAGTGATGTGATCGTAGCCGGGCGCGATGTCAGTCGTTAAGGGGCCGAGCGTGTAGAACGGCGCTTCGCCGCACCACTCGAGCTGTTTGTCCATGTTCTCTTTGATCATGTGCATCGGGATGTGACCGGGACCTTCATTCATGACTTGGCAGTCGTATTCCCAGGCGATCTTCGTCAGTTCGCCCTGGGTTTCGAGTTCGGCAAACTGCGCTTCGTCATTCGCGTCGGCAATCGAGCCGGGACGCAGACCGTCGCCAAGGCTAAACGAAACGTCGTAGGCGGCCATGATTTCGCAGATGTCGCGGAACCGCGTGTAGAGAAAACTTTCTTCGTGATGCGCGAGACACCACTTGGCCATGATCGATCCGCCGCGGCTGACAATTCCCGTCGTGCGTTTCGCCGTCATCGGAATGTAAGGCAGGCGCACGCCGGCGTGAATCGTGAAATAGTCGACGCCCTGCTCGGCTTGTTCGATCAAAGTGTCGCGGAAGATCTCCCAGGTCAGCTCCTCAGCCTTGCCTCCAACCTTTTCCAGTGCTTGATAAATCGGCACGGTGCCGATGGGCACGGGCGAATTGCGGATGATCCATTCGCGGGTGGCGTGAATGTTCTTGCCGGTAGAGAGATCCATCACCGTGTCTGAGCCGCACTTGATGGCCCAGCGCATCTTTTCGACTTCATCGTCGATTGATGAAAGCACGGCAGAGTTGCCGATGTTCGCGTTGATCTTCACCAGGAAGTTGCGGCCGATGATCATCGGTTCACTCTCCGGATGATTGATGTTGGCCGGAATGATCGCGCGACCGCGGGCGACTTCGTCACGGACGAATTCGGGCGTGACGTATTCGGGAATCGAGGCGCCCAAGGATTCACCGCGGTGTTGATGATTGAGTGACGAACGGTCGTCATTTGGAGTGCGCCGGCCTTGACGGCGCTTTCGATCGTCCATCGAACACCCAGCGAGAGAATCCAAAGCGGCGTCGTTGCCGCCGCACTCCAAATATTCTTGACGTCCGAGGTTCTCGCGAATCGCGATGAATTCCATCTCCGGCGTGATGATGCCGCGCTTGGCGTAATGCATCTGCGTTACGCATGAGCCTTGCTTCGCGCGCAGAGGGATGCGGCGCAGCGCCGGAAAATCTTCCAAACGACCTTTGTCTTTTTGTCTCGCCTGGTTCGCAGCATCGAAGGTCAGATAGCCGTCGTCGATCGGCTGAATCTCACGGCCTTCATACTCTTCGACATCGCCGCGGCCGACGATCCATTCGCGCCGCAACTGCGGCAAACCTTCACGCACGTCCGTCGCGACAGCAGGATCGCCGTACGGACCGCTCGTGTCATAGACGCGCACGGCCGGGTTCTCTTCCAATTCGTTTTTGAAATTGCGCGTTGGATTTTGATCGATCTCGCGGAAGGGAACGCGCACGCCGGTTTGTTGGCCGTCGATGTAGATGCGGCGTGAATTCGGGAAAGCAGTTTTGAGTTGTGTTGATGGTGGCGTCGTTTCGGACGCTGGTTTAATTGCGGCGCTCATAATGATCTCCTAAAAGAAAAACCGCTCCACCCGTATAGGGATGGAACGGTCGCGATAACTGTTTCTCCCTTCGACGGTGTGAACCGTATCAGGTTCAAGGGGTCTCCGAATGGACTCTCAGTCCCGATGCAAACGGGACTCCCCCGAAACGGATTCGATTTTCAATGCGATGGAATTTTAGAACCGTCGCCTGTAATCCGCAATGCGGCAGATCCAAGGTCCGTCGTCGCTTCTCTGTGCCGGCGCAGTCCTAAGTATAATCCCGCTGATTGATGATGATTTGGCAGTAGATGAGGCGCCATCGTGCAAGTCACCCTCGAAGCACTCGGCGCGACTGGCTGAATTGGGGAACTTCCGCGGCGCAAAGAGCGTTTCGAATTTCAGCTTGTCCAATTTGAACTGCTTCGCAAGTTAACAACTTGCGCTACATATGAATCGCCGCACATTCATTCAGCGGAGCGCGCTGGCGATTGCCGGCGTTTCGCTCAACCGGTTCAACTTCATTAACGTCGCGGCGGCGAGGAAGAAGATCATCATCATCGGCGCCGGCATGGCCGGACTCTCGGCGGGATACGAACTCACGCAACTGGGACACGACGTAACGATCCTCGAAGCGCGTTCACGTCCGGGCGGTCGCGTGCAGACTCTGCGCGATCCGTTTGATGGCGGTTTGTATGCGGAAGCTGGCGCGGCGCGCATTCCCGACAATCACGATCTCACGCTCAAGTACGTCAAGCTGTTCGAACTGCCGCTCGAGCCGATGTATCCGTCGCAGCTTTCCGCGTTGAGCGTTGACGGAAGCTCGAAGCAGGAAATTTCGATCGATGGTTTTACCGACGGTCTCGCGCAATTTTTTGGACCCGAATTTCGCGGACCGAGCCGATACCGCAAAGTCAAAGGCGGAAACGATAACCTGCCGAAGGCGTTTGCCGCACGACTGAAAGACAAGATTCGTTACAGCTCGCCCGTCGTCAAAATGGATCAGGACGATAAGATCGTCAGTGTAACTTTTCTGGACCAGGGCAAGCCGCAAACAATCAGCGGCGATCGAATCTTGTGCGCGCTGCCGTTTTCGCTGTTACGCAACATCGAGCTCCCGGCCGGCTTCGCTGAGGCGAAACGAAAGGTCATTACGGATCTTCACTACGATTCGGTCTCGCGCGTGTACTTGCAAGCGAAGAAGCGTTCTTGGGAAGAAAAAGGTTTGAATGGTTTTGCGATCACCAAAGACGCGGTGGAGATCTGGCAACCGACATGGAACCAGCCGGGGCCGCGCGGCATCATCATGACTTACAATCGACCGGGACAAGCCGAACGGATCGCCGCCATGAAGGATCCCGATCGCATCACTTCCACCCTCGATCAACTCAGTCCGCTATTTCCCGGGCTGCGAGAGAATTTCGAGAAAGGCGCGACGAAGATTTGGGCTGAAGATGAATGGTCGCGCGGCGCCTGGGCTTTCGCGGGTGTTCCCAATTTATTGCTGTTTGCCAGGCCGGAAGGACGAATTCATTTTGCCGGCGAACATCTGTCGTTCTTTTTTTCGTGGATGCAGGGCGCGCTGGATTCAAGCGCGCGCGCCGTAAAGCAAATCAACGAAGCGCCTTAATCGGCTAGGAAGACGAATCCGCAGATTTCACAGATTACGCAGAAGAAAAATTCTTAGCCACTAAAAGGCACAAGAAGCACAAAAAGACGCGATAAATGTCTCTCGCGCCTTTAGAACTGTCTCGCACCCTTGGAACTGAGACGACTTTTGAAGGCTTTCCTTTTGTGCTTTTTGTGCCTCTTTGTGGCTGTATTCTAATCTGCGTAATCTTCGGATAAGCTGCCGTCACCCGCCGATAAAACTCATCGAACGCGAAGGCGCGACGAATCCCGGATCGTTGATGTAATGCCGCGGCTCTTTCTTCATCACCACTGATTCGATGAAGTCGATAGTTTCCGCGCGCGAGGCCCCGTCGCGAATCACGTCGCGCAGTGAATGTTCGACGGTTGAGAAAAGGCAGGTGCGGATTTGGCCGTCCGCGGTGAGACGAATGCGCGAGCACGCGCCGCAGAAAGGCTCAGTCACCGGCGCGATGATGCCGATCTCGCCGGGCGCGCCGTCGGCGAAACGATAACGGGACGACGTTTCTGATCCGCGGGCGACTTTCAGAGGTTCAAGCGGAAATCTTTCGTTGATACGTTCGCGAATCTCGCGACCTGAAACCACATCCTCGCGATTCCATTCATGACCTGAATCAAGCGGCATGAATTCGATGAAGCGCATCTTCACGTCATGCTCGCGGGCGAACGCGGCAAAGTCGGCGACTTCGTCTTCGTTGTGGCCGCGGACGATCACGGCGTTGACTTTGATGGGCGTCAGGCGTGCCTCTTTTGCTGCCTGGATTCCTTCGAGCACTCGATCGAGAACATCGACGCCAGTCATCTGCTTGAACACGTCGCGCTTCAAACTGTCGAGGCTGATCGTGATCCGATCGAGCCCGGCTTCTTTCAAGCTGTGCGCGCGATGCGGAAGAAAGTAACCGTTGGTGGTGAGGGCGAGATCACGAAGACCAGGCGCGCAGGATGCGCGCGACCCGCCCGCAAGATGCGGGCGCTCCGACGGGCGATCCTTCAACTGCGCGAGCTTAAAGATGATCTGTTCGATGTCGCGGCGCATCATCGGCTCGCCGCCAGTCAGACGAATCTTTTCGATTCCCAACTCAACAAAGATGCGGCAGGCGTATTCGATCTCTTCGTACGAGAGCATCTGCTCTTTCGGAGCGATGGGCGGCTCGCCATGTGGCAGGCAATAGAAGCAGCGAAAGTTACACCGGTCGGTGAGCGAAACGCGCAGGTCGCGAATCGGCCGATTGTAGGAGTCTTTGAGAAGTCCCGGCATTACAACACTAATGATACAGGTGGTTCGGGGCCGTGCCCAAGTTTGAGTAAGAACATACTTGGCTAATCACAACGGAGTCTTGGGGTACCTTCTCCCTTCGGGAGAAGGAGCGGGGATGAGGGTTTAGCGCCAAGCAGCTACTACTTGTTGATTGCGAGAGACGAGTTCGTTCGAACGAACTCATCTCTCGCACGTGTAAGTTGGCTTGTTTTCTGCGCTAGCGCCCTCACCCTAACCCTCTCCCAGAGGGAGAGGGATTTGGAAAATCTCGCGGTAGGACTTGATTTACAGAGCCGAGGCCACAATCTCAGAGAGTCGCCCAGATTCGCGACGCGCGCACTCGCGCACATCTTCATTCTCAAGCTGTTCGACTTTCAGTAGTCGGTGATAGATGACTTCCACGTGTCGGCGCATGCGCGGAACGCGCACCGTGTTCGGCCAAACGCGTTCTCCGCCGCGAATGGTGACAGGCAGAATTGGCACGCCGGATTCGAGCGCGATGCGCACGGCGCCCGGTTTGAATTTGCGTAGCGAGCCATCAGGATTGCCGCGGCCGCCCTCGGGAAAAATCATCACCGCGCCACCGTCTCGGAGCCACTGCAGGGAACGCTTAATGGCAGTTGGATCCCCCTTTTCCAATTGCAGCGGCCAAGCTCCTAACCACCTCATGGCTTTACCGACCACGGGCCAGCCGAATGCTTCATCCCAGGCGAGAAATCGCACCGGGCGCTTGACCGGCGCACCGACCCAAAATGGATCGATATAGGTTTGATGGTTCGCGGCGATAATCAAACCACCTTTATCGGGAATGTTTTCGATGCCGCGCCACTGAATTTGCCAAAGCAGACGGCTGGTAACGCGCGCGCACGGCCGCAAAATATTGATCACAGGCTGCGGGAACATGCGCGGATAAACACGCGACCCATTACGCGAAAAAGTTTCTTCAGTGGCGCCGTTGTTATTCAATGCACTAAATGATCAGGACGGACGCATTGCTGCATTAGTTTCACAGCATCATGCTTGTCTGTTGTGCAAATTAGTGTGCGAGCGAATTGTCGGCGGCAGACCAGGAGTCGGGTAATTCAGACTGGTTCAATTCGTCGTCGTTCCACCGCTCGCAATGCGAACAATGGAAGCCACGGTACTCAATCGCTTCGGCTTTCGTCAAACCGATCTGATTGCGTCCCGAGCAATCCACAAAATTGCAACGACGTTCAATTTCAATTACCAGAACTTCCCGGGGAAAATGAAACCGAAGTGATTGCATGTTCATGAATGGCAGCACTCGTTAAAGCGATTTCGTTAACTACAATGGCCATTGACTGCCGATAAACTCCAGGTGTAAGCGGGTGATGCCGTCGCCGGCAGTGCGGCGAGATCGCACCACAGCCATCACTTCGATGCGATGTTCAGAGCTGCGGACGGTGACGAAGCGACCGGGTTCTACTTTGAGGGTCGTGAAAACGGCGGCCCCTTTGCTGCTGATATTTTCTGTCACAGTTGCTTCGCTTTCCTCAATCGCGCCTTGCTCAGACAAAACTTCGATGAGAACCTCAACCGGGATTGTATGGCGCGTCTCCCGACGTTTGTCTTCAATATTAACTTCAAGAAGTGTATCAGCGGATCCCTCCTGCAAAGTCCAAAGTCCCGAGGCAGGCTTTCCGATGTCGTAACGGCGAGTGGGATCTTCTTCGAACGACTTAGGCGCGCGTTTGCCGACAAATGCCACACCAATCTCAATCATCGCGCCACTCTCCTTTTTCGGATCGATGGCCTTCACACTTCGCACGAGTGACCAGACGCGGTACTGATCTTCCACGTGATCGAAGCATCGAAGTTGTCGCGGCATCATCATCGTGAGATGTATCAGTCTTCCAATTTCGGTCGGTCGCTTGAGCCGCAGTCGCGCGCCGAACGGCGTCACGTCAACCAGTCGAGACATTTCGATCCACTCGTAGTTCGCCGTTTCGCGAGAGTGTACGCGCACCGGCAAACTAAGCGCGATTCGTTCGTGAACCCGACGTGAATCTTGCGGCGCGCTGGATTTATTTTCAGGCACAGACCTTGACCAAACTGACTTGGTTTACCGAGGTGATTTAGCTTAAGGGCAGATTCTGAAAATGCTCGAATTTGCGGGACTTTTTTGCGAGTTTTAGCTTTGTGCGGGAGCCGTCTTCGGGGTACAATACCAGCGAAATTTGTACCGCATGAATTACGGCTACCCGAGACCTAAAACTCATCCATCGCAATCAAAAATTCGCGCCACTGAAAGTGGAAACCGTTCCACCGGTTGCTGAGGTTCGGACGGGGTGAGCACCGGAATTGTAAACGAAAGGCTTGTTAATGGAAACACTCGAACGTCAACACATAAATATTGAAGACGAGATGCGACGGTCCTATCTGGACTACGCCATGTCTGTAATCATCGGCCGCGCCTTACCTGATGTGCGCGATGGATTAAAGCCCGTGCATCGGCGCGTGCTCTGGGCGATGAATGAACTCGGCAACGCTTATAACAAGGCCTACAAAAAGAGTGCCCGTGTCGTCGGCGACGTCATCGGTAAATATCACCCGCATGGCGATACGGCGGTGTACGACACGATCGTGCGCATGGCGCAGGATTTTTCGATGCGCTATCCACTGATCGACGGTCAGGGAAATTTCGGATCGGTCGACGGCGATGCGCCCGCGGCAATGCGTTATACCGAAGTGCGCATGGCGCGCCTGGCGAACGAGGTGCTCGCCGACATTGAAAAAGAGACTGTCGATTTCCAACCGAACTACGATGAATCGTTAAGTGAACCGACCGTTCTCCCGACGCGCATTCCGAATCTGCTCGTGAACGGATCGGACGGAATCGCCGTCGGCATGGCGACCAAGATTCCGCCTCACAACCTTACCGAGATCGTTGACGCGACGATCGCAGTCATTCGTGAGCCGGAGATCAAGCCAGAGAAACTTCTGAAGATCGTCAAAGGCCCGGATTTCCCCACCGGCGGTTTTATCTGTGGACGCGAAGAGATTCGAAACTCGTATCTGACCGGTCGCGGAATTATTCAGATGCGGGCGCGGGCTTCGATCGATCGCATCGGCCGGGGTTCGCATGAGCGCGATGCCGTCATCATCACCGAGATTCCGTTCCAGGTTAACAAGGCAAAGTTGCACGAGCGTATCGCGGAACTCGCTAACGAGAAAAAGATCGAGGGCATCGCCGACGTGCGCGACGAATCCGATCGTCACGGCATGCGCCTGGTCGTTGAATTAAAGCGGGATGCGGTGCCGCAAATCGTGCTCAACAAATTGTTCAAGCTGACGCCGATGCAGTCGAGCTTTGGCGTAATCAATCTCGCTATCGTCAATGGCCAGCCGCGCGTGCTGACGCTCAAGCAGATGCTCGAGGCGTTCATCGACTTTCGCCGCGAGGTAGTGCGCCGGCGCACTGAATACGAATTGCGAAAGGCGCGAGCGCGCGCTCACATCCTCGAAGGATTGACCAAGGCGATTGACGCGCTCGACTTTATCGTCACGCTTATTCGCAACTCGCGTTCAGTCGATGAAGCGAAGCAATGGCTGACCGGAAACCTGCAAACGACGAGCGAAGTGAAGTCGTGGAAGGGCGTTCCGTCGAATGAACCGCTCGCGAAGTATTTGCCAAAACTGAAGAAGGCGATGGAGCGGCTCGCGTTTTCAGAGATTCAGGCGCAGGCGATCCTCGATCTGCAGTTGCGGCGACTGTCAGCCCTCGAACGACAGAAGATCATCGACGAGTACGAATCAATCATTAAGTTGATTGCGGAACTCGAAGAGATCCTATCCAACGAATCGTCGCTGCGCGCAGTCATCGTCAAAGAACTGGAAGAGGTGAAACAGCAGTTTGGCGATGCGCGCCGCACGGAAATCACCGACGAGGGAACTGAATACACGATCGAGGACCTAATCGCCGATGAGGACGTGGCGATCACCGTGACCAAAAATGGTTACATCAAACGGACGCCGGTCACGACCTACTCGCGACAGGGTCGCGGCGGCAAAGGCCGCTTTGGCGCGATGGCCAAGAATGAAGACTTTGTCGAACACCTCTTCATCGCATCGACGCATGCTTACCTGATGGTCTTCACTGACGACGGTCTGGTTTATAAGATGAAGGTACACGAGGTTCCCGATGCGGCGGCGGCCTCGCGCGGCAAAGCGATCGTGAACCTGATTCAGATTCCTTCGGAAAGAAAACTGGCGGGCGTTGTCCCGGTCCGAGAATTCTCGGAAGGGCGTTACGTTGTGATGGTGACGCGCAAGGGCGTGATCAAGAAAACTTCGCTGGCCGATTTTCAGAACATCCGCTCAAACGGCATCATCGCCATCAACATTGATGAAGGCGACGAGCTGCTGGACGTGGTTTTGACGGATGGCACGAAGCGCATCTTCATCGCTACTCATAACGGTTTCGCGATTCGCTTCGATGAGAAGAATGCGCGGCCGATGGGACGCGCGACGCGTGGAACACGCGGCATCGATCTGCGCAAAGACGATTTCGTCGTTTCGCTTTGTGCGGTGTCGGCGGACGATTCGGAACGCATGCTGTCCGTTTCGGAAAAGGGTTACGGCAAACAGACCACGATTTCGATTTATCGTTTGCAATCGCGCGGTGGTAAGGGCGTCATCAACATGAAGACCACCGACAAGACCGGTAAAGTCGTGGCGGTGTTCCCCGTCGATGATGAATCTGAAATCATGATCATCACTCAACAAGCCAAATTGATTCGACTGGAGGCCGGAGCCATTCGCAAGACCGGCCGCAGCGCCCAAGGCGTACGCCTGATTAAGACCGATGAAGGCGATCAGGTAACCAGTGCGTCATTGGTTGAGCCCAGCGGTGATGAAGAGACTGAGGAAGTTTCTTCGTAAGATCAAATCCGCAGATTGCGCAGATTACCATACTAGATTGCCGGATCTACTCTGCGAAATCTGTGTAATCTGCGGATTACTCCTTTGCGCCTTCGCCCTCAACCCACACCTCGCCATCTTCAAAAACTTCTTTCTTCCAAATCGGCACGGTGCGTTTGAGTTCGCGAATGGCCCATTCGCACGCTTCGAACGCCGCGCGGCGATGCGGGGCGCTGACGCTTATGACCACTGATGTCTCGCCGATTTCCAATCGCCCGGTGCGATGGACGATGCCCATGTGCGCGATATCGAACTTCTCGTGCGCCTGCTCGCCAAGCCGTTTCATTTCCCTAATGGCCATCGCGTCGTAAGCTTCATAGACCAGGTAGAGAGTGCGGCGGCCCTTCGTCCATTCGCGCGCATAGCCGTCGAGCGTCACCGTCGCGCCGCACTGAGGAAGAACTACGCGACGCGCGACCGCACCGACGTCGATTGGCGCAGTCGTGAGTTCGAAAAAATCCAGTTCAGAAGAAGCTGCCGGCGGGATGCCCGCGCTCCCACCGCCACTTACCGGCGGAAAGATGGCGAGCTCGTCTCCGTCGTGAATCTCTCGAGATGGTTCGGCGTACTCCTGATTTACTGCGAACAGAAGTGAATTGCCGAAGCGCTGCAGCTCGGGATAAGCGGCGAGCAATTCTTTGCGGGCGCGCGCCGCATCGACCGGAGCGCTGAGTTCAAAGGTGACCTCTTCTTGATCGGCCGCATTGCGCGCGGCCCCGAAGAAGAGAACTCGAACCGTAACTGTGTTGGACGTGGGGTCTGCCGACATTGCGAAAGGATTACGTTAACGCGAGCGGTTTGTGGATTACTCCAAATCAATCTTCTTGCCGGCGTGGCCATTACCCTTAGCCAGCGAGTGCAAACGCGCGCGCTCCTCGTAGCTATGGACGACGCGCGCCAATAGATCGCGCAGACGACTCAATCGCTCGGACGTAGAGCGCAACTCGAGAAGCTCTTGCTTGGTCTCCGGTTCGATTTCCATGGCCGCGGCGACCAGAAATGAAAGCTTCTGCGGATCAGTGTCGCTGATGTCTGGTAGGTTGCCGCGCTCGTCATTGATCACGCGAATCGAATTGGCGACCCGCATGAAGATGTTCGCGACCTCGCGCGAATTCGCCAGCAGCGCTGATTCGTCTTCCTGATCGTCCTCAAAATAATTTGGCTGAACCACCAGATAAAGATCGCCGCGCTCGACATATGACTCAGCCTCAAAACGCACGACACCGACGGCGAGAATGTTCGATCGGCCATCCGGCAGGGCTTGCGATTCAGTCACTTCCGCGACACAGCCGATGTGCCCGGCCGAAGGCACGTCTTTGTCCGACGAAGCCGCGTCGAAGTAAGAGAGTCCGAATAAATTGTTTCCGGCGCGAATGTCGGCAAGCATTCTTCGATATCGCTCTTCAAAAATGTGCAGCGGCATCGGCATGCCGGGAAACAACACGACCGGCAAAGGAAATATAGGCAGCTCGCGCACACCGCGAACTCTGTCGAGCGCTTCACTCATAGTTAGAAGAAATCGGGAGCATTATGTCAGACGAGGTAGCAGAAGTCAGTACCTGCGGCAGCGTCAAGAATCGAGCTATGATAATCTCAAATCCTTCAACCGAAGAGAGGTTGCATTATGAGTGAACTAGCCGAGCGACAGTGCGTGCCTTGCCGCGGCGGGGTTCCGCCAATGGAGTCCGAAGAGATCGGGCGTTTCTCATCACAGCTTCCTGAGTGGCAAGTCGTTAACGAACATCATCTCGAACGGAATTATCGCTTTCAGGATTTTCGCGAGACGCTCGACTTTGTAAATCGTATTGGTGAACTAGCCGAGGAACAAGGTCACCATCCCGACATCTGTTTCGGGTGGGGGAAGGCCAACGTCACCATTTGGACGCATAAGATTGATGGCCTCACGGAAAGCGACTTTGTGCTGGCGGCCAAGATCGATAAGCTACTCACCTGAAAGGGCAACTGACGCAAGTTCCCGCCGCATCGAACGAAGGTCGGCGAGCCTAAGCCTCAGTTCGCAATCCACGTAATGACGAGAATTGTTTACGCCTTAACGGCAATCTTTCTGCTGAGCACGGCGGGTGCTGCGCAAACGCCGAAACCGACGGCATCCCCAACCCCCGATCCCGGACAGGAGAAGCCGGTCATCGTTACCACCCGGCGCGTCCGTTTGCCGATAACAGTCAAAGATAAGAAAGGGCAATTTGTAACCGGTCTGTCGCAACAGGACTTCGCTGTGTTTGAAGATAAAGTTCAGCAGCAGATCGATTCCTTCACCAGCGAAGAGAATAACAGCCTGCCGCTGTACGTCGGTGTGCTGATGGACACGTCGCCGTCTACCGCCGGCAAACTGAAGTTCGAGCAGGAATCAGCAATGAACTTCATTCAGACGGTGGTGCGTCCGCGGCGCGATCGCGTGCTGTTTGCCACCTTTGACGATCAAGTTACGCTGCGACAGGATTTCACTGACCGTCTGGAGTTGCTGGATCGGGCCGTGTTTGGCGTGAAGAAAACCGGAGAGAAGACTGCGCTGTATGACGCGATCTGGCAATTCTGTGATGAGAAAATGCGATCTGCCCAGGGACGACGTGCGCTCGTAATAATCACCGACGGCGACGATACCTATAGCCGTGCCGATATCAATGATGCGATCGACATTGCGCAGCGGACGGAGACTACAATTTTTGCCATCTCGACGAAGGCTGGGCTGTCGAGTTCCGTGCCGGGCGTCGAGGCCGGAACCATCAAGGATACTGGTGACAAAGGCCTCGAGCGTCTAAGTGAAGAAACCGGCGGCGTCGCGCTTTTCACTGGCGATATGCTCGCGCTTGAGCGAGCCTTTTCGCAAATCGCGAAGGAGCTGCGCTCGCAATATCTAATCACCTACCGGCCAACGAACGATAAGTATGATGGAAGTTATCGTAAGGTGGACGTGAAACTGACCAATCCGAACGATAAATACAAGTTGAGAACCAAGCGGGGTTACAAAGCAGTATCCGACGCAATTACACCGAAGTGAAAAGCGATCGCAAAACATTTGGCACGCGTCTTCTCGTAACTTGCGCCATCGGCGTGTTGGCGCTGTGCGCGAGTCTGAACATATCTCGGGCGCAGAACGACGCTCAATCGAATGTGCGGCCGCGACGCGCTGAAGAGAACGCGCGGCCCAGTCCGACTCCGCCAAAGAAGGAAGAAGATGTCACACTCTCTTCTGATGATGTTGTTCGCGTCGAAACCAACCTCACGAATATTTTCTTCACCGCGGCTGACAAACAAAAACGATTTGTCAGTACGCTTAAGAAGGAAGATGTGCGAATTTTAGAAGACGGCATAGCGCAACAAATTTTCACGTTTCAACCGAACAGCGATCTGCCGCTCTCACTGGCCGTGCTGATCGACTGCAGCGGATCCGAAGAGCGCACGCTTCCGGAAGAGAAAGCTGCGGCGGCCACCTTTCTTGAATCAGTCATGCGTCCGCAGAAAGATGAAGCTGCAATCGTTTCTTTCACCGGTGAAGTCACGCTGGAGCAGGGTCTGACCGGAAACATCGCTCGGCTACGACGCGCGATCGATAACGTGAGGTTCGTGCCACCATCAGGTTACATGGGCGGCAACGTAGTGCTCGGTGGCACCCCTCCAATTTCGGGAACGCAACAGACACTGGCGGGATCGACGGCGATCTGGGATGCGATCTGGGCGACGTCGAACGAACTGCTAATGGAGTCCGCGGAACATCAACGCCGGGCGATCATTCTACTGACGGACGGCGTCGATACCATCAGTCAGGTGCGCATGCAGGAAGCGATCAACCGTGCGCTGAAAGCCGACGCTCTGATTTATGCGATCGGCATTGGGGATCGTTATCAGTTCGGCATCGATGAGGGATCTTTGAAGAAGATCACCGAGGGTACCGGCGGCCGGGCTTACTTTCCCAGAAACGAACGTGAATTGAACGAGGCGTTCTCGCAAATCGATCGCGACTTGCGAGAGCGTTATCTGATCGCTTATTCCTCGACGAACAAGACACGCGACGGCTCATATCGTCGCATCACGATCGAGGTTTCGGACCCAGAACTTCGAAAGCAGCTCAAGCTCAATTACCGTCCCGGCTATTTCGCCAAAACTCCAGTTGCCGAGAGCCCTTCTAACGGCAAAAAGCCCTGATTTTCCTGCTATTTCCACTGGTGACAAACCGGTTTTAGCTTTGCTATACTCAGTTGGGTTGAAGCTGGGCCAGCCATCCGGCTGCGTTCTTACCTCAAACTTGCGGCCCCGGCAATTGGCGCTCGTCAATCTTCGTTGCCCGCCGCCCCCAACTCACTTTGATGAATCAGGCCGCAGAAAATCCAGCGACTGTGTTGATTGTTAATGACAATCAAGTACAGCTTGATCTGCTTCGTGAACTGCTCGAGGCGGAAGCCTACAAAATATTTGTGGCTGACAACGCGGAGCGCGCGTTGGAGATCGCCGGCGCGGTCCGCATGGACATCGTCATCTCTGATGTAGTGATGCCGGGTATGGGCGGGATGGAACTTTGCCGGCGCCTGAAACGGGATTCTCGTACGGCGGCGATTCCGGTTCTGCTGATCAGCGCCATCCGAAAAGAAGATGCGGCATTGCTCGAAGGCTTCGCCGCGGGCGCTGATGACTACATCGAAATACCTTTTCGCCACGAAGAACTTCTGGTGAAAGTCGCGCGGTTGATTGAACGACACCGCGTCGAGCGTCGTTATCGCGACATCGTCGAGCAAGCCGCGGACATTATCTACACGCGCGACATGCACGGCACCATACGCACGATCAATGACGCTGCCGCGCGCTTCTTTGGCAAACCAGCATTCGAACTTGTGGGTCAGCCGCTGAGTCGCTTTTTCCCCAAAGAGGAAAAAGCGGTGCGCGAGTCGGCCTCGCAACCTACGCAGAATTTCGAGCCGGTCCGATTTACCGATAAAGTCAAAAATGCCTCTGGAGAAGATCGTTTCCTGGAGGCGATCGTTACCGTCGAGCGTGATGCGCAAGGACTATGTCTCGGCGTACGCGGAGTCGTCCGCGATGTTACGGATCGTCGTCGAGCTGAATTCGCGTTACAGAAACAGAACGAAGAGTACCGGCTTTTGTTTGAAGCGAATCCTTGTCCGATGTATGTGTGTGACGAGAAGACGCTCGCCTTTATCGACGTTAATCAGGCCGCAGTCGATCGATATGGATACTCATACGACGAGTTTCTCCAAATGACCGCGCTCGATATTCGACCGGCGAAAGACGTCCCGCGTCTGCTGACCTATCTTACGAAGCAGGCCGACAGTCATGACGCCGCCGGAGTTTGGCAGCACCAAAAGAAGGACGGCACGGTCATCGATGTGGAAGTCAATTGGCATAAGCTGGATTTTGCCGGCCGGGCGGCGTACCTGGTGATGGCGAACGATGTAACGGAAAAGAAGCGCGCCGAAATCGCTTTGCTGGAGAGTGAAGAGCGCTACCGCGAGCTGTTTGAGAATGCTAATGACATTATTTACACGATCGATTTGGCGGGAAACTTTACCTCGCTGAATCGAACTGGCGAACGTCTAACTGGCTATTCGCAGGCAGAAGCGCTGCAAATGAACATTAGCGAAGTCGTCGCGCCTGACCACCTGAACATCGTGCGGTCAAATCTCGCCAGAAAAATTCAAAACAGCGATGGATCCACCGTGTACGAGGCGGACATCATCACGAAGTCGGGACACAGATTGCAGCTCGAACTAAGCAGTCGTTTGGTGTTTCGTGATGGCGAACCGGTGGGAGTTCAGGGTGTAGCGCGCGATATCACGGAACGCAAGCAAGTCGAGAGTGTCTTGGCCCGGCAAGCTGATCGCGCGGCGCTGATTAATCGCATTTCACAAGCCGTGCGTCGCACACTCGATGTGACGGACGTCTTCAACACGGCAGTGCGTGAACTCGGGATGCACTTGCAAGTCGATCGGTGTTCGCTGTTCATGAAAGACGAGCAGGCTGGTCGCGTGGTCAATGCTGCCGAATATCACGTGGCTGACGTCACACCCGCGGGCACCAACTTCAATCTACCGCAAGTCCAGGGGCTGAATATCGCGATGCAGAAACATGGCGTCATGGCGTTTGACGACGTGGCCGGCGATGAAAGAAGTCGGGGGCTGTATGAAACGGTCGTTAAGCGCGACGTCAAATCGATCATGTACGTCGGCGTCACTGTCGGCGAGGAGTTGCTGGGAGCGTTCGCTCTGTCGACCACGAAGCAATTGCGTCATTGGAGCGATACCGACATCGAGGTGGCTAAGGCGGCTGCCGATCAAACCGGCATCGCGATTCGTCAGGCGAGACTTTATCAGAAGGCGGAAGCCACTTCGATGCGCGAGTCGCTGGTAAACAAGTTGAGCGTGGCCATTCGCGCATCGTTGAGTTTGAACTCCGTGCTGGATACAGCAGCTCGCGAACTCGGACAGGCGATTTCGGCGTCGCGAGTGCAAGTGAGACTCTTTAATGGTGGTGATCAGCCACTCGCTGCGGCTGAACACGCCGCCCCCGGCGTGCCCGCGGTGAAGCATGCCGATCCGGGGTTCGACCGGCTGTTGCGCAACAGGTTTTTCAAATCGCTCCAGCCGCTGGTCCTGCATGATGCCCAGAATTGTGATTCAAAGGACCAACTCAAACTAGCGATTCAAGAACGAGCCATTGCGGCGAAGGTGTTTTCCCAAATTGAGTATCCGCTCACCGTGAACGGCGAGTTTCGAGGCGTTATTTCCATCCATCAAATCGATGGGTTGCGTCGCTGGTCGGAAGACGAGGTGTTGTTGGTGGAAGCCGTCGCAGCGCAACTCGCAACTGGTATTGCACAGGCAGAGTTGTTCGAAATGGTGGCCCGCGCAAAGAAAGAATGGGAATCGACGTTTGACGCGATGTCGGACGGCATCTTTATCTTTGATAAGGATGGTCAACTGGTCCGCGTCAATCGCGCTGGAGCGGCGATGGACAACGCGCCGCCTGAGTCGTTGTTGGGCCGACAGTGTTGCGACATCCTGCGCACAAGTTCAGACGGCGCCGCGTGTGTTGTCGAGCAGGCGTTGCGCAAATCGGGCAGCATCAATCTGGAAATTGTACCGCTGAATCTCAATCGGCCAGTGTTGGTGACGGTTGAGCCGGTGCTCGACGAGCGGAGCCAGACAGTGGGCGCGGTGGCCACGGCGCGCGATTTGTCTGAGTTGCGAAAGGTTGAGGCCGTCGCGCGGGAGCGTCAATCGCTCCTGAAGAACATCATGGAGAGCGCGCGCGAAGCGATTTACGCGCTTGATGAAGAGGGCCGCTACAAGTGGTGCAATCAGACGATGCTCGACATGACCGGTTACACGCAGGAGGAAGTCATTGGACACAGCTTCCTCGAACGAACTCACGAAGAGGATCGCGATATGCGCTGGGCGCACTTCAAGATGGCGCTGGATGGACAGGCGCAGAGCTATGAGTCGCGCTACATTGCTCGCGATGGCAGCATTCGCTTCGCGGCCGTAAATACCGCTCCCATCATTGTCGATGGAAAGACGACTGGTGTGCTGGGAATTGCGCACGACATTACCGAGCAGAAGCAGGAACGGGAACGTGCGGCCCGCGCCGATAAGTTACGCGCGCTTGGGCAACTTGCCTCGGGCGTGGCCCATGATTTCAACAATTCTCTCGCGGCCATCCTCGGCCGTGCCCAGTTGATCCTGCGCCGCGTGAAAGACGAAGAATTGATCCGCAGTTTGGGGATTATCGTTACGGCGGCGGAAGATGCTGCCTCTACGGTACGGCGAATTCAGACGTTCGCGCGCAAGTCATTAGCCGCCGATCTCGAGTTTCTTGACCTGCCGGCCTTGCTTCGCGATGCAATCGAAATCACTCGTACCCGCTGGGAGAATGAAGCCCGGGCTGAGGGGATGAACATCGATGTCACTCTCAACGCGGAAGGCAACGTCTTCACGATGGGTAATGCCTCTGAGCTGCGCGAAGTATTCGTGAACTTAATTGTTAACGCGGTGGATGCCATGCCGGACGGCGGTAGTCTTAGGATTTGCTGCAAACGTCAAGGCGATCGAGTTCACCTGCGGTTCGCCGATAGTGGCGTGGGGATGACTGAAGAAGTGCGCGAGCGCGTCTTCGAGCCTTTCTATACTACGAAAGGCGTTCACGGAACGGGACTTGGTCTCGCGGTGAGCTACGGCATCATCGAACGGCACGACGGCATGATCAGTGTCGAGTCGACGATTGGAAAGGGGACGACATTCCGCATCGATCTGCCGGTGGCAGAGAATTCGACATCGGTGCGCGAAGAGACGCGATCGGCGTCGCCGGTTGAGCCGCTTTCGATTATGGTCGTTGACGACGAAGAAGTTGTCCGCGAGACATTGGGAGATATGTTGTCGGATCTCAATCATCGCGTTGTAATGGTTGAGAGTGGTAAAGACGCGGTCGCGAAAGTCTCGGACGGTTCGTTCGACGTAGTGTTCACGGACCTCGCGATGCCTGAAATGGATGGTTGGGAAACTGCGCGAGCGATTCGACAATTGAAACCGGCGCTTCCGGTAGTGCTGGTGACTGGGTACGGTGCCACTGCGAAACCCCCCGCGGGCGAAAGAGACTTGGTTGCCGGAATAATTGGTAAGCCGTTTGACTTCGATCAAGTGACCGCGACGCTAGCACGGCTCTTCAATAAATCGGATTCAACAGTGGAAGCAGAGGAAGCTGGGTTGCTGGTTAACTAAGAGGAGCTTACACAAATCTTAATGCTCTTGAGATCACCGGCCGAGCGTATCTGTGGCCGGTGTTTTCGTTTATGCCGAACGCTATTTCGTTTGCGTCGAAGTTCGGGTCGGCAAAATCCATGATGGGTTAGCCGCGCTAATTTCACCGACATCGATCCACCCGGACAGTCGCGTAATGACCATGGGCGCCGTGTCTGAGCTCTTTCGTGAAGTTTTGGCGAAGCTTTGGTTCATTTCGATTGAAGTTGTTGTTGAGTTATTCATGGCCGTTTCCTTTCATCATGAGTCGGGTTTAACTCTTCATCCCTCGAGACGATTCACCGCGTCCTAGTTGACGCTCATCAAGCCAGCGCTGGCGGTGAATCCCACGCCGAAGCCCACCACCATCGCCGGGCCAGCCCATTCCTTCTTGCCGGCCAACATGAAACCAGTTGAAGCGCTGGAAAGATTGCCGAAGTTCTCGAGCACGTCGTACGACTTATGAACCTTGGTTGAGTCCGAATCGAGGTGCAGCTGAGAGCAGACACCGTCGAGAATCTTCTTGCTGCCGGTGTGAATCAGGCAATCGTCAACCTGGCTGAGATCCTTAACCGGGGATTGCGGGTTATGCAGCACGTCATTGACGGTGGTGACCGCATAGTGAGCGCCGCGAACTGGAACGGCAGGGCGCATGAAGTACTGCGGCTTGCCGTTCAGGTGAGCGCTGTTGCTAACCATCGTCAACAGGTTCACATCTTCGGGCGAGTCGTTAGTCAGGTGCGCAATCGGACCGAACGCTGGCTTGCCGGCGATATCCTGACCCAACAGGAGCGCAACCGCACCGTCGCCGAAAAGCATCGACTGAACCACCAAGGTCGTTTCGGTTCGCTGCAGCTCAAACTGCTCATCACTAATTTTGTCGTTCTTGCGCATGCGTGCGATTTCGCGGAAGCCGTAGTATTCAGGGCGCAGCAGCGGAGCAACATAAGGCGTGTGTGCTTCGGACATGAGCACGATCGCCATCTTGCCCGGGTTGGCTGCCAGGTACCATTGCGCAACCTCCACTGACTTCAACATTACTGAGCAACCCTGTGACTGCATGCTTACCGTGCTGAGGCTGCGCGGCAGCAAACCATGCGTGCGGCCCATCACTTCGGAAGCCAGGCACGGCAGCATTTGATCCGGAGTATTTGTTGCGGCAACCAGCAAACCGATTTGAGACGGGTCAACGCCTGATTCCTCGATGCACTTGCGTGTCGCGGCGACGCCGAGTTCTGTCGTCGAGCTAGTAGTGTTCATCGGCGCTCCGTTCAAGAAGTCAGCGTAGTTATCCATCGCCGCGTACCGATTCTCGACGCCGAGTGAACAAATTGTGTTGATGAGTTCTGGCGAAAGCTTATGCATCATCGAAGCTACGAGTTCGGTCGTGCTGAACTTGTTTTGCGGGGTTGCGGTGCTGGCTGAGACTAGGCTAATCATTTTCTTTCTTCCTCTTTCTACTACTGCGAACCGTCTGAATGGCCTGTCTCATTACAATGGGCGTGCCACTGTCGCCAATGCTTCGCACGACTGGGACTAAATCAAATTATTTCTTTATTTACCGGACCTCATACGACTAGGATCATGAGGAACGGTAGCATCATCAAAAAGTGTTTACAGAATATTCACGATTGGCGGCCGCCGCGCCAAAATGAGGAGCCGTCGGTTCGAATAGCCTGCTTTTTGTCGAAAAACCTAATAGAAATGGGTTGAGAGCTGTGTTGGCCGTATGGTTCCGAAGGGCTGACCTTGGTTGGTAAGGCAGTATCCACTGTGCACTGACTTACCAACCCCCAGCCACGAATTCTCGCGGCACTTCAGCGCGGGTTAAGCTGCATTTCGCCGATGGCTCTCTCGCCGATGCTGCCAAAGTAAAGCCTGCCCTTGTGTTCGACTACGTTGGCGATTTGGGTGAAACAGGTGGGCGATGGATCCTGGAAGTTGTGAGTAACCTTGCCGGCTATGTCGAGCCCCAGAGCAAACCCATAACGCTTGATGTTGGGCTGAAGAAAATTCGGCAAGCGAAGCACCATCTTTTTCAGAAACGGATGAGGATGCAGCCAGTCGAGTGCGGGGTCCCGGCGATTTACCAAAGCGACCCAGAAGGTATCGCGGCCGTTCGAAGAAATGCCATCCGGGAAACCCGGTAGGTTGTCTATGAAGATGTCGGACTGTCCGGCCTGCGGACCCTTTAGCCAGTATCGCCGAATGCGATACGCGCCCGTGTCGTTAACCAGCACGAACGACTGATCGGGGCTCACGGCCACGCCGTTCGCAAAATACAAATCGTTCATCAGCACGCGGGTCTGCTTGGTGGTTGGATCGTACGCGAGGAAGCGCCCGTTGGGTTGATGCTCGAGTAGATCCGCTTTCAACTGTGTCAGCGGGAACTTTGAAGAAGCGTCGGTGAAATAGATCGTGCCGTCCGCCGCCACATCGAGATCGTTTGTGCACTTGAACGGAACGCCGCCGGCTTCGGTGCTTAACACCGTAACCTTTTTGTCGAGCGAGATAGACATCAATCCGACGATGGCGTCAGCAACGATTAGATTGCCTTCGTGATCGAAGATAAGACCGAGCGGCCGTCCTTTCGTCTGCGCGAAGACTTCGGGATTCGCGCCGTCCGGTTGCAGGCGATAGATGATTCCGTCATCAGTTCCGCAATAGATTCGATCCTGACTATCGAACGCGACGTCTTCCGGAGCGAAGCTGTTAACGGATAGCCGTTGGATTTTTGCGAGTTCTGAATTCTGCGCGTAAACGCCGGTGAGTTCCGGCGCCGGCGGAGGAGTCCACGCAACCGGATTGATCGACACCGGCCACAACAGCAAATACGCAATGACAAGAATGATAAGGACGAGAAGGACGCGGATGATGATGCGTTTCATTGCCCGTGACGGTCAAATCTGAAATAGAACCGGTGATGCGGTCACCGGTGGGTTAACAACTGCTATCGCTCGCCGCGCGCAATTTCCACTTCGCTTTCCAGTTCAACTACGAGCTTACGATTGCCTGGCTCTCCCATTGGTTCGAGCCAGCGGAGCGCTTCATCTAACACGCGCCGTTGATGCTGCGGATAATTCGGTTTGCCGGCGACGCTGCCGAGTTGACCGGCGTAGTAACCGGCCCGCGGCGGTCTGACGCGTTCTATTGCCGGGCGATCGACTGCCAATGTGATAGTCGGAATTCCAGCGTGCTCAATCGCGCGCGCCGCCAACCCGACCGATTGATGACACAAAGAAGATGCGGGAACTAACAACGCAGCCTGGACATCGTAACGCTGCAAGCGTTCGATCAATTTGGGGACACTCTGTTGGACGAATGACGCGGCATTGGGAATAAATCCGCAAAAACTCCACAGGACAGGGTTAAGTTGGCCGATGATGCGATTCGCCTCCATCTCGCGCAGACGGTCCAGCGGCAGCTGCACATTCATGTCCTGCTTAACCGCGGCCGGATCGTAACCACGCGCGGAGAATTGCAAATCGCCCGCTTGAATGTCGGTGGGAATTTCGCGAATGTTCAGATCGCCGCCCGTCAGCGTCGAGTCGAATGGTTCTGTTCCGTCGATGTAAGCGCCGGCCGAACTGATTAACGCAAGGTTCAGCATCGGCAACGCGCGTCGCAGAGGTGCAAAAGGCGCCGTCGCATTTTCTACAAACGGATATCCTGAAAGATCGTTGGTGTTGCGCTGCTTCGATTTCCAGGAGTCGTACTGCTTTCGCCACCGGTCAGTGTTTTCGATGATTTCCACGATAGGATTCTCTCTAACTTGATGATTTCGTTTTGGTCGCACGCGTCGACGAACTCGTGGTCATGAAGAACGCGATCAGCCCCGCCAGCATCGCCACCATCATCACCCTGGTCGAATAGCGGTGCAGCGAATCAAATTCGATGCGGCGTGGATCGGTGAACGGAACCTGATCGATTGTTCCGTTCATCGCGGCGCGTAAAGCGACCATCCGCGCTGTGATCACCCATTGGCTGATGCCCGTCATAATAGCCATAATCGCGAGTGAAAGCACTTCAACGGAACGCGCGACGAGTCTGCGATTCCGATGCACAAAGAAAGCGGTGACGAGCGCGAATAGCGCGACTTCAAAGCCACCTTTATTCAAAAAAGACAAGAGTCGCGACACTACCGAACCTGCCAGCTCGTTCGCATTCACGAGTCCGGCGCCACGCAGGACGCCAAACAGCGCCGGCGCGACTACTGCGCCGAAGAAGATCGCCGCGCCCAGCCACATTCCCAGCAGCAGCGTCCGCAATTGTCGAATGAATGTTGTAAGCATCTACTTCATTAGGGGCTGAAGACGAATCACCGGCGCATCAAAATTCGGTTGTTCAATCTCCCTCGGATCGGCGACGCTCAGGAGCCAGGACAATGCGCTATCCAATTGTTGCTGATAGTCGATCAGGTCGAGTGACATGTAGACGGAGGTGTTCAAACGCTCGAACTTTTCTTTAGCCATCAGGTACATACGTCGCGCCGCGCCGGGCCGGCCGATTTGCAAGTGATGAAAAGCGACGGCTGACTGAATCATCGCCTGGAGGAACAGCTTTTCATCCGGCGCAACCGGGCCCATCCATCGTTCTTCCCAGGCATCGTGCGCGGCGTGATACTCGCCGGCGTTGTATAAATCGATCCCGGCAATGTACTCAACCGGGTATGCCAGGAGATGCTCTTCAGTGTAATGCGACAACGTATTTCATTCTATCGCATGACTTCACAAGACGTAGAAGCCCGATCGGAGTACGACAAGAATGTGAAGTCTCGCGCACATCTCTGAAAATTCGTTTCGCTAATTTTGTTGCATGCGAGCAGGGGAAACCCCGTACGCCGTAAAACGCGCGGCCACGGGTTTGGGACTATTTGCCACAAAGCCAATTGCAAAGGGCGCGCGCATCGTCGAGTACGTCGGACCGCGCATCTCGAACAAAGAAGTTGAGCAAAGCAGCGGTAAATATTTCTTTGGGCTGAACAAAAAGTGGTCGATTGACGGCAGCGGTCGCGAGAACATCGCGCGCTATGCGAACCACCATGCCGGCCGAATGCGGAAGCGATAATTACGCGCGGTCATGTCTGGATCCAGGCAAGGAAGAACATCAGACCCGGTGAAGAGATTACCTACGACTACGGCAAAGAATACTTCGATGGGATCATTAGGGACCTCGGTTGTAAGTGTCGGAGGTGCGGCACCCGATATCTCAAAAGTTCGTCGCACCGAGCTTCGCGAAGATCTAAATCGGGCTCTAGAAATGAGCAGCAACAGCGCGTTCAGCGCGCGTTCTAAGATCTATTGAACTTTAAGTATCGGGAAAGGACTATTTTCCTTTGGGATAGTAACCCTCGCGGGCCCGGACGCGGAGTTCTGGTCGCGTAGGCGCAGTCACCTTGATCCGTCGGAACTCGAGGCCTGCTTTGTTATCTGAGTAATACTGAAGCAAATACTGACTGCGAATCTCGGATGCGATTCGTTGAAAGATCTGCGGCAGGTCGGATTCGCTTGCAGGAACAAATGCCGCGCCGCCAGTCGCGGCCGCTAATTTCTCCATACCCGTTTCGCCGCGGGCCACACGCACATTCAAATGCATCGTGCGCCCGCTTGGGTTGATTGAATAGAAAGTCGCTTCGCCACGCTGAATCTCTCGCAGGACATCGTTTTGCGCTCGTTCGATAAAGCGCACTTGATTATCCATCTGCGAGAACTTCGAATCGCCTTTGCTGTAAAGCTCGGCGATGCGCGCCGTATCGTCGCCATCTGAAAGGACGACGATCACGCGACGCCGGCCCTGTGATGAATTCGCATCGAGATACTTTTCCGCCGCCAAAACCGAATCGAAGAATGCCGTGAAGCCTTTCGCCGCGGCCAATGTCATGACTTGGCGGGCCGCAACTTCGGAATTGGACAGGGCCTGGATCTGCCTCGGCATTTCGTCAATTGCGAAAACGGTTGCGCGGTCGCCCGGCTTCATCACCTGCTTGAGAAAATCTGCGGCGGCCTTCTGTTCAAATCCAAATCTCGATTCCACGCTCGCCGAAACATCTATCAGCAAAGCTATATCCAGCGGCACCTGCTCGGCGTCGCCAATCTGCGCGATCTGCTGCGGACGTCCGTCTTCTTCAATTCGAAAATCACTCTGCGGCAGTCCCAGTACCGGTTGGCCTTGCACATCGGTGACTGAGACGGGGACGACAATAAGATTCGAAGTAACCCGAACGACTTCATATTCGATCGGTTCAGGCGTGGGCGTCGGTTTGGGTTTCAGGCGCGGAACCGGTGGCGGCGGTGGCAGCTGTTTTATCTTTTGCGCGGAGCCATTTGGCGTGATCACCAAAACGATTGCAGAGAAAAAGAAAGCCAGCGCTGCAATTAACAGCGCCGGCTTCGATCGCGTATTTTTCGGCAATTGCATCAACCAACTCCTCATGCCGCCAGATTGCTGGCCCAAGTTTATTCGACGCGTTCCGACGGCATGATGGTTGGCGATGTTCGCAACTTTTGAGTTGCGCTTTGCCGGCTGACAGCTTGCGTCAAGTTACTGCGGGTTGACAGTCATCGTGGGCGCGGGCGCGGTCAGACCTTTGCTGACGAGCACCTTCACCTCAACGCGACGATTCTGCTCACGTCCAGTGCGCGTTTTGTTGTCCGCCACCGGATTCGTTTCGCCGAAACCATAAGGCGTCACGATGCGGCGCAGCGGGATCTGATGATTCTCAACCAGATAGCGAATGACTGCATCGGCGCGACGCTGGCTAAGCCGGCGATTCATTTCCGTACCGCCGGTCGAATCGGCAAAGCCGGTAACCTCCAGTACATAGCCCTTTGCGTTCAGAGCCTTGGTGGCGATCTCGTCCAGCTTGGTCTTTGCATCAGCGTTTAGCACGGCGCTGCCGACGCGGAAGTTTACGGCAGCCGTCTCTTGCGGAGTGTAGTCATCGAGTGCCGAAATCCGATCATTAGTTTGATTGACGCCGGACACCGCCGCATCGGCCGTGGCCTGGGCAGCCTTCGCGCCACCGCGAGCGGCGTTCGAAACCGCAGCCAATTCATCGAGTTGACCAGAAAGCTTCTGCGCGTTCTGTTCGACTTCGGTCAAACGTCCTTCGGAAGCCGTAGCGCGATCTTCCAGCGGCGTAGCGCGGGATTCGACGGCTCGCGCAGTGCGCAGGTCCGTATCATTGAAGCGCACTTTCTCAGCGTTTAGTTCACCATTTGCACCGCCCCGACCCTCGACCTCGAGGTTCAGACCACGGAGAATATTCGTTGCGCCATAGTTTGTCCCACCACGCAAAAAGCCGCCTTTGGTCTTCACGGAAGTGCGATCGGTAAGGCGCACGACGGTATCGACGCCGCTCATATCGCGGACCGTAAACGTATCGGCGTCCCTTTTAACGACGACGCCTTTGATTGTCATTTTCTGGCCGCTCGAGACAGAGCGGGCTCTTGACGCATCAGTCGGCTTGGTTTGCGTCGAGTCTTGTCCGAAAGCTAATGGGGAAAGAGCCAGCGCTAACCCGAAAGCAAGCGCGATCGATCTAAGTTGGATACTCATGTTGGTTAGACTCCTTATTCAAAATGCAGACGCGCAGCCCGCCGCGTCCGGTTGCCTCGCGAGTTCGACGATGAACTCCTGATTCACGTTGTCTGCCAGCTCAATGCAGATCATGTGGAACGTCGGGTTAATGAGCTATGAAGGCTGGGCTCATCACCTTGAAATCACGAATAGTATAGAACGAGGGGTTGCTGTCAAGACGTAAATTCTCAAAAACGCCGTTTGAGAACAGTTACTATCGTTTCATTAGTTGGCTGCTAGAGGATCGCAAGAAAAAGCGTCCGACAAGCCTGAACCTGTCGGACGCTTAAAGCGCCGAAAACCTCAAATCGAAAACTGAGCTGCTTCGAGATGCTCTTTGATATAAGCCAGAAATTTCTCAGCGTCGGCGCCGTCGATGATGCGATGATCGAAGCTCAAAGCGAAGTAAGCCATGTGGCGAATCGCGACATAGTCTTCGCCGTCGGCCGTGGTCAGAACCTTCGCGCGCTTTTCGATTTTACCAACGCCGAGGATCGCCACCTGCGGTTGATTAATAATCGGCGTACCAAACAAACCGCCAAAGACTCCAGGGTTGGTGATCGTGAAAGTCCCGCCGGCAACTTCATCAGGCTTCAATTGCTTCGTGCGCGCCCGATCGGCAAGATCGTTGGCCGCCCGAGCCAATCCGGAAATCGAAAGATCGTCAGCGCGCTTGATTACGGGAACAATAAGTCCCCAATCAAGCGCCACGGCCATCCCGAGATTAATGTCGCGCTTGTAGATGATCTGATCGCCGCTGACTTGCGAATTGAAAATCGGGAACTTGCGAATGCCATCGGTAACGGCTTTGAAAATGAACGGCATGAAAGTAAGTTTTGTGCCGGTGCGCTCTTGAAACGCCTTGCGATTTTCGTCGCGGAGCTTCGCGACCTTGGTCATATCAATTTCGTAAACCGTGGTCACATGCGCAGAGGTGCGGCGTGAAGCAATCATGTGATCGGCGATCTTCTTGCGCATCACGCTCATCTGCTCAACGCGATCGCCTTCAACGGGTTTTAGAACTGTCGTTTGTTGAGTTCCCGGTGCCCCGGCTGTTGGTTGTTGCGAGGGTTGGGTCGCCGCCGATCGTGAGGGTGCTGAGGCGCGTTGTGGCGCGGGCGCACCCGATTCGATGAAACTGAGGATGTCGTTCTTGGTGACGCGACCGCTCATCCCCGTCCCTTCAAGTTGCGCGATGTCGATGCCGTGCTCTTCGGCAATCTTGCGCACGAGCGGACTCGACTTGCTGCGTCGCAAATCCTCGGCAGAAGCGCCATCGCCCGCTCGCTGAACCGTTGGTGCAGTTGCAGCGTCACGCCGATGCAGCGGCTTCACTTCAGTCTTTCCAATTGAAGCAGGCGGGGCGCTGCGTTCTACGGTAGTGATGGTGGGTTTCGGCCGTTCGATCTGCGGCGGCGCCTCGGGAGCCGGCGGCGGTGCCGTTTCAGTTGGCTCGGCGGTGGGTGTTTCCTGTTCCTTCGCTTGTGCAGTCTCGACCGTCGCAGCCGGTTGCTCGGCCACGGCCGGAGCGGCAGCCGCGGGTTGCGCGCCATCACCATCGAGCACGGCGACGACCGTATTCACTTCGACCGTTTCACCTTCGTTGTGCTTGATCTCGGTGAGTGTTCCCGCCGCCGGCGACGGAATCTCTGCATCAACTTTATCGGTTGAAATTTCGAACAAAGGCTCGTCGCGTTCGACTTTATCGCCGACCTGCTTCAGCCATTTCGTGATTGTGCCTTCCGCGATGGACTCGCCCATCTGCGGCATTACCACTTCAGTCGCCATGATTGCTCCAATATTTAGCCAGTTTTGAGTTTTAAGTTTCCAGTTTTCAGAATGGTCAGATCGCAACGACCCGTATTCTGAAAACCGAAAACTGAAAACTGACTACTGTGCTTCCGCAGTAGTGGGATCGATGACAGTCTTGATTTCCGAAATCTTATTCGCCGGAAAGCCACCCTGCTGCGCATGCGCGCGAATCATATCTTCACTCG
>JACXTT010000931.1_pt1 | contig 50010 bp, 40 predicted proteins | sample 9270951 | NCBI WGS metagenome assembly JACXTT01 (sample SAMN15532306, study PRJNA645909) | rock metagenome | isolation source: weathered quartz diorite | place: Puerto Rico | collected 2017-06-21
AAACCATGGATTTTCCATGGTTTGCAAGCGAAGGTGAGGGTCACCAGCTCGTGACCCTCACGGCGGCAGATGGCCGTCACCCGCCGAAACGAAGCGAATCTGGCTCGGGAGTCAAAAAACGCGCATTCACCGGATGAACCTAAAAATAGCCGCCGGCCCGCCAAGGTTTATTTTCAGAAAGGAACGCGATGCCCTCTCCCACGACATCCGAAGACCTCAATCCGTTTCACATCACTGCCCAACAGTTCGATCGAGCGGTCATTTACATGCCCGATCTCAAACGCGGGCTTATCGATTACATGAAGCGGCCCCACCGAACGGTCATCGTCGAGTTTCCGGTCGAGATGGAACGCGGGACGGTGCGCACTTTCACCGGCTATCGCGTCCTGCACAACATGGTGCGCGGCCCGGGCAAAGGAGGCATCCGCTATCATCCTGATGTCAGCCTTGACGAAGTCCGCGCCCTGTCCGCCTGGATGACTTGGAAGTGCGCCGTCATCGACGTTCCCTTCGGCGGCGCCAAGGGAGGCATTGCCTTCAACCCCAAGGAACACTCCGAAGCGGAGGTGCGTAAGATCACGCGCCGCTACATCTCCGAACTCGGCGACCTCATTGGCCCTTACTCCGACATTCCCGCGCCGGACGTCTACACCGACGCCCGTACCATGGCCTGGATCTACGACACCTACAGCATGATGCACCCGGGACGCAATAATCTCGGGGTCGTCACCGGCAAACCGCTCGACATCGGCGGCTCGCACGGCCGCGATGAAGCCACCGCGCGCGGCTGTCTCTTCTGCACTGAGCGCGCCCTGGTGCGCGGCGTCGTCACGGGCCGCGACGGCGTCGATGGAGCGCGCATCGCGATTCAAGGCTTCGGCAATGCCGGGGCGCACGCAGCCAGGCTGTTTCAGGAAGCCGGCGCGGTCATCATCGCCGTCAGCGATTCGCAAGGCGGCGTCATCAACGAGCAGGGGCTCGACCTGCCGGCCCTGCGCGCCCACAAGGCGAAGACCGGCACCGTCGTCGGCGCCGCCAACGCCCGCAATATCAGCAACGACGATTTGCTCGCGCTGGAATGCGACATCCTGATCCCTGCCGCCCTGGAGAATCAGATCCGCGCCGACAACGCCGCCGCCGTCCGCGCCAGGCTCATCTGCGAGGCCGCCAATGGCCCGACGACCCCAGCGGCCGACCGCACCTTGCAGGAAAAGGGCATCCCCGTATTGCCCGACATCCTTGCTAACTCCGGTGGCGTCTGCGTCAGCTACTTCGAATGGGTACAGAACAACGAGAACGAACAATGGGACCTGGAGGAAGTGAACCACAAGCTGCGCACGAAGATGGAACGCGCCGCCGATGCCGTCATTGAGAAACAATCGCAGATCAATCGCGCCGAACACGCCTCGGGGCCGATCGATCTGCGCACCGCAGCGCTGATCGTGGCGATCAACCGCATTGCTGAGGTGGCGCTGCAGCGCGGCATCTGGCCGTGATCGATACGCAAAAAAAAATGTCCTGCCATCCAGCACCAACGTCGCCCAGTCGTTAGCACCTTCAGGCAGGACAAGTCCATCCTAATACGATTGCCGCAGACTTCAACAGAAATTCGCGAAAATTCGCGCACAATTTCGGCGCATCCTATCGGAAGGCTTTGGCGTCTTTTTTGCAAGGTGGATTGCGGCAATGCTGCCTCGGCGCCTGTGAACGTCACGGCAACGACAACACCCGAATAATCAAGGTGCGTTCGGTCACTTCCGCGCGTGCGGCAGCCGAGACCTCGCCTCTCCGCACGAACAGCACCCAGGTTTCCCTCTCGAGCAATTTGGGAAGCTCCTTGGACAGGACGACGGTGCCGTCCTTGCGGGTTACTTCCACCGTATTGCCGTCCGCGGTCAGCAGAGACTCCTCGAACACCGTCTTCGAGACGAACTCGGTCACCTCCCTGTAATTGGTTTCGACAACCGTTCTGATCTTGCCGTTCACCTTCTCGCTCCTCTGTACCGTGTAGGGGACCTTGTTGACAACGGCGTACCGAACCTGGCGCGGCACGCTGACGCGAATCTGGATCCTGCCGTCCTTCTCGAAGGCGGTGGCCTGGCACATGAGCGCCGGCGGATTCTCTTCCACTCGCGCAGGCGCCACAGGAATAACTTCACCAGGAGCCTTCGGCTCGACGCGCCGGGGCGCGGGGGAGGGAAACGCCGACGGAATGAAATTCAGCGCAAGCGACACCCCGTACTGCGACAAGGACAGCAAGAAGAAATCGTCCGGCTCGTTGATCGAATAGTGATGTTCCCAGCGGATCGCGTGGCCGTCATCGTAACAGAGCGTGATGTTGGGGAACAGCCATTCGTTGACGGACTGGGCGTTGGGGATCTTGGTGACGTCGAGCAGTTTCATACCCATCGTCTGGTTCATGGTTTGAACGAGCGCCGGCAGCAGTGCCAGGCCGATCTCGATGGCTGCACGTGGGTCCGACACACTGACGCCGAGCAGCTTCGAGCGGCCGTTCTCCCTCATTTCGTTGGCGAGGGCCTCGTCGGCTTCGAGCGGTTTCTGCCACACTTTGTACTTGCCGCCGCTGCGCATCACGAATCCCCGCACCGGCTGGGGAAACAGGCCGAATACCAGCCAGTCGTTGTGGATCGTGTACGTCACCGGCACAAACAGCTTGCTGAAGACGTGCAACTCCTGCCCGCGATACATCGACTTCTCGACGGCCAGCGTGTCGCTGTTAATGCTCAACTCCTTGGTAATGGCAGCGAGCCCCTTGCGCACCTTGCCTGCATTCTTGACCTTGACGGCAAAGCCCTGGCCGAGGAAGAACGGGCCTTCCGAGTGGGCGCCGTAGCTCACCAGAGTCGTGTCGAGCTGATCGAGAAAGTCCTTGCGAAAATCGCCGCCGATCACGCGATCGAGATCGGGAAAGCGGGCCGGCAGCTCCCCGCTCTTGAGAAGGTTCGATACCGTCAGAAGACCGTAGCTGGTCCGGATGTAGTCGAAAACGCCCGCCCAGTCCACGTGCCTGACGCTGACATAATCGGCATCGGGAGGCAGCGGCGGCAGCTTGTCGAGGCCGTAAGCGATCGGCCCGGAGGTCGCCAGGCGCAAGAGGCCGCCGCGCTGCTCCGGTTCGACGACGCCAAGGCGCACTGTGCTACGCTGGTACTTGCCGTCGAAGCCGAGATGAACCGTCAGGTCTTTCAGGCCAGTCAAGCCGAGATGGCGCAGCAACAGATGACGCTCGAAGCGGCCCTTGAAATTCTCCAATCCCGGATCTTCCAGGCCGACGATGGCCAGGCGATCCACGATGCCCGCCAGGTTGACGTAGCCGCCCATGTCGGTTTCATAGCGTTTGAAGGCCGCGAACTCGGAGTACCACTTGGCCGTGGTCAGATTCGGCCGGCGTCCTTCGATCACCGAGAGCGACCTGGGGACCGGCAGAGCGCCGAGGGTACACACCATGTGATTGCCTTCGACCCACCACGCGGCTTGCATATCTGCGCGCGTAATCGACTGAATGGTGCGTCCGCCGTTCTTGATCTCCGCAACGGGCAACTCGAGCGCGCCGGTAGCAGAGCGAAAGAGCTTATCGAAGGCGTCGCGGTGTTTTTTCTGGCCGCCTTGCGGGAACACGAGGGTGAAATGGAACAGATCCTCCGTCCTTAGCGCCGCGACTCCCGGCGGCGCGACTTCCAGGCCGAGCACAAAGCCGTGCTTGGACAGGCATTCGAGGACACCGTCCACCTCCGGACGAGGCCGCGCGTCTTTCATCGGTTTGCGCGCGTCGCCGCCGGCCAGGCCGGTCAACTGCGCAAAGACGTGGTCGAAGAATTCGCCGAGGCCCTCCTTCATGACCTTGGCGAGAACGGTTTGATCGTACGCCTTGCGGTGTGGCTCATAGCCGTCGTAGCGGAAGTAGACCAGGCAGTCGGCTGACAGCAACTGCTCCGGGGATTTCGCCGCCGGCTGGGCGGAGGCGAGAGTCGAGCCGGCAAAAAGTGCGAGTACTGCGAGAATGATGCGCATGGAATCCCTCCCTGAATCAAGAAGTGTTAACACCGTCTAGTATCCGCGGCGCTGGACTCGTTGACAAGAACCAGCCGTGACGAATTCGGTCGCCGAGCGTCGGGGCGTAAGCTCGACGTGGACTCGCCGCAGCACGTCGGGATTACGCCCCGACATTCGCCGATGTGGAAGTCACACCCGGCTTTCACCACGACGCTCGCCGACGCGCTCGTGCGGATCGATGCCGATCCAGCAGGCGGCGCCGAACAGACAGACGACACCGGCGACGCCGAGTCCCGCCTGCCAGCCGAGCCAGGCGCTGATGAAAGGAGTGAGGACGGGGGCAATCAGCCCGCCGGCGTTTCCACCGGTGTTGAGGATACCTGCCGCCAAGCCGCCGCGTGCGCCGCCGAGTTCGACCGCCAGCGTCCAGAAGGCTCCTTCGCAGGTTCCCGCCGCCGTCATCGCCACCGCGAAGCACAACAGCGTCAGCATCGGCTCGTTCATGAACAGGCCAGGCAGGAGTGCGATCGCGCTGACGATCAACCCACTGACCGGCACAATGGCCAGCGTGCGGGGGTGAGAAAGTCGGCTGCGCGTGCAGTCAGTCAGCCAGCCCCCCGCCACCATGCCAAGCCCCATCGCAAGCGTCAGAATGCTGGTGAAGAGCCGGCTCTCCTTATTTTCGATGCCGCGGATTTCCTCGAAATAATACTGTGCCCAGTAAAAGAACAGGTACTGAAAATAGCCGAGCGCTCCATAGCTGACGGTGAGCAAAATCAGACTGCGGCTCTGTAATAGGGCGCCAACCGAGAGCGCCACTTTCGGGACTCTCGGGCGAATGGACGGATATCCCTCCCGAAGAGAGATCGACGCTTCGTCGGCCGCTTGGGCAACAGGACGATCCACGGCAAACAGGCCCCAGCCGACGGCGAGAACCAGCGTCGCACCGCCAGCGATCAAGGAGGCGCCGGTCCAATCGAAACGGTCCATCAACTCGCCGAACAGGAGATAGGTGATGGACATACCGACGCAGGCTGCGAAGTTTACCATACCGTTGACGAGGCTTTGCTGCGTGGATGGAATCAAGTTACCGACTAGCCGGGCTGAGCCGGGATGCGTCGGAGCGTTGACGACGCCCATCATGCTGCGAATGATCAGCAAGGCGACGAGAAGGGGGAGTCCGGACCAGAACAACCCGGCCAACCCGGTCAGCGTCACGAATAGCGCCGAACCGAGGCCGACCACCAGCAAGGCCATCCTTGCACCGAAATGATCGATGAACCAGCCGCCCGGCGACATCGCCAACGTGTAGAGCAGAAGGTAAGCCGTATAGACCAGACCCATCTCGGTTGGCTTGATGTTTTCGTACTTGATGATTGATTCTGTCCCGGCTACTGAAATGCTGATGCGATTGAAATGAGCTGTCGCGACCATGGCCAGCATCAGCGCTACGCCGCCGATGGTCGACCAGCGTGGCCCGCCAGACAGGGCAGGAAGACTCGGCACGGAATGGCTCAAACTTGGCCGCCTTGCAAACAGCGATGATGGATACGCAATAAGTTCCTTTTTATACTTGACAACCTTCATCGACTTAACTTAAATAAACCCCAACTTGGTCGGACAGTGAGTCCCGTCTTCACCGCGGCAATGAGAGACGCCCAGACCGCAATGATTCTCGCTCGCCCGGAGCCGAGAAATCCATTCGGGAGTTTGCCATGGCCCAAGTCGTCCAGTCCGCCCTCTCCACCCGGTTCTATCAGCCGGGCAGTTCCGAATTTCCAATCCTGCTCGAGCACTACGAGATTCACGGCATCATTGGCGAAGGGGGCATGGGACGCGTCTTCAAGGCCCGGCATACCCACCTCAACCGCTTTGTCGCCATCAAGACCTTGCGCATCGAGCAGCGCTCGGGGAAAGATCTGGTCGGCCGATTCAAGCAAGAAATGGAACTCCTCGGCCAAATGGACCATCCGAACGTCGTGCGCTCCCTCGACGGGGGCGAAAAGAACGGCATCCTTTATCTGGTGATGGAGTTCCTGTCGGGTTCCGATTTGTCGAGCCTGTCCACGAATCTAGGTCCCCTGGATCCGGCCTTCGCTTGTGAACTGATTAACCAGGCCGCCCTTGGCTTGGACTACATTCACGCCAAGTCGCTCATTCACCGCGACATCAAGCCGTCGAACCTGATGCTCACCACGTCGGGTCATCTGAAAATCCTCGACCTGGGCCTTGCCCGCGCTCAACTCGACGGAGCAACCCAGCACGAGCGCACGCCGAACGGTTACGCCGTCGGCACCCACGCCTATATGGCGCCCGAACAAGCGACCGCCGACCGGCACGTCGATGGCCGCACCGATATCTACAGCCTTGGCTGCACGCTGTTCAAGCTGGTGACTGGCCGCACCCCCTACAGCGGTCCGGAGTACGACAACGTCGCCAAGGTGCTGAACGCGCACTGCTATGTGCCGTTGACGTCGGCTGACGGATTTCAATTGATCCCGAAGGACCTGCGCAACGTGGTGCTCAAGATGACGGCCAAGGATCCCGAACGGCGTTATCGCACCGGCCGCGAGGTCGCCGAGGCGCTGGCGCCGTTCTTCGGCGACCTCACCGGCTCGGCTTTGTTGCCGCACCCGGTGACCTCGGGGAAGGAAGAAATCGCCGACACACCCGTGCGGCCCTTGACCGACCCGTTACCAGAGGAATTGTCGCGCCTGACGGCCTCCGTCCATCCGACGCCGCAGAACACGCCGCCGGCGCCGGCGAGCGCCGGTGCGGTCGCGCAAGTCAAAGTGGCGCCATACCGGCCTCGCCTGCTGGCTGGCACAGCTTTGCTGGCAGCTGGCGTCACGGCGCTGGTGTGGTTCCTCGCTACCACGGTATTTGTTGCGCCGATCCGCGAGGATCCGGCGCCGAACCAGGACCGCGTCCAATTGCCCGAGCCGGCTAAGGATCGAGCTGAACCTTCCGATCCGAACAAGGATAAGAAGAAACCACCCGAGGTGGCCAAGCCATTCTTACCTCGCGATCTTGACCTGGCCGAACGGCAGACGATCCAGTTTCTGCTCGACCAGCCACCGCTGCCGGTCGGCTACGAGAAAGAAGAGCCGCTCCGCTGGATGTTCATGCCGAAGTTGCAACATCTTGACGCCCGCGGCGGCGAACCGCTTGTGTTTCCGCTGGGGACGACGGCCAAGTCTCATTACAAATTCGAGGCGACGGTGAGCCAGGCCGTGTGGGTAGGCTACTTCGGCGTCTTCTGGGGTTATCAAGAGACGCCGCACTTGAGGCTGAAAACGGATGCCGAATTCGCCTCGTTCCAGATGATTCTCGTGTCTAAAAAGAAAGATCCGCTGCGGGGCGAGATTCTCAAATGCGTGCGCGGCACGGGGCACATGTATTTCAACCACCGCTGGGAAATGCAGATTGAAGGAAGGAACAAGGGCTACCGAACCGACCTCGACAAACCCGCCCCGAATGCGCCAGTCACTTTCGAGTTTACGATCCGCGACAACCGACTGATTCATGCTCGATTCGGTGAAAATCTCACAGACCTTTATGGCGACTTGTGCCACGATGAAATCGCCAAGGGCTTCAATCGACCCGATCCCTACAAGGGAGGAGTCGGCGTGTTCACGGAAGGTTCAGATGTCAGGTTCTCCAATGCAAGATTTATCACCTATTCCAAGAAATAGCCCATCTCTAACCTGGAGTCCGTATGGCCACGTTCAGCATCAGCACACCCGAAGGGGGCGACCTCAGCGTCGGCGATCATCGGAACACCATCTTTGTCCAGGTTGAAAATGATGATCTCATCGGCAATACAGGCTTCATCGCCACGATCACCGATATCGGCAGCGGCTCGGGGAGCGGCACTCCCACGGCATTGAGTCGCGAAGGCACGTCCAACCTGTGGTCGGCCCGCGTCTTCGCCGGCGCCTTGCCGGCCACCTTGCCCGCGGCCAACAACAAGACGGTCACCGTCACCGCGACCATCGGCGGCGGTTCCACCGGCGAAGCACCTCAAATCCACAACTTCCGCGCCTACAGCGGCGGCTCGGGCTCCACCGCCGGGAGCATTTCCGGCCAGAGCCGGTGCGGAAATTGCTCGAACGAGGTGCCGGTCCCCGTGCTGCTGCAACTGATCGGCCCCAGCGTCATCGCGAACAATGAGTGCGACGGTTGCGCCGCCCTCAATGACGACTTCTTCTTGCAGCATTCCGATGTCCCGAGCTCGAATTGCAGCTGGTTCAGCGATTCCATCGCCTGCTGCGACAACGAAGGATTCTCCGGATTCTGGGAACTCAAGAAGACTCGATCTCGCCTGTGGGAATTGCGCCTGCTTTTGACGGACAATAGTACCGACCCCTTCGAAGCTGTCTATTACGTGCTCACCACGAATACCGACGAATGCATCTTCCCGATCGAACTCGTTCTAGCAGAGGTATCGACCCTCGCCTGCACCGGCTGGCCTGAGTCGATCACCATTGCCCCCGCCGACATGAACGCGCCATGATCCCGCTGCCCGTGTGTCGCTGGCGTGGCGAATCCCACGACAGCCGTTGTGTCTGCTATTCGACCAAGTTCGTCGGCGCGCCGAGCCTGGTCCCAGAGAGCTTTTGCCACAAGTGCTACTACATCGATCACGCCACGCCGACGCGCCAGTTACACAACCTCCCTTGCGTCCATCTGGGAGGCCCGACCGGGGCGCTGATCGAGTGCCCCTCGTGCAAGAGCAACGTGCAGCTCAAGCTGTTTGCGTGTACGCTGCACGGCCAATGTACCCCGGCGCGCATCAACGGCGACCTGCCCGACGCGCGCAACTGCCATGGTTGCTCCGACTACCTGAGCCGCGACCTAACCAGCCCCAATTCCGCGCAGATGCTGCGCCAGGCCGACGCGTTCCTCGCTGCGATCCCGGACTATCCGCACGGGCGCTACCAGGGACGCGGCATCGTCATCGCCGGCGGCGGTGAGCGCTACTTCCCCTCGCTCTACGTCACGATCCGGGCAGTGCGGCACGTCGGCTGCACCTTACCGATTCAGGTCTGGTACCTGGGCCGCGACGACGAGATGCCGGCCGACCGGCGAGCGATCCTCGCCCCCTACGGCGTCGAATGCATCGATGCGGACGAGGTGCGCAAGCGTCATCCGGCCCGGCGACTCCACGGCTGGGAGCTGAAGGTCTTCGCAACGCTCCACAGCCTGTTCGAGGAGGTGCTCTTCCTCGACGCCGACTGCTACCCGTGCCGCAATCCGGAGTTTCTCTTCGAGCTGGAGGATTATCGCGAGCGCGGGGCGATCTTCTGGCCCGACATGGCGACGTTCGACCAACGGCTGAAGTGGCCTGCCTTCGGCATCGCCGATCCGCAGCGCCCCGGCTCCGTCGAAAGCGGCCAGTACCTCTTGAACAAGCAAACGAGCTGGCGGCCGCTAAACCTCGCCTGGCATTACAATGATTTCTCCGACTACTATTACCACTACTGCTACGGCGACAAGCACACCTTCGAGGTCGCCTGGACGCGCTGCGAACAGCCGTTCGTGATGTGGACGCCGCATGCCGTGTGGGACAAGGTCGCCTACCTACACCCCGGCCCCGACAACGAAACTTTGTTCGTGCACCGCTGCGCCGACAAGTTTCGCTTCGAGCGCCACGATTACATTACGAACCAGAATACCGCTGCTCCCGTCTTCCAGGCGAGTCGCCCGGTAGAGCGGGAATGCTGGGGTTGGATGGCGGAGTTGGCGCCGCTGGTTGGCCGCACGTCGGAGGAAGTGCTGTTCCAGGAGGTAACCGATGATTGAGTTGCCGACATGCCGCTGGCGTAGCGGCCAAGGCGATGGGACTTTGCTCTGCCATTCGGAGAAGTTCATCGGGCCGCCCAATCGTGTGACGCCGGAGTTTTGCCGGACTTGCGGCTACGTCGATCACACCGGGAGCCTGCCAACACGAAGTCTCGAAATTGGCGGGCCGAATGAGGAGGCGATTGCCATTGCCACGCTATATACGCCGGAAATTGCCGAGTACGGCCGACATGCTGCACAAGCGATTCACGCCTATGCTCAGATACACGGCTACAAGGCGATCATTGGCACGGAAACGCTCGATCCATCGCGTCCTGCGTCATGGAGCAAATTGCTTCTCGTTGAGCGATACCTGATGGAGAATCCAGCGTGCCAATGGATCATGTGGATCGACGCTGATGCGGTGATCACGAAGCCAGCACAATCCTTGGAGCATTTGCTCGATGCAAATGCGGATTTCGTCGTGGCCGAGGATATACCGCCTAGCCCGATCAACATGGGAGTATTCCTGGCGCGAAATTGCCCGGCTGTGCTGGATTTGATGCGACGTGCGTACGCCAAGACGCACTACGTTCATCACCCCTGGTGGGAGCAGCCGGCGGTGGCCGACGCTTTGCGTGAGAGTCGCGCCGAATTGCGCGCCAAGATTGTGCCGCGCCGTCTCCTCAACTCTTTTGCCGCCGAGTATCAGGAAGGAGACTTTATCATTCATTTTGCCGGCTGCGCTCGAGAGTCTCGGCTGAGGGGCGTGAGAGAAGCGGCTCTTGCGTCTCGCACCCAGTGCCAGGCCGATGAGCAACGCGCCGGCGCGCGGGTCACGAATGCTCCGACCGGCAAATGGCACACACCACTCCGGTCCTTTTTTGCGAAGCTGCCCAGGTTTGTCGTGCCCGATCCGACCTGCGGCGTGATCTCCGCGACCGATTCCGCTTACTTCCTAGGTTTTCAAATGCTTGCCAACTCCCTGATCGGCAAGGTCAAGTTGGCCGTCGTCGATTTGGGCTTGACGGAAGTTGACAAGAAATGGTGTCGCGACAACAAGATCATTGTCCAGAATCCGGAACTTAAGGTTGGCAAAGATCATCATTATTGGCAATCCTGGAACAAGCCATTCTACATCCGCAACAGCCCCTTCGAAAAAACGCTCTGGATCGACTCCGATTGTCTGGTCGTTGGCGATCTCAAACCGCTATTCAACGCCTTGCAAACGGAACCCTTGGTCATCTCTCACCCGTTTGGCGAGCATTATCCCAACCCAAATCCGGCAAGACTTTACGAGTTGCTCCCCGTACCGGTGCGTTTGAAGGCACATGAAACCGTCAACGCCGGCGTCCTCGGTTTTGCCAAGAAAAAATCTCATCTGAATTTACTTGGACGGTGGGAGTATCTGGTCTCACTGGCTGCCGAAAAGTCCGAGATACGAGCCCAGATCTCCTGGGAAGACGAAGGCGCGCTGATGTGGGCCATCCAGGCTGCCCACATGAACCATATCATTCAGTTCAATAAGCGCGGCTGGAATCGTTTTTACAATACGCCGTTCCCGACGCCTGCGGAGTTCATCCGTTCGTTCAGGTTTCAGCCCGACGACACCGTCCTCCATTACGCGTTCAGACCAAAATTCTGGGACACTTGGAGCCGTCCCGTATTCTAATGAGGACCGGCTATGTACAAACGCAGTGATTGGGACTTCACGCATGGCAACGAGAGTTCATGGGGATACCCGTGGTGGATGGACGTGCGACACCGGCTGTTCCTCTACCGCTTGGTATCCTCAGGGCTCTTCAAGAATGTGCTTGAGGTGGGTTGTTACCGAGGTTCGTCAGCCTCGGCATACCTTCAAGCCCTCAACGATGGAGCCGAATTCAACCTCACCTTATGTGATGCGCAAGTTCATCCTGTTCTTCTGGACGCGGTTTCCAAATGTCGCAAACAGCCCACTATTCGAGCGATCGATTCGCTGCAAGCGATCAACGGGGACTTCGACTTGATCGTGGTCGATGGCGATCACCGAATTGCTCAGGTCAGCCGCGAGATCGGGCTGTTCCTCTTTCATCAAACTCCCACAATCGTCGCTCATGACACCAATGCCAGTCATATCCCAGGTTGTGAAGGTGCAGTTTACCTGGGGACAACATTCAAGAATCACCCGGAATATGCTTGCCTTGAAGACCGTGTGAAGCGAGACGGAGAGTACACGGAGCGAGGCATGCTGTTCGCCACGAGAAGCAAGCCGATATTTGATGGAGTGAAGCCTGTCTGGGAAAAGGCAATGAAGCTGCGCAAAGAGGAGTTTCTTTGAGACAGCCGCTTGTGGTTGTGCGTCCAATTCCTTAAAGGATCATACGAAAGCCCACAAGCGGCAGAATCTATAGCTCACGCCCGCGCCGCCGCGATGTTCACATAGCAATGCACGTGCGGCAGCACACGGTAGTTCCACACGAAGCCGGGGCCTTCCAGGCGCCAGAAGTGCCAGCGGCGATTGTCCGTCGCGTTGCGGTCGCCGTAAAAGGCCAGGTGCATGCGCTTCAGGCCGCCGTTGCGCCAGAGAATTTCCATCACCTCATTGGCGTCCTCGCGGCGATAGGGCGACAGCACGTCGCGCATGACCGACGTGACCAGGCGGCGCTGATCGGCACTCAGGTCGGCGATGGCAATGCCGGGGTAGGAGCCGCCGCGATGGCGGACCGACATGTAATTCTCGCCCGGCGTTCCGGTCAGCACGGCCCGGCGGCGCTGGTCCTCGTTGAGGGCGTCATAGACGCTGACGACGCTGCGGGTTTGCAGGTTGAAAGCATTGCGCTGACTGTAGCCGTCGGGGGAATGCCCATAGTACATCGGACCGCCGAACGCGGCGTCCGGTTCCGAGTTGCCGTCGCAACGCAAGGTCAGGTGATGCGCGGTGAGGACCCAGGCGAATTGCCCGTTGCTGGGATCCCCGAAGATATTCGCTGCCGCGCCGCCCAGGCCGCCGCGACTGTCGCTCTGGAGGACGGTGGAGATGCGGCGATAGCTGTCGTCGTCGGCGCAGATTGCTCTCAGGATTCGTTCGACGAGTTCCTGTTGCGGCCTGGTGTAGACCTGATTGATGTTCTGCCCGTAGGCGCTGTTGGACATGCGTAGCCGCACCGGCAGCTGGTTGGCGCCGCCGCCGTGGTTCCAGGGATAGACGACTTGCCGTTTCTGCTCGGCGGTCAAGCCGCGGAAGAGTTCGTGGATGAGGTTTTCCGCCGGCTTGGCAAGGCGCGGCGTCTCTGCGGCGGGCGTCCCACCGGCGAATACTGGCGTGCTCGCGGCGCCGCCGACAAGCAGCGCCGCCGCCCCGCCGCCGACGGCGTGGATGAAGCGGCGACGATCGACGCTCTCGTAAGGCGTCAGCGGATCGTCGCATTCCGGGCAAACGACTTGCGGATTCTCGGACATCGTGAGTCCTCCTTTGTGGTGAAGAAACTTGTGACTCCAAGCGGCGACGGCTTGCCAAATCACCCATCATCATAACACGCGATGATGAGAAAACTCTGAACCCCAGGTGAATTCCGGCGGACGCCAGCCTGACTTTCTGCTGGCTTCATGTCGGCGGATATTGTATCCTATCCTCAATGCTCTCCCTAATCAAATTTCGAGGATTTGCCATGAATCGAACAGCCCTCATCATACTTGCGTCGGCCGTCGCCGTGCTCGGCGCCACGCTCGTGCAGGCGCAGGAAACGATCAAGGACCGCAAGAGCTTCATTCCAAACCGCAAGCAGGTCGCCCTGAAAGGCAAGGAGATCGGCATCCTGCTCACCGACGGGCAGCCGATCCTCAGCACCGAGGGACGTTCCGGCCCCGCGGACCAGCTCGTCTTCTCCTCGGGCAGCAACAGCTACCGGTGGGTCTATGTGCCGACCAATGAAAATCCCCTGATCACCAATCTGCAAGTTCCAGTCGGCGACAAAGGCGAGAAGGCCATCTACGGCAGCCTCAACATGGCTAATCCGAAATCGGTCCTGCCGTGGGCGGTCACCCAGCCCTATTCCCTCGTCGAAGTCGAGATCAACACCGATCGCGGCAGCCCGGCGGGCGATAGCTTCGTTGGCACCAGCTTCCGCGTCCTCGACGGCAGCAAGGATTATCCGCTCAAAATCGTTGACGTCATCAAGAAAGTAAAGGATCGCTACGCCGATCATGTCGCCAAGCAGCAGAAGACCATCGACCAAGCGATGAAGGCCGCGGCCGAGAAGTCGCTCAACGGCAAGGCGCCGACGGGGCCGCGTGAACACAAGGATCTGATGTACGTGACTTGGCTGACCGATTCGAATACGCTGCGCGTCCACTTCAAGACGACGATCAGCGACGGGGCGTACACGATCGTCAACTCGGGCGGTCCGATCGGGCCGCGCGACCCACCGCCGCTGAAGTTGCCGCCCAAGAAAATCAAGCTGCCGGCGAATGAGAGCCCGGTGCTTATTCGGATCGCGCCGCGCAAGGATTTCTCGGTCAAGACCGGGACGACTTTCGGCATCGAATTCGGGGTGGCGTACATCGTGAACAAGCAGGGTGAAGTGGTCGGGATGGAGACGCTGGCAATCGAATCGTTCACGCAGCAGCTGAACACACCGTTCATCGGCCCCGGTGGGCCGCGGCCGTTGCCCCTCCCGGCGCCACCGGCGCCGGCGAAGGATTCGATCTAGCATTCTCCGCTTGCGGCGTGCCAAACGCAGTCGCTTTGTTACGCCGCACGCGTCAATTCATCCTTTCTTCGGCGGCCGACGAAATGGCGCCGGTTCTTTCTTTTTCGGCTCATCAAGCGGTTCCGCCTGGTCGATGCGAATCGTTTTCGCGCCGAGTTCCACATAGCGACCGTGTGGCGGCGCTGCCGAGAACGGCAACAGTATTGGCTTGTCATCCATACGGGGATCGGCCTTCGTCATTTTTCCATTCTGCTCGGCGTGAATCAGGGCGAATTGATGCTGCTGCCAGAGTTGGCGAAACTCGGCGACGCCGTGATTGCGGAAAATCGCCTCGCGCAGTTTTTTGGTTGCTTCCTCGAAGTACTCCTCGCGCCGCAACACGCCGGCGACCTGGCTGACGATCTCCGCGTCGGCGCTGCCGAGCGTGTAGGCCTTGCGAATCGCCTTGAGCGCCTCTTTCGTTTTGCCGATCGTGAAAAGATACGACCCGAAGTCGGCCCAGTAGGTCGGCTGACCTGCCTCTAGTTCCACCGCACGCTCGTAATACATTTCGGCGCGCTTGCGGTCTGCCTCCTCGTCTTCCTCGATCGCGACGGCCATCAGGTAGCAATACTCGGCCTTGAGCGGGCGCAGCGCAATGGCTGCGGTCAGATGTCGACGGGCGTCCTTGTATTTCTTTTGCTGGAGATAGATCTCGGCGAGCAGCGATTGCAGCTCTTCATTGATGTGACGCGGCAATTTGCGGAAGCCGCGCAGCTTAAGCAATGGTTCGAGGGCTTCGGTAAAACGCCCCATGATGAAGAGTTGGCGGCCCGAGGTCAGCAAAATGTCGAACAAGTTGAGCGTCATGCTCATGAGGCATCCTCCTTGATGCGAACATGGTTGGGCATCTACCAGGAGGGGGGATTATAACCCGGAAGGCTGCTGCCGCAAGAGCAAGTCAGCTGAAAAACTCATGGCAGCGTTTCATCAGGCAATGCCGTCAGGGGGCTTTCCCACAGCATACCGACGATCAACAGGCCGCTGAGCAGGCCCAGCGGCGCGAGCCCATCGGCATGCGCGACTGCGGCAAGAAACGCGATCCCGCCGAGAATCAGCAGCGTCACGACGAAGAGCCGTCGCCCCCATTTCGCTCGATGAACGCACGGTCGCACGCGGACCCAGTAGATCGACCACGCTCCCAGCATGAGGCCAACCAGCGTGGCCAGCAGCACCGTCAGTTCAACGAATATTGTCACAGGCAGGTTCCTCCATGAACTCTGGTGGTCCCTTGATACAGGCTCACACGCGGCATGTAAAGGCGAGTTGTTCCACTGCTGTGGGCGGCGTGGCATCCGCGTGGAGCCGCGCCGTTGCTGCGCCGCCAGTGGTGTTGCCTGAGAAAATTGCCGACCTTGCCGAAATTAATGGTTGACAAGCCATTTGCAAGCTTGTTAATCTGTAATATACGGTAGCGGAGGTCGCCCGTACCTTGGTTTGACTCGCATGTCCCAAAGAACGGCCATTCGGCCACCCCTGCACCCCGGCTCTACTCGCAGACGCCTCGGGGCATCAGGGAATCTTACCTCGGAGTGATTGCACATGGCTGCACGTCAACCTGGCGTCTGGGGCATTGATCTTGGCCAGTGCGCCCTCAAGGCAATTCGTCTCGAAATGAAGGACGATCAAGTCGTCGCCACGGCATTCGAGTACATCGAGCATCCGAAGATCCTCAGCCAGCCGGACGCCGATCCGGACGAGCTGTCGCGCGAGGCGCTCAACCAGTTCCTGTCGCGCAACCAGATTCGCGGCGACATCATGGCCATTAGCGTCCCCGGCCAGAGCGGCTTGGCACGCTTCGTCAAACTGCCCCCCGTGGACGAAAAGAAAATCGCCGACATCGTCAAGTTCGAGGCCAAGCAGCAAATCCCCTTCCCGCTCGAAGAGGTCGTCTGGGACTTCCAGCGGCTCAACAAGGGCGACATCATCGACGGTCTGGCTCTCGAAACCGAAATCGGCCTGTTCGCCATGAAACGCGACATGGTCACCCGCGCCATCTCGCAGTTCAAGGACGTCAACGTCGAAGTCCACATGGTGCAAATGGCCCCGCTCGCCCTATGCAATTACATCGCCTACGACCTGCTCGGCAAAGTCGCCGGCGTACTTGCCGACGACGACGACTCCCACGAATGCATTGTCGCTCTCGAAATCGGCACCGACTCCTCCAACCTCGTCATCACCGACGGCGGACGCATCATCTGGCAACGCCCCATTCCGATCGGCGGCAACCACTTCACCCGCGCCCTCACCAAGGAAATGAAGCTCACCTTCGCCAAGGCCGAGCACCTCAAGAAGAACGCCGCCAAGTCCCCCGATCTCAAGAAGATCCTCTCCTCGCTCAAGCAAGTCCTCAACGACTTTGTCGGCGAAGTGCAGCGCTCGCTCGGTTACTTCACCAACACGCACCGCAATGCCAGCATTCTGTACATGGTCGGCCTTGGCAATGCCTTCCGCCTGCCCGGCCTGCAAAAGTTCCTTCAGGAAAAGCTCCAGCTCGAAGTTCGCAAGCTGCAAAAGCTCGAGCGCACCACCGGTGAATCGGTCACCACCGCGCCCACCTTCGCCGAGAACATCATGAGCTTCGGCGTTGCTTACGGCCTCGCCCTGCAAGGCCTTCAGCAAGCCCATCTGCGCACCAACCTGCTGCCTTACGAGGTCCGCCTCGAGCGCGTCATCCGCGGCAAGAAGCCGTGGGTCGTCACCGCGGCGGCGTCCTTGATTTTCGGCATGTGCATGCTGGCGTTCGCTGAGGGCGTCGAGAAGAACGCCCTCACCAACAAGGAAATCGCGGCCAGCAGCGATGAAGCCAAAGGCGTCATGGATCGCGTCAAGAAGTACGATGACGAGCGCAAGCAGAAGGAAGAAGACCTGACCAAACATCTCCGCTCGTTCGAGAAGATCAGCGCCGGCGTCAACGAGCGCATCAACTGGCAGCTCCTGCACCAGTACGTCAACATGGCCTCGCCCCAGCCCAACGGCGATCGCCTAGCGATCAAGGGCCAGGGGGACCTCGTCGGCCCCATCAAGCAGAGACTCTGGGACGACAACGAGGACGCAAAAAAGGCGTTCCATCTCTTCGAGCAGAAGAAATCCGGCGAACTCAAGGATCTGTCGCCGGAAAAAACCGCCGAGATGGACAAGTTCATCAAGCAAAACTTGATCCAGATCAATATCGCCGGCATCAATGCCCTTTACACCGAGGACCTGGGGCCCTATTTCCGCAAACTTTACGCGGACAGCGAAACCCTGCAAGGCATGTCCACGGCCGAACGACGGCACGTCGCCGAGTTCGTCGCGAACGACGCCGATCCGGAAAAACAGAAGACCAGCCCGCTGTTCGACAAGGGCAAGGACGGCTGGATCGTCGAGATACGCGGATTCACGTATCACAAGGACATGGAGAAATTCGTCAAGGAGACCATCGTCCACAACTTGCAATTCCCGGCGTCCCTTAAGGGAAACAAGGAACTCGAGGAAGTCAGCAAGCGCGTCGAGAAGAACGTCAGCTATTTGCACATCTACTACCACGGCAGGGTGACGCCGGGCCAGCCGGGCGTGATCAGCAGGAGCTACCTGAGAACCCTGGCCGATGGCCTTGCCGTGAAAGCCGGCGACAACAAGGGAGCAGGGGCCGGCATCCAGGTGGCGCCCCCGGTGCAAGGCGCCGGCGCGGCAGGAGGCGACAAGAACAAACCGAACCGCGATCACTGGCTCCCCCTTGCCGACACCGTCGCGGCGTCCATCTTCGGCAAACACGTCCTCCCGGTCGGCGCTGGCGGCGGCGGACCAGGCGGCGGCGGCGGTGGTGCTGGCATTTTCAAGCCCGGTGCTCCGCCCCCCATCAAGGTAGGCGACCCTGGCGTGCCGGGCGATCCGAAACAGGCTCCGCCGACGCTGGTCGTGCCACGCTACGAATTCGTCCTCGTGTTCGTCTGGCGCGAGCCGATCGTCGCCGAGCAACCGGTCGTGCTCGAAGACAAGAAGTAACTGCTCCCTTGACTCCGCTCGCAGGAGCGGAGTTTGCCCGCTGGTTCCTCTCAACTGGATCTTTCCTTCAGGTGCCAATATGAGTGTCAAATTCAACAAGGACGCCATGCTCAAGCATCGTTTCTGGGTCATTGCCAGCCTCACCATCCTCTTGACCCTCGGCGGACTCTTCTACCTCGCCCTCTATGGCAGCGAAGACGCGAACAAGAAACGATCCAAATACAAGACCGATTTGGGCCAGCTCAAAAACGCCAAGGGCCAAAGCAGTTCGCAGGTCATCGAGTTCTACGGGAAGGAAGTGGACAAGGCGAAAAGCAATGAATCCACCGTATGGAAGGACGCCTACAAAGCTCAAGACACGTTGTTCATCTGGCCGGCGGAGATGGAAAAGAAATTCGAATTCCTCAACGGCAGGTTCGTCACGGAAATCAGGATCTCCAAGCTCGCCGACGAAAGAGACTGGCCGCCGGATTCCGAATTCCTCATGCACGGCAAACTGGCCGTACTGGAAAACGAATGGCTCGAAATCAAGAATCGCAAGGGCGAGACCGTGCGAATGTTCCGCACGCCCAATCCCAAGATCACGCTCGCCGATGAAAACAAGGCGATCGACTGGGGCAACGAGCTTATCAACCATAACAAGCAGCTCTTCGCGGTCAGCTACCAGTCCGGCCGTTATTTCGGCGACAGCCTGACCGACACGGAACGCCGCGAATTCCGCCTCAACTACAAGGCTCAGGTGAATGAGATTCTCAAGAGCGTCGATCCCGTGGATGAGAAGGGAAACGGCGTCGTCCAGCTGCGCAACTGGCTCTATCGCCCCGACAAGCTCCCCGAGGACAAGGAACGCTTCATCCGCTTCGTAACCAAGGATTGGAACCCCCGCGACGACTACTCCAAGGAAGCCTGGATCGCCCAGGAGAACATCTGGATTCAGCGGGAAATCTACCGGCTCATCCGCGCCGCCAACGACGACATCAGCAAGTTCACCATGACCAGCGACGCGAAAAAGGGCAGCCCCTACACTTTCAAGAATTCTTACTTCGAGATCACCTTGACCTTGCACGGGGACAAGGACAACAACAAGGTCACCTTCAAGATCAGCAACTTGCTGACGCGCCGGCAGAAGCTCGATTTGAACTTTCGCGTGCGCATGAACATGCAAGGGACGGATCCGGAACCAGTGCGGATCAGCGGCCTGCCGCTCATGCCCAAGGGGGAGAAGAATGACAGCCACTCCCAGGAAATCCCCTATGTGAAAGAAACGGAGCTGCAACGCACCGGTGTTTACAGCGTCGAGCAAATCTTGACCTGGGAAACCGCCGCCATCAAGCGGATCGATCATATCAGCATCGGCTCCAATGAGGGGGTCGATATTTCCCATTCGCACCGCACCTATACGCTCGGCCTGCGCCCCTTTGACGAGAAGGACAAGCCGAAGGAGGAGGCTGGAGGCAAGGGTCCGGCCGCCGTTGGCGCCCCCCCTCCCGTCGGCGGCGTTCCCGGCGCGGGGGGTGGCGCCGGCGGGAACAAGACCGTCCTCGCTCATGACCTCTGGACCGACCGCTACACCGACGTCACCGAGCAATCACGCCGCATTCCCGTGGCCATCTCGTTGATCGTCGATCAGGACCACGTCAACCGCGTCTTGACGCAGTTCAACAACTCGAAGCTCCGCTTCGTCCACTCGCAAGTGCTGCTGAATCATTTTGCCGGCTCACTCCAGCCGGCTCTGCTGGCCGAAAGAAAGGAAGCCGGCGCCGTCGGCGTCGCTCCAATGGGTATCGGCCCCATGGGCGTGGGACCGATGGGCGTCGGCCCCATGGGCAATGTCCCTGGTGGCGGCGCCGGCGAAAACGAAACCAACATCGAACTCGTCATCTATGGGGTGATGACCCTTTACCAGCGTTATCCCCCTCGACCGGCAGCCGAGAAAAGGCAATAATAGATTAGGGGGCATGGATCAGGCCTTTGAATCTGAAGACACGCTGACTTGCTACTTACTACTGACTTGAACCCTCGACTCGTGAACTACGTGAGGAATTGACCATGGTCAAGAAAATCAACATTTCCGTGGTGAAGGAATTCATGTTCCATCACGGCGAGAAAGTCGCTCTGGGCACCTGCGTCTTTCTAGCGCTGATGTTCGGCGTCCTCGGCCTTTTGCGGGCGATGGGCGCCGGCAAGGCTGACGGCTCGAGCGGAACTTGGGCCGAGGAATTCAAGAAGCACCGCGACCGGCTCCGATCCGAATCCGACCGTGCCGAGCTGCCGGTGTTTAACGAAGACGTTAAGGGCCGGTTGGATCCGGAGAAAATAAGGATTGCCTGGGGCCCGATCGAATCGCACCACGTGCAATCGCCGTACAACAGTTTTCCGCGCGAAGACGAGTTGAAGCGGATCAATCCGGTGGCGCTGGGGATCAAACGCCGCGAGCTGCTGGGCCTCGACCCGGCGACCAAGAAGGAACTTTGGGCGGAGCACACGAAGTTGCAGTATGTTCCTGGCCTGGTGTGGGTCCATGAGGTCGAGGGAAATTCCCTCAAGGGCCTGGACTATGTAACAGGAGCGGGAGTCGGCCCGATGGGCGTAGGCGTGCTGCCCAAGAACCCGATGGGAGTGGGAGCGCCCGGCGTGGCGGCCTTGCCGGCGCCGGTGCTGAAGAAGGCCGTGCCGGTCCGCATGGTGGTCGTGACGGCCGTGTTTCCGATGAAGAAGCAAATGGAAGAATTCCAGCGGGCACTGAAGATGCTCACTCAAGCAGAGATGTTTCTCCCGCCGCGCGACGACTTGCCGCGGCCGCTCGGCATCAGCGTGGTTCGCTTCGAGATGGTCAACGGGCAGCCGACGGACAAGAACGGCACGCCGATTCTGCTTTACGATTCGAAGACGCAAAAGGTGGGGTCGAAGCAGCCAAAGCTGGACGAATTGCTGCGCACGGCGATCTACGACGAGCAAACGCCGGAGTTGCTGGAGGCCTGGATCTACGAAGGTCTGGTGACGCCGATGCCGAAGCTCGCCAGTGCGCGTTATCCGAAGTTCGATCTGCCTGGCTTTGAAATAGCCTGGGATGACGACGAGAAGGGACCGAACGTGGCGGGCGTCGGGCCGATGACGCCGAAGATAGGTCCGGGCGTGGTGCTTCCGTTCGGCGGCAAGAAAAACCCGCCGCTGCCGGGGATACCCAACATGGCCGACGGCGGCGTTGAGCGCAAGGTCATCGACATCAAGGCCGCGGAAGTGAAGAAGGCCGATCTTCCTCTGTTCACACGTCTGTTCGATAAGGCTAAGAATTACGATTACAACATCTACCATGCGCTGGGGCAGCATGCGCCGCCGAAGCTCGTGGTTGATGCCAAGGGGGGCTTCATCCCACCGCCGCCGATGGGCGGCGCTGGCAACCAGCAGGTGGGCCGCTATTTCAGCGCCTGGGACGTTCCCCTGCCGATCGCGCCGGTGGACGGCGCCGACGGCCCGATGCCGAAGAAGGGGCCGCTGCCCATGCCGATCGGCCCACAGCCGGGCATTCCCGGCGCGCTGGGCGCCAACGTGGGGCCGTGGGATCGCGACGCCCTGGTTCGCTTCATCGATCCCGATGTCGTGCCGGGCAAGACCTACCAGTATGCCATCAAGGTCCATCTCGCCAATCCAAACTTCGGCAAGAAGGCCCTGGTCGCCTTTGACCGGTTGGCGGACGTCCGCGAGCTGACCGCGACAGGCGACAAGGAATGGGAATACACGCCGTCGATCACCATTCCGCAGGAATCGTTCCTGTTCGCCGTCGATCAGCACTTGCTCGACGAGATCGCCGCCGAGAAGGCGCCGGAGAAGAAGGCGCTGCCCAAGGGGAATCCATTCAAGCTCGACAAGGATGAAACCACCTTCCAGATCCATCAATGGACGGAACGCACTCCCGACAAGAAGAACAATACCCTGTGGATCGGCGACTGGACGATCGCCGAACGCGTGGTCGTGAAACGCGGTGAGTCGATCGGCTTTCAGGCGCTCGTGAAGGTCCCCGTCTGGTTCAAGGACAAGGACGCCTTCGAGGTGCCGCACGATGTACTCGTAAAGGACCCGAAGAAACCCAAGGACAGCGGCACCGTCAAGCAGGGCATCCTCATGGATTTCAAGGGGGACGGCAAGCGGCCGATCCTCGTCGATTTCATCGGCGGCAAGCGCTTCAACGGAGCCATCCTCCAGGACGAGGCTGCCGTCGAGGCATTAATCCTGTCGCCCGACGGCAAGCTGACGGTGCTCAACTCGCGCATCGATTCCGACCCTGCTTTCGAGGCCGCCAAGGACCGGCACGATCGCGTCACAAGTGTGCGCCGCCGCGTCGAGGATGTCTTGAGCCGGGCTGCCGGCGTGGTGGACCCGAAGAACCCCATGGACCCCATGAAAATCAAGCTCCCCGGCGCCAAGTAACGACGCCATTGGGCCTGCCGTTCTCTGCGGAACGAACGACCAGCAGCTCGGGACCGCGATCGTCCCGATTTGCTGGTCGTTCTGCATTTGACAAATTGCGAAAAACTTGTCGATCACTTCAATTTTGGGTAAGGATTTCGCGCCCATCGGCCGAAGGAAGGATGAGAGGGCTAGGCAACCTCTCTCACCAGCAGGAGAAAAAATCACCGATGGGCATAGAGAAGCACTGATGAATTAGTGCTCAAAAGGCATCCGTTGCGCAGCCATCCTCTGTTGCAATTGGCACCTCTCCTCCTGCCTCTTTTCTGTGTATCTCCGTGTTCCTATGTAGTTGACTTCTCCCCGGTGTGAACAGGATTTGCAAGAAGTCCGTTCGTGCGCTAGAATTGAAACAGCGAGCCTTCGGCAAGGATGCTTGAATCGAGGAGGCCTGTCCATGTGGTACAGCAATAGCGATCATCCACTGCGAAATTACTTCACCGGCCTGACCGAACAGACCTTCATGGCCGACCTCGGCGTCGCCGACCCGCCGTTGATCGATTACCTTTCGCTGCTATTGTCTCGATTTGTGCATATCGACTCGATCTTCAAACTGCACACCGGCGGCGGCAAACGGCTCGAGGAAGTCGCCGACATGCTGATGGAGGTCGAGGCGATGTCCCCCGAAGGCCGCACCAGCCGCGAAATTCATCGCCACATCGGCGATTTCACGCTGTTCTGGACGGGCGTCTATCCCGAGGTGCTCAAACGGCTGCGTTCGAGCGTCCATCGCGACCAGTTCATCGACTACTGCGAGCAGGGCAAACGCTCGTATTACATCGCCAGCACCTTCGCCAAGGAACCTTACCAGGACGAGTCGCCGATCTTAAGGCGCATCAGCGAGCATTTCGAATTGTGCGCGTTCGGCTTGACCAAAGTGCGCGAGGAATGGGAACGCAAGCCGCGTCCGTAGTCAAGGAGAGGTTTCTTGTCACCCCCTTCTCCTTGTCTCCTTGTCTATTTTTCGCTTGGCATCACGAAATCCGCCATGTAGAGCTGCGTCGGCGAACGGCCGTCGCGGTTGGATGTCCACATCAGCTTCGTGTAGTCCGGGCTGAACACCGGCAGCACGTCGGCGCCGGGGGCGTAGGTCAGCCGCACTTTCTTGAGCGTTTCAATGTTCATCCAGTAAAGGTCGTAGTTGGGCCGAACCAACGGATTCGAGTGGTCCGCCGCCGTATAGATGATGTGCTTGCCGTCCTTGTGCCAGTAGGGGGCCCAGAAGACCCAGTTTTCATCGTCGGTGAGGGCCTTCTCGCCGGTGCCGTCGGCGTTAATGACGTAGAGCTGCAGGTGGTCCTTTTTCTTGCGGTCGCTGCGGAAGATCACCCTCTTGCCGTCGGGAGAAAAGAACGGCCCGCCGTTGTAGCAGCCGGGGGCGTTGGTGAGCTGGCGGACGTTTTTGCCGTCGGCGTCCATGATGTAGAGCTCGAGATTCTTTTCACCCGAGCGATTCGAGCAAAAGACGATGCGCTTGCCGTCGCTGGAATACGAACCCTCGGCGTTGTAGCCCTTGGCGTCGGTCAGACGCTTGAGCTTCGAGCCGTCGAGGCCTGCCTCGAAGATGCTCATGTAAGGGTCGAAGTCCCACACATAGCGGCGGCGCTTTTTCGATTCCTTCTCCTCGGCACGTGCCTTGTGTTCGATGGCATAATGCTTCTTCGCGTCCGGATCGAGATGCGAGCTGGCGAAGATGATCTTCTTGCCGTCGGGGTGAAAGTAGCCGCAGGTCGTCTTGCCGGCGCCGGGGCTGACGCGGCGCGTGGCGCCCGATTCGAGGTCCATGACGAACATCTGGTAGAACGGGTTGTCGCCTTTCTCCTCGGCCTGGAAGATGATCTTGGTCGCATCGGGCGAGAAGTAGCCCTCGCCGGCCCGCGCGAAGTCGCGCGTCACCTGCCGAACGTTCTTCAGATGCACGGCTTCTTGCTTCTGCCAATCGTCGCCGGTCTGGCCGGCCAGGAACAAACACGCGCAGACGGTCCACATAAAAACTCCCGAGCAAAATTAACGCTTGCGGAACCACGTTCCTTGCCATTATAACAAACCCTTGCCAACCTGCATCACCTCCTACAGGAATCCTGCCATGCCCGACTTCGCACTGCCAAAGGAACTGACCGACCTCTTGCCCGAAAACCTGCGCGCCTACGCCCTCTACATCGTCGGCGGCGTCGCCTGCGTCGGCTCGGTGATCGTGCTGATGCTGCTGGCGGCGATCGTCCGCTTCCTGTTCGGCGGCCGCGCCAAGAAGACGGAATCGAAGGACCTGACCGAGAACCTGCAAGAATATCCCGATCTGAAATCGAGCACTGGCGATCGGCAGTTGCGCGTCGAGGGAGTCCCGGTGCGCATGCGGCTCGTCGTGGTCGCGCCGGCGGGGACGGCCTCCGAAGTGGACGTCAATGAGTTGGCGAGCATCTTCGAGAAAATCTTGCCAGGACTGGGCGAAATCTACAAACACGACAAGCCGCGCGTCAAGGTGTGGCCGAAGCAGGTCAGCTATCAGGGTTTCGCGACCCACTTTCACAACTGCACCGAGACGGGGGTGGAGGAAGGCGTGCAGACGCGCTGGGTCATGGTGGCGGGACGGGCGAAGCTCGGCAAGTTCCAGATCATGCTCGGCCTGGCGCTGCAGGGCATCAAGCCGAACACGGTGGGGCGGCGCACCGTCGATTCGCACGAATGGGCGACGGTGTTGCGTGTGCGTGTGAAGGACTAAGCGGCAAGCCTGCGTGGGTTGGACCCGCGCAGGCTCGCTGCGCTTGCCTGCGGGCTTGCAAGACAATTCATCACATCTCAGGTGCCGCGCGGCGCCGGGTTGGCCGGCGCTTGCAGGGCGATGTTGACGTAGCAATGGACGTGCTCAAGGATGCGGTAGTTCCACACGAAACCGGGGCCTTCAAGCCGCCAGAAGGTCCATTGGTCCTCGCCGGTGTTGGCGGGGTTGCGGAAGAAGCCCAGATGGATCTGGTCCATGCCGCCATTACGGCGAATCAAGTCCATGACTTCGTCGCCGTCCTCGCGGCGATAGGGCGAGATCAGGTCGCGCATGACGGTCTCGACGAGACGGCGCTGATCGGCGGTCAAATCGCGATAGGCAATGCCGGGATGGGCCTGGCCCTGAGCGCGGAAGCGGATCGACGGCGCCAGTTCGCCCGGGTTGGTGGTCATCGTCGCTGTGCGGCGTTGCTGGGCGTTGAGCGCTTCCCAAACCGACATGACGCTGCGGGTCTGATAGTTGAAGACGTTGCGCTGGCTGTAGCCGTCGGGGCTGTGGCCGTAGTACATCGGGCCGCCGAAGGCCGCGTTCGGCTCGGAGTTGCCATCGCAGCGCACCGTGAGGTGATGGCCGCTGAAGACCCAGGCGAACTGCTGATTGTTGGTCGGATCGCCGAAGATGTGGGCGCCGCAGGCCTGGAACGATCGGCTGCCGTCGAAGGTGCCGTTGCGGGTAATGCGGCGATGGCCTTCCTCGTCGGAGCAGATGGCGCGCAGGATGCGTCCGCACAATTCCTGCTGGGCGGCGGTGTAGACCGCGCCGATGTTGTTGGCGTTGAGCGAGGCGTTGTACATGCGCAGGCGGGTCGCGATCGCGTTGGGGCCGGCGCCATGGTTCCACGCCAGGACGACGCGGTCACGCTGCTCGGCGGTCAGGCCCTGATACAGTTCGCGAATGAGGGCTTCCGCCGGCTTGGCGACGCGCGGCTGCGCGGGCTGTCCCGGCTGAGCGTCTTGCGCCTTCAGCACCTGCGGCACGACTTCGAGGCCTGCCAGCGTCACCGCCGTGCCGCCGACTGTCATGAGGAATTCGCGTCGGCCGAAATCTTCGCTGCCGTCGCACTCCGGGCACTGGATTTTCGCTTGTTCGGACATGCCATTTCTCCTGAGGTTGTAAGACACGGGGGATATTAGTCCCATCTTGGTCAAACTTTGCGTTGCTGTCAAGTAGCAACCTCGTTTTAGCGGAAGGTAAATCTCACGGAATGTTCGCACCCTATTCGCCGCGCGGCGAGGCGGCGATCCGGCCTCATTCTCAGGGACTATCGAGGTGACGCCGCAGGCGGTGGCGTGTCGAATGAAGTGAGTAGTCAGCGCGAGTCATCCGGTCGCGGCCGCTTCAGCCGTTCGAAGGGCAGCAGCGGCAGGTACATGCATAGCGCGTACGGCACGAAGCCCGCAAGCTCCAACGTCACGAAGATACCCACGTGGAACAACACACCGAAGAACAATGCGAAACGGCGTGGCCACTTCCATAGCACCAGCAGCGGGAACGATACTTCCCATACCACGACCGACCACGTCAGTACCCGTGTCATCTCGATCGGCAACGGCAGCGCCATCTGAGAGAAACGAGTCAGCGTCAACTCGCCGAGCACGTAGTGCAGGCTGCTGCCATCCTGCCAGTGGGGCCCAAGCAGCTTGTACATGCCGTTCAAGAAATAGATGAGGATCATTTGCACGAAGATCAACCGAATCGGCCACGGCTGCACATACACTGCGTTCCGACTTCCTTTGCCGCGCCGGGTGAACCAGGCGTCCACGGACCAAACAGCGCCGCACGGACACAGCATCAAGTAGAAAAGGAGAATCGCGCGAATCGTATCCCCGGCGTTGTCGAGATACGGATTGATCTGGGCAAACGATAGCGAGATGCCCCACGTCAGCACCGCTGCCAGGCGTGTCGCGCAGCCGATCAAGAGCAGGAATGCCGATGTGATCCACAGGGTCATGGCGGTCACGAGCAGCGTTTCATCGTCTTGCCAGGATCCCAGCAGCCGCGCCCACCAGGCGTTCTTGTCGATCACCTCGATCGGCACCAGAATAAATCCCATAAAGGCGAGTATCAACGAGACCGCCAGCGCGAACAGCAGCAACGCCCATGGAACCCGGTGCGATGCGTCGCGCAACCGTGACAGCAATTCGAGTGCGAAGAAAAGACACGCCAAAGAGGCGCCACCAAGCGGCACGGCCCAGGCAACGATGTCGAATTCACCCGCTGCGATCAACTGCGCCCACAGGCCACCGCAATAGGCGGTGAGCGCGCAGGTCCACAAGACGAGGGCGATGCCGGTGCGGTCGTCCGCCGGCGGGTCCTTGCCGATCAATAGAAGCCGAGCGATGGCCGTGGCGAGAAGCCAGCAGGTGGCGGCGAACCAGCCGACCAGCGCCAGCTGGATAATCACCCCGTCGCCGACGCCGCGCAACAGCGACCAGGTCATGCGCGACGGCTCGAAGCGCCAGGCAAAGATGCCGGGATCGCCGACGCCCCCCTTGCCGAAGTAATCCCAGGCATTTGGCGCGTAACTTAGCGCGATGTCCGCAAGCAGGCACAGGGCGACACCGATGCGCAGCAGCGCCAGCCGCTCGGCGCGAACCGGTTCAGTCCACCATGGCCATGCCGACAGCGGCCACGGCAGCCACGGAACCATGCCGACGACCTGCGGCGGCTGTGCGGTGAGTTCGCTCATCGCCTGAAGCGCTCTTCGGTAAAATCAAACGGTTCCAGAACGCGAACTACTTCGGTTCGCCGCCACCGGCACAGTGGGACGAGCCGCGGCCCGTCCCAGCCGTGCTCTTCATCGGGGCCATGGATGCGATAGGTTCGCTGGCACAGAATGATCTCCCTCGGCGCCGGCTCGCCGGAATGCTCGCGTTGCCAGGCGTCCACGCGCCATTGCAGGTAGGCCAGCACGAGTTCCTGGTAGTCATCGCTCATTTGCTTCACGTTCGCGGTCACACGCGACGCCGCTTCCGTGGGCGTCTCCTCCGGGCGCGGCAGCACGCTTTGGTACAATTGCCCCTCGCAGCGGCGCAGCCGGCACTTCCCGACGCGAAAATAGGCGTTGATATCGTCAGGTTCGTTCTCGGACCGCAGCACGACCATGCGCTGCACTGACTCATCAAGTTCGAGGTGATAGCCGGTTCCGGCGTCGAATTCGAGCCGTGCGCCCTTGACGTCCGGAACCTCGGGCGGCGTGTCGTCCCATAGCAGCACGACGCAAGGAAATCCGGTCGCCCTGGCAACACCCGGCGCAAACAGGGCCCACTCCTGATCCTGGCCCGTGAGCTGCACCCACCAGTCCAGATTGCCCTCGATCTGTCTGAGCCACTTCCAGCCATGCCCGGTCTGATCGGCGAAACGCGGCGCGACCCGGTTGATCAGCTCGGCCGGCCTGTCGGGCATCTCCCGCGGCGCCGACTTGAGGAATCCGAGCCCATTGCTGAGGAACAGAAAGGCGAGCTGAAAGAGGATGAATAACCCAAGCAGCACCTGGCGCGGCGATGGCGGCTTCGAGTTGGCCGGCGTGACCGTGTCTGACATCGCGTCACTCCTTACCCTTCTGGTAGACGCCGATGAACGCCTGTTGTCCCAACATGCGGACTTGCACCTGGCGTTGCGGCTTCCAGCCGACGCGCTCGCTTGCCGTGCGCATCGCGCCGGTATCCGACACGATCAGCACCGCCTTGCCGCCCGGTTGCAAGACCCGGTCCATCTCACGCAGGCTTTCGCGATAGAGCGGCACGATCTCCTCCGGCGTGCTGAGCTGCTTGCCGAAGGGGGGGTTGCAGACGATCCGCTCGACCGACGCGTCCTCCAGCGGCAATGCGCGCGCATCCCACTCGCGGATGTCGGCAATGTGGAACTGCCGCAGGTTCGCCAACGACGCCCGCACGTGGCTCCGGTCGATGTCGCCGCCGACAAAGCGCGTCTGCCAGGCGCCCCCTTCCGAAGTCTTGCGCCCCTTGGTGAAAAGAAACGCCTCCGCAAGCAAGGTGCCGGCTCCGCACATCGGGTCGAGCACCGTCTGGTTCGGCTTCAAGTCGGCGAGGCGCACCATGGCGGCGGCGATGGTCGGACGGATCGACGCCGGCAAGTGCTCGTACTTGTAGGTGCGATGCCGCATGGTGCGGTCCGACAGCCTCATGCCGCAGATGGCCATGGCGCCGTTGATGGTCAGCCAGATCTCGACCGAGGCGTTCTCCTCGGCATACTTCCAGCTCGCCGGCAGCTTGCCCGCCAGGCCGCGCATCAGCGCCTTCTTGGCATCGACGCGGCGGTAGCCGTGCACGCCGGTCATCTGCGTGACGAAGTGATACGTCGTCTTCCCCTTCGGCTTCGGCGTGATACCGTGGTGCAGCTTCAGCAGCTGGTCCCAATCTACCTTGCGGTCGGTCCAGCGTTCGATGCTCTCGAGGTCCTTGGCGCGATAGCTGAGTTCGTCAGTGCCCCAGGCGTACAGGAAAACGTCCTCGGTGGTGCGCAGGTGCAGGATGACGCGCTCGATCTCGTTGAGGCGAAAGACGACGATGCCGCCGCCGGAGCGTTTGACCTTGCCGCCGAGCGTTTGCGCGATCTCCTCGGCAGCGCTGTCTTCGAGTCCTTCGTGGACCATCGCGTAGCAGGCGGGGAGTTCGGCTTGGGTACGCGATGGATTCATTTTGGGCTCTTCCGGTGAATGCGGGTTTTGCTGTCAAGGTCGGTTGAGCTGGAAACGATTTTTTCCTATGCTTGTCCCCCCCGGACGTGAACTTCAGGGGCAAAATCTGCCATAATCCCTGGAAAAATGCCGAATCCTGAGGGTCAGCAGATCTTGACCTTTAGCTCTCCTGAGAGGGTCGTCACCAGCCGGATACCACGAAAAACGCCGGACGGCATGTAAACACCCATTCCCCGGATGAGCCTCATTTTGGTCCGTAATTCCCCGTTTGCGTTCGCACGGGCCGCGTGAGCGCCAAGCCGCAAGCGGCAAAGTCGGGGGTCTTGCGTTTCTCGCCTAATGCGATTATATTAACCTCTTCCATAAGTACCCGATTTCCCACGCAGGAGGTGCGTCCCCGATGGTTGACACGATCTTGATTGACTTGAAAGCCCTGATGGTTGAACGCGAGGATTGCGATGCCGGCACTGTCGAGAAGCTTCGCGCCGGGCTTGCCCAGGGGAAGACCCAGTATCGCAGCTTGCGGGAATCGGCCGAGGCGCTGACCAAGAAAGTCGAAGCCGGCGCCGGTACTCCCGCGGGCAAACGCTGGCATCTCAAGCTGGCCATCGCGCAGTACTTCCTCGGCCACCTCGGCGACGCCATCGAAAACTTCAAACACGCCGACGGCGCTCTGGCCAACTTCTATCTCGGCAAAGCCCTCCTCGAAAAGCAGGACCTCGGCGAAGCGCTCAAAGCCTTCGACAAGGCCGAGAAAGCAGGTTACAACAGCAATCAGGTCAAGCTGCAAAAAGCCGGCATCCACCGCCTCAACGGCGAACTCACGCAGGCCCGCAACATTCTCAAAGAAGTCGAAAACCAGGCGTCGCACAATCCGGAGTACCATTACCAGGCGGCGAGCTGTTTCCATCAAGAAGGCGTTCGCGACAAGGCAATCCAGCACTTCGAGAAGGCCATCGAGCTCGATCCGAGCCACACCGGCGCCCTCTTCCAGCTTGGCCATTGCAACGACCTCGCCGGCAACGACGATGACGCCATCGGCTACTACGAACGCTGCATGAATCACCCCCCCATCCACATGGGCTTGCTCATGAACCTCGGCATTCTCTACGAGGACAGCGACAAATACGACAAGGCTGTCGACTGCTATAGCCGCATCCTGCACGCCGACCCCAATCACGAGCAGGCGAAGCTGTTCCTGAAGGACGCGCAAGCGTCGCTGACGATGTACTACAACCCGGAGGCCGAAGCCGCCGCCGGCCGCTTCAACCAGGTCCTCGAAATTCCGGTGACCGACTTCGAGTTGTCGGTGCGCAGCCGCAATTGCTTGAAGAAGATGAACATCCGCACGCTCGGCGATTTGACGCGCGTCAACGAGCAGCAGTTGCTCTCCAGCAAGAACTTCGGCGAGACGTCGCTCAACGAGATCAAGCAGATCCTCGGCGCCAAGGCGCTGCGTGTCGGCCAGGCGCTGGAGCAGGGGGCCAGCCCCGAACGCCGCTACGTGCCGACGACGCAGCTGAGCGAAGCCGAGCAGGCGGTCCTGAACAAGCCGGTTAGCGAGCTGAACCTGTCGGTGCGGGCACGCAAGTGCATGAATCGGCTGGCAATCGCCTCCATCGGCGAGTTGATCCTGCGCACCGCCGACGAATTGCTCGAAGCCAAGAACTTCGGCATGACTTCGCTCAATGAAGTCCGCGAAAAGCTGCGGCAAATGGGGCTGAACCTGCGCGGCGATTGATGGACGCGTCTGCCGCTTGCGGCTTGGCGCTCGCCTGGAAACTTGCGAACGCCAAGCCGCAAGCGGCAGAAAATCGCCTCCCCTCTTGCGTTTTCCTCATCTCCGCGATAATTTGATTCCGTTATCTTCCCTCATCTCATGTCCCGTTTTTCCCGTAGGAGGTGTCCCGTGCCTGAAGTCAAGGTGAGAAACCTGGTGCTCCTCGTCGTGATCGTTGGCGGCGGCATTCTTGCCTTCGTCTTTTTTGGCGCCACCATTACCTACTGGTTCTGGGACACGTGGGCCAAGGCACGCGGCTACACCGCGGCGTCAACGCCCGGTGAGGCGATGGACAAGTTCCGTGAAGCGATCCACAATCGCGATTACGACGCCGCCTCCCGTTACTGCACCAAGCCCTACGCGGAATTGCTCAAGAAATCGCACACCAATGCCAAGGAGCTGGCAACTCTCACCGACAAGATCCGCAACTGGGGCAAAAACAATGGCCTCATGACCGACAGGCTAAAGTTCAGTCTGCAAAACTTTGATCCTTTTCCGACCAACTTCGAAGGCGGCCCCGCTCCTAAAGAAGAAGGCGCCAAGGCAACCGCCACCTACAAATGGACCGCGCCCTTTGTGTTGGATAATCCGAATGACAAAAAATTGGCTGACGACCTGAAGACCCTCGATCCGCGCATGTTCCAGAACATCCTCTGTCTCCAGGCGTTCAACGGACAGATCAAGCTCGTTAAAGAAGGGGACGAGTGGAAGCTCGATATCCCGACCACTCCGCTCTGGGAAACCGAAGTTGCCTACTTCAACGACCGGGCCAAAACCTATGAGACCGGCCTGAACGGGATGTGGAAAGACCTGAACAACCAGCGCTACGACACCAAGGCCGCATTCGAACGAGACGTCATCGGCAAGCTGGCCGCGGCCAAGTAACGGAGCGAGGAATCGCCATGGACCGCGACAAACGGCAGCTGCGCAAGCTCAAACGCGATGTCAAGAAAGCCGGCAACAAGAAACGTCGCGCCAGGCTCAAACGCGAACTTCAAGATAATCCACTGGAAGCCCACTGGAATGAGCCGACTGTCGGCAAACTGAGCTCCGAGACGCTGAACGGCCTCGACCAGGACGCGACGCGCAAACGCACGTCAGAGCCTGACGCGTAAGCGAAGGATTGCGTTTCCTTCGCTTACGCGTCAGGCTCTGACACTCATTTCTTCATATCAACGCACACCAGCTTCTTCAGATCGCGTGCATATAGCCGGCCGTTCGCCAGGGCAATCTGCGCTCGACAGGGCCCTGCCTCCAGCAACCGCGCGCGTCCCGTTTCGCGAAACGCTGCCGGCGTAGCCTGCACCAGGCACAAATCCCCCTTCTCGGTCAGCACGATCAGCCGGCCGTCCGCCAGCACCATCGAGCCGTTGCCGAACTCGGCTTTGTCCCACTTCACTTTCCGGGTCTTCAGCTCGAAGCAGCGAAAGGTCGGCGGCGTGCGCGAATCGACCCGCCCGTCGAAGCCGTACAGATGGCCGTCGAGATGCACGCAGGTGTTGTACTGGCTCGACATGATGTCGCCGTCTTCCCATACCTTCTCGGCGCCGTCCTTGCGCAGCTTGAGAAGCAGGGCGCCGGTGTCGTAACTCGCCGAAAAGAACGCCAGATCGCCAATGACGAGCGGCGTGGCGGCGTTGACCGATTCGTTGATGCGGGCGCGCCAGTACTGATCGTAGCGAACCTTGCCGGTCTTCGGATCGAGCACGAGGGCCCCGGTGCGCGTGAAAAAGACGGCATGGCGAACGCCGTCCACCGTGCAAACGACCGGCGAGGAGTAGCTCGGCGGGTCCTTGGTCGCGCGCCAGGCCTCCTTGCCGTCCGCCAGATCGAAGGCGACGATGCCGGCTTGCGGGCCGCCGACGTTGACGAGCAGCAGGTTCCCTTCGGCGACGGGCGAGCTGCCAATGCCGAAGTAGCCGAGCGGCGTTTTGTATTCCTTGGTGAGGGAGCGCGACCAGACTTTCTTACCCTCGTCAAGGGTCAAGCAGTGGAGCGTCCCCTCGGCCCCGAGCGTGATGATCTTGTCGCCAGTAATAAGTGGCGTCGAGCGCGGGCCGTCCCCTTTGCCGACGCTGTCCGAATAGTTGCTGGGATAGGCGAATTTCCATTGCGGCTTGCCGGTGACGGCCTGCAGGCAATCGACGACGTCCTCATCGCCGACGCGATGAAAGAGGATGAGCCGTTCGCCGGCGACGACGGGGCCGCTATAGCCTTCGCCGACATCGCGCTGCCAGACGACCTTCGGACCACCGGCGGGGAAGGAATCGAGCACCGCTTGTTCAAGCGACGTGCCGTCACGGCGCGGGCCGAGCCATTGCGGCCAATCGTCGGCGCGAATGGCGGCCGCGGATAGGAAGAAAACAATCACTGCGGAAAAGATGCGATTCATGCGAAAATTCCTTTATCGCCGCTTGCGGTTTTGCGCTCGCGTGGCGACCGGCGAGCGCTAAACCGCAAGCGCGATACCCAACTCACTCCTTGACCTTCACGCAACGGAACCCGATCGCGCCGCTGCGCGTCTTGGCGTCGGCGTGATGCCGATAGGCGGATCGTTGCATCTCGGGCGGATCGGGATAGGCGCCGCCGCGCAGAATGCGTTCCATGCTGCCACCCTTGGTGCGAGCACTGCCGTCGGTTGGCGCGCCTTGATAATCGGGATGCCAGACGTCGAGGCACCATTCCCAGACATAGCCGTGCATGTCGTACAGGCCCCAGGCGTTGGGCAATTTCTTGCCGACCGGCGGGTCTTCCTTGGCGGAGTTCTCCTTGAACCAGGAATACTTGCCGAGTTCCTTCACGTCGTCGCCGAAGGACCAGGCCGTCGTCGTACCGGCCCGGCAGCAATATTCCCACTCGGCCTCTGAGGGGAGGCGAATCCGCTCGTTGTCGGCAATCAGCTTGGCCTCGCGCAGCATCTTGGTGGCGCGTTCGCAGAATTCGTTGGCCTCTTGCCAGTTGACGCGGTCCATGCCGTTGCGCAGGCCCTGGAACTCGGCCTGATTCGTGCCGGTGACGACCTGGTATAGCTCCTGCGTGACCTCATACTTGGCGATCGCGAATGAGTATTTGAAGGTGACCTTGTGGGCAGGCCGTTCGGCGGCGCTGCCGCCTTTCTCCGTGCCCATCACGAAGCTCTCGGAGAACTTGTCCTTGCCCGGCGTGATCGGCACGAACTCCTTGACGAAGAGCTTCAAGATGGCGTCCTTGCGCGGCGTCGGATCGGGCTGGGCTTTCTTCTTTTCGCCGCCCGCCCGGCTTCCGCCGGCCAGACACATGCCGAAGAACGTAAATGCAACGATAGCTTTTTTCATGAGGTCTCCCATCGACGGTTTGCTGATAAGATGGAATGCGTTGGCCTCGCGACAACCATCCTTGCACCACGGCGCGGCATTCGCAAGCGAAATCTTGCCGAACTGCGCCCATCGATTTGTGTAGAACAACGGTAGCCCCGCTGCCAGTCGCCCGAGGAGATTCATGGCCGCCTTTCGCTGTCCCCAATGTCAAACGCCGATGACGGAGGAGGAACTCCGCGCCGGCGTGTGTCAGGTGTGCGAGGCGCCGGTGGAACCGCCTCCGCCAACCGCGGCGCGTGCAGCCGAACCCAAGACGCAACCCGATGAACAGCCTCGTTTCACGACCGGCGCCCTGGTGGGGGCCGCGTTCTCGCTGGTAGCATTCTGTTTCCTGCCGGTCGGCCTCATGTTCTATTTCAGCTTGCCGGAGGAGCGGCCCGCCGAAAAGAAAGCTGCCCAGAAGCCGCCTACGATCAAACCGCAGCCGGTCGCAGAGGGGAAGAAGCCAGCCGATAAGGAGATGAAAGCTGTCGAAGACGACGCGAAGAAGCCCGCTCCGGACACGCCGCCGGAGGAAAAGAAGAAGGAAGAGGTAAAGCCGTCGGAGTTGAAGAAGGACGAGCCGAAGAAGATCGAAAAACCCAAAAAGATTGAAGAGCCCAAGGTTGTCGAGAAGAAGGCCGATCCGAAGCCGGCGCCCCTTGTCAACAAACGACGGTTCATGGCACTGCCTCTCCTGAGTGACGAAGCAATCAAGATTGACGGTGACCTGTCCGACTGGAAGGACATTCCTCCCATCACGCTCCAGGCGGTCGAGCGGGGCAAGCCGACGAAGAAAATCGTCGCGTCCCCGAAGACGCAGAAGGCGTACGTCGCCTATTGCAGCCGCGGCATTCTCATCGCGGTGGACGTCGTCGATACCAGCGGCGAGCTGGAGAACGCCGCTCCCGCCCTGAAGAACACGAGCTGGGCATTCTGGGACAATGACGCGATCGAGGTCTTCATCGACACGCTCAACATTCGGCCGCGCGAACGCGGCGATCCCAGCGTGCACCAGTTTTTCGCCTTCCCGTTCGGCACCGGCAACGACAACACAATCGGCGGCTACGAATCGCGCATGCTCAAGCTCGCCAATGGACGCTTGAATTGGGCGATCATGCCGCAACTCGGCGTCGGCAAGACCGGCATGTTGCGGGCCGCCAAGAAAACCGCCGCCGGCTGGAGCATGGAGCTGCTGATTCCCAAGTCCGCGTTGCGGCAGGGCGACCTCAAGCCGGGCCAGGTCTACGGTTTCGAGGTGCAGCTCGACACGGGAACGAATCTCTTCTACTTCTGGGCCAATGACAACAACGTGCTGAAGGTCAGCACCAATCCGAGCCGCTGGGGCGAAGCACTTCTGGCCGGCACCGATGCGAAGCTCGAAGTTCTCGGCGCCGATGGCAAGCCTGCGAAATCGTTCGCGCCGGGCCAGCCGCTGACCGTGCGCGTCACCGACCTCGACATGAACCTGAACGCCGCCGTCAAGGAAAAGCTCAACGTCACCCTGGTCAGCAAGGCCGGCGACCGCAAGACGCTGCTGCTCGAAGAGACCGGCGTCAACACCGGCGTCTTCGTCGGCACGATCGCGACCCGCCTCAACGGCGGAAGGCGTGAGACAACCGTCCTCGACACGCTGGCCGACGATACCGTCATCGTCGAATACCTCGACACCATTCGTGCCGACGGCGAACGCAATGTAAGCGTACGCATCTCCATCACGGCCCAGGGCCGCTGAACTGCGCCATGATCGATCCATTGCACCTCCTGTTCGAGGACAACCACTGCATCGCCGCGGCCAAGCCGGCGGGCCTATTGACCCAGGGCCCGGCGATGGTGCCGTCCCTCGAAGCGATGGTGAAAGCGTATCTCAAGGAAAAGCACGGCAAACCAGGCAATGTCTATCTCGGCGTTCCGCATCGGCTTGATCGGCCCGTCTCCGGTGTCGTGCTATTCGCCCGCAATAGCAAGGCGGCTCAACGGCTCGCCGAGCAGTTTCGCGAGCGGCAGGTGGCCAAGACCTATTGGGGCATCGTCGAGGGCACGCTGGAGCCGGAGCAAGGGGTGTGGGAAGATTGGCTGCGGAAAATCCAGGACGAGGCCCGCGCGGAGAAGGCGGAGCCGAATGCGGACGAGGCCAAACTCGCAGTGCTGGATTATCGCGTCTTGCAGCCGTGCGCCGGCGGCACGCTCGTCAAGTTTCATCCGACGACGGGCCGCATGCATCAGATTCGCGTGCAAGCCGCGTCGCGCGGGCATCCGCTTCTGGGCGATTTGCTGTACGGCTCGACGCGAGAGTTCGGGCCGGCCGCGGAGGTGCCACGCGATCGGGTCATTGCGCTGCATGCGCGCAGCCTGACGTTTCTGCATCCGCTTCGCTTTGAGCCAATGACGCTGACGGCGCCGTTGCCGCCGGCATGGGTTGAATTGGGCATTCCGCAGGAATAGGCTTGGGCAATGCTGACGACCGTAACCATCGAGAAAATCCTGTCGTCCATCTCGCAGCGCACCATTGGCGTGCTGGGCGATCTGTTCCTCGACCGTTATCTCGATCTCGATGCCGGCTTGACGGAACCGTCGATCGAGACCGGGCTCGACGCGTATCAGGTCGTTCAGGTGCGCTCGTGTCCCGGGGCAGCGGGGACCGTCATCAACAATCTCGCCGCGCTCGGCGTCGGCCGCATCATGCCCGTCAGCATGATCGGCGCCGACGGTGAAGGCTACGAGCTGCGGCAGGCGCTGCAAAGGATGCCGAGCGTGGAGTTGGTAAACCTCGCGGTTACGGCGGATCGGCGTACGCCGACCTACACTAAGCCGATGCTCGGCAAGTCGGGCGAACCGGCACGCGAACTGAATCGGCTCGATATCAAGAATCGGCGGGTGTTGCCGGGAGACGTCGAGGCTAAGATTCTGGAGATGCTGTCCGCGGCGTGGCTGTCGTTCGACGTTCTGCTCGTCCTCGACCAGGTCAGCGAGCCGGAGTGCGGCGTCATCACCTCGCGGGTGCGCGATCGGCTGGCGGAACTGAGCGCGACCGATGCCGGCAAAGTCGTAATCGTCGATAGCCGCGAGCGCGTTGGGCTGTTTCGCAATGTCTGGCTGAAGCCAAACGAGCGCGAATGCCTGCGGGCGGCGGGGCAAACGACCGACCTGCGCAGCGCCATGAAGCGGCTGGTTGAGTCCACGGGGCGGCCGGTCATCTGTACGCAAAGTGAAAAGGGGATGTTGGTCGCATCATCGATTGAAGTGGAGCCTGTCGAAGTGCTGGCGTATCCGGTGAGCGGCCCAATTGATTCGGTCGGGGCAGGGGACTCATCGAGCGCGGCCATGGCATGTGCCCTGGCGAGCGGCGCGAGTGTCGTCGAGGCGGCCGCGTTTGGCAATCTCGTCGCGTCCATCACGATTCAGCAGATCGGCATCACCGGGACGGCGACGCCAATACAGGTACGTGAGGCCGCTCGTCGTTTGGCGCTTGCTCCTTGACTTCGGAGTTGGAATGTTATTTCCGAAAGCACCGCGCGGGCGCTAAACGAAGAAGGAGCTACTGCATTTCCTCGTCGAAGCCGCGCATTTCGCGCATCAATTCATCGCGTTCGCGGCGCGTCGCTTCCAGGTCGAATTGCATATACTTCGCATCGAGCTGCATCTGGTCAACCGCCTCTTGTGCGATCCGCAGCAATCGGCTGTGCAGCCGATTGTAATGGTGCAAACGTTCACATAACGGCAGCAACTTCTGCCGCAGATGAAGCGGCAACTCTTCGACGTACTTCTTCAGCTCCATCAGCTCCGAGGGAATTTGATCCTTGCGCCATTCCGGTGATTTCGGTTGTGCCATGAGTTTATCCGTCTTCCGCCTTCGGTTCCGTCACGATACGGTGTACTGCCTGAACAGAATTAGCAATTCATGTGCCAGTCTGCTTCACTTGTCGATTCCGCGAGATTTCGCTGAATTTTCACACCTGTTCAGGTTCGCCTCCTTGCGTGTTGTAAAGAATCGTTAACAGAACTGCCCTTTTCTGTTAACGAAAGTTGTGCTAGAAGCCGCGGCTAGGTATAGGGTTCCAACCCGCGGAGGGGTCGCTAGATCTTAGCCCGAAGCGCAAGCGCGGGGACAAGATGGCGACCATCGTTGAAGGATTGTGCCATGCACAGGAAGCTTACTTGCAGAGCGTTTGCCGTCCTAGGTATCGGCTTGACGGTCGGACTGCTCGTCTGCGCAGGCTGGGCCTTCGCGCAGACCGCCGTCCTCCGCAACGGCTTCGAAACCAAGACCGCCTGGAACAAGGGAGGCTTCGACGCCCCTTACGACGAAATCGCGCACAAGATCGATGACCGCGACCCACACAGCGGCCGAGGCTCCGAATACATCGAGATCGACGCCAAGCAAGGCAACTCCATTCAATACATCTATCCCGTCGGCAAGGCACCGATTAACGAAGACCTGCGTGCCTCAGTCTGGCTGCGCGCCAATCGACCCGGCATGAAACTCATGGCTCGCGTCGTTCTGCCCAATGAACGCGATCCGAACAACGTCGATTTTGTTCTCACCACCAGCCTCATCGGCGACATCTATCAGCAAACGGGACAGTGGCAACTCCTGGAACTTTCCCGCCCTGCCGTGCTGGCAAAAGCGCAGCAGCAACTCCTTACCCTTGACAAGAAACGGCAGATCGAATTCACCGGCGCCTACATCGACTCCCTGGTTCTGAACGTCTATGCCGGCCCTGGCCCGACCAAGGTCTGGATCGACGACCTCGAGATCGGCCCGATCGTCGGCGGCGCTCCGGTTGTCGCCATCCCCGACAACAACAATCCCGCCAAGATCACCAGCATTCCACGTGGCAACAGCGCCGTCGAGTTCGAGGCCAATCGCCTTACCGTCGGCAAGAAACGCATGTTCTTTCGCGCCATCCGCTACACCGACACGATGCTCCCCGTCCTGCGCAACGCCGGCTTCAACACCGTCTGCTTCGACAGCAAGGTCAACGCCGCCCTGGTCAAGGAAGCCGCCGACCTGGGCCTGTGGATCGTACCGGAGTTTCGGGTCACCAACGACGCTGGCGAGGCCCTTTCCCCGGACGATATTACCAAGCAAGTGCAGCGCTATGCCGACAACGACGCGGTGCTGTTCCGCCGGCTAGGCGGCATCTTCTCCTATGAGCAAGCGCCGCTGGTGTCGCGAGCCACGCAGGTCGCGCGCGGGGCCGATCCGGCGCATCCGATCGCCGCCGACGTGTGGGACGGCATGATGCCTTACTCGCGCAGCGTCAACTTGCTCGGGGTCCACCGTTTCCCGCTCATGACCACGTTGGAGTTGCCGAAGTATCGCGAATGGCTCGAATCGCGCCGCAAGCTGGCGAATCCCGGAGTCTTCACCTGGACCTGGATTCAAACGCATCTGCCCGACTGGTACAGCGAATTGCTCTATAACCAGAACGCCCAAGCCGAGTTCAAGGACCCGGTCGGCCCGCAGCCGGAACAGATACGTCTGATGGCGTATACCGCGCTGTCCTCCGGCAGCAAAGGGCTGGCGTACTGGTCGGATCGCTTCCTTGCCGACAGCCATCAGGGCCGCGATCGGCTTCTGGGCTGTGCCTTGCTCAATCAGGAAATGGACATGATGGAGCCGATGTTGGTCACCGCCGAGGATGTGCCGCAATGGATCGACACGTCGCACGTTGACATCAAGGCCGCGGTGCTGCGCTGCAATCAGGGCGTGCTGGTGATCCCCATCTGGCAGGGGAGGTTCTCGCAGTTCGTGCCGGGTCAGGCCGCGGTCTCCAAGCTGGTCATGACGGTGCCGCAGGTTCCCAAGACGATGCAGGCATGGGAAGTCTCCCCCGGCGACGTGCGTGGCCTGAAGGCCGAACGCGTCGATAACGGCCTACGCATCACGCTGCCGGAGTTCGGGCTGACCTCGATGGTAGTCTTCACGTCCGACACCAACCTGATGGCCCGCTTCCAGGATCAGGCCCGCTCCAAACGTCAGCTTGCCGCGCAATGGTCGTACGACATGGCCCTGTGCGAACTCAAGAAGGTTGTCGAGGTGCAAAAGCAACTCGAACAGATGGGCGTGGCCGTCCCCGACGCCAATCCGCTCCTCATGGACGCCAACCGGCGGCTGCAAAAATCGAAGGACCAGTGGGACAAATCCAACTTCGCCGAGGCGTATCACGAAGCGCAACGCGCCCTGCGGCCCGTGCGGATTCTCATGCGAGCGCAATGGGAAAAAGCAGTCCGCGGCCTCGACACGCCGGTCGCCAGCCCGTTTGCCGTCTCGTATTACACCTTGCCCAGGCACTGGGAGTTTATGGCTCAGGTGCGTAAATCGTCCGTCAGCGCCAATCAACTGCGCGGCGGCGACTTCGAGGTCGTGCCGGAACGCAAGCAGGAAACCTGGCGGCCCAGCAAGGAAACGCTGGACGAGGTCGAACTGATCGCCGAGCGCGTCAGCGATCTGAAGGTACAGCGCGTCGAGGTGAAGGAGATCAAGGCGACCCCGCCGAGCACAAAGGAAACCAAAAAACTGGAGAAGCTTGAGAAGGAAGAGAGGGAAGAGAAAGAAACGAAAGAAGCGAAAGACCCGAAGAAGACGCTGGGAACGATCAAGCTCCCGGAGAATCCAGTGGAAGGCAAACAGTGCGCGATGCTGCAAATCAAGATGCGCCCGGGCAAGCTCACGCCGGTCGCCCTGGAGCGAACCATGCTTGCCCTCATCAGCCCAGAGGTCAAGCTGCCCCCCGGCACCCTCGTGCAGGTCAGCGGCTGGGTCAACATCCCGGCCCCGATCCTTGCCTCGCCCGACGGTGCCCTCCTGTACGACAGCGCCGGCGGCGAACCGCTGGCCATTCGCCTGACCAACCCGACCCCCTGGAAGAAATTCAGCGTCTACCGCCGCGTGCCAGCCTCGGGCACGATCAACGTGACCCTGGCCCTGACCGGCATCGGCACCGTCTATTTCGACGACATCCGCATCGAGCCGCTGGTGCCGGGCAACGGCATCGTGCCGGCGGGGAATTGAGTTGGCAAACTCAGTACTTCCAAGAATCCACCAGCCACGCCTGAAACTCGTGGGTTAGCCGCAAGCGAGCGCGAGTTCGTCCCATTCATCCAGGGACACACACCCGTTTTGGGATGATGGGACGAACTTTGGATGACAACGAAAGCGGACTCTCGCCCTCCCTTCGCTTGCGCTGTCACGAACCGTAATCCATCCACTTCAGCTGCCGCTCCAAGCTCTCCATCGGCAACCCGATCACGTTCGTCAAGCTGCCGGCAATGATGCGCATGAACGGATCGTTCTCCTCCTGGATCGCGAACGCTCCGGAGCGGCCCACCCACTGGTCGGTCGCGAGGTAGTCGTCGAGTTCCTTGTCGCTCAACTTGCGGAAGAAGAGCCGCGTGCATTCCTGCCAAACGATTTGCGTGTTGTCGGGGCGGCGCCAGAGGACGACGCCGGTCCAGAGTTCGTGCTCGCGGCCGCTTAGGGTGGTGATGATGCGGCGGGCGTCGTCCACGTCGGTTGGCTTGCCGATGACCTGGCCGTCGAGCCAGCCGACGGTGTCGGCCGCAAGGAGCAGGCCATCGGCAACCTTTGGCGCAACAGCGGCGGCCTTGAGCCACGACACCGTCATGACGTAATGGCGCGGATCGGTGAAGCCTTGCCCGGTCGGCTCGTCGATGTGCGACGGCATCACTTCGATGGTGTAGCCGGCGCGTTCGAGGAGCGCCCGGCGATCGGGAGAATTGCTGGCGAGAATCAGGCGGCGTGATAACGCTGTTGCCATGTGCTTAGAATCATTTCCAGGGCCGGCCAGAGGCGGGCCGGCGTCAAGTCGGCCATGCACTCCATGCGCGGGCACGTCTTCAGGTAACTGCCGCGACACCAGATCGTCGTGGCGACGGCTCGCTCGTCCTGGCCGTAGGGCCCGGTCCGTTCGATCAAAGTACAGGTATACGGCGCGACCACCGGCCGTCCCAGAGCAACGGCGAGATGCAGCGGCCCCGTGTCATTCGCGATCATCGCATCGGTTTCGGCCAAGACCGCAACGAGTTGCGGCAACGTCGTCTTGCCTGTCAGTTGCAGCGTGGGGCAGACATTCCTGTCTGCCTTGGCAGGCTGGAAAGCCTGCCCCACGAACGCGACGGCCTGCTGGGCGAGATCGGCTTCCTCCGGCGAACCGACGAAGATCGCTGTGCCGCCAAAGCGTTCATGAGCGAGCCGAACGAGCGATGCGAAATGCTCCGGCGGCCAGCGCTTCGTCAGCCAGCGCGAGCCGACGCCGACGGCGAGCCATGGCCGTGGGTACTGCTGCAAGCGGTCGCGTGCCCAAGTCCGCGCGTCGGCTTGCACGGGAACGTGAAACTTTTTAATCGACGGCGCATCACCGAGCGCTTCGATCACGCGCCAGTAGCGATTGACGGCATGGGTCACGCCAGTCTTGTCGTCGATGCAGTGCGTGTAGCAATACCTCGAACCTTCACGCGCCGATGCCAGGCCGATGCGCACCGCCGCTCCGGTGGCTCGCGTCATGAGACCGGTGCGCAACAGCCCTTGCAGGTCGATGACCATGTCGAATTGCAACGATCGAATGTGCTTGAGAAACCGTGCGAAGTCGAGTCCGCCTCGGATCCACCCCTTGCGCATGGCGGCGCGATCAAACGTCACGATCTCGTTCAGATCGGGGTGACCTTCGAGAATTGCCGCGTAGCTACGATTGACGATCCAGGAAATGTGCGCTTCCGGAAAGCGCTTAGGTAGTGCAGCAAGAACGGGCAAGCTATGTGCAATGTCGCCCAGAGCGCTCGGCTTGACGATCGCAATGCGCTGAGGAGTCTTGTTCAGAGAAACGACACGAACCGACATGCAGCGAATCCTTTCGCGCTAGTTCATTCAGGCTTCAAGCATCGACATTACCGCCACGTCGAATCCATGGCAGCAACGGCAGCATCAATAATAGCAAAACCGCCCCGGCGATGTAAGGCGGAGTATGGTCCGGAGTGGTCTGGTACAAGATCATCCCAAAGAAGGGACCGAGAATGCGCGCCATCGCCGACGCCGACTGGTTCACACCAAGAATCTCACCTTGCCGATCTGCAGGCGTGCGCCGTGACACCAGCGCTTGCGCCGACGGCGTCAGGAACGCAAAGCCGATGACCGCAGCCGTCAACGCCAGGAAAAGCTGCGGTTGCAGCGAATCGGCCGAGGCGCCTTCGGCCACAGCGAAGGAGATCCAACCCTGCACGCCGACGCCGAATGCCATGAGCGCAACTCCCATCGCCATGAACGTAACTTCACTTAGGCGCGATGCCAACCGACGATAGAGAAATCCCTGCGTAAGCATGAGGACGAGCCCGACATAGGCAAAGAACAAGAAGCTGTAACGCTCGCCGAACTTGAACACATCCTGCAAAAAGACAGACAGCGTAACTTCAAAGGCCCCGAAGCCAAGGCTTGCTAGAAAGAAGACCAGAACAATCGGTCCTATGGACCCATTGCCCAGCGCAAACCGAAGGCCCGAAAGATCGAACCATTGACGCCTCGCCATCGAAGCCGCTCCCACGACGCGTGTCTCCGGCAACAAACGAAGTCCCAGCAGTAACGCCACCAGGGACAAAGCGGACGCTGTATAGCCGATGCTCCCCAACCCCACGAACGCATACTCCTCACTAAGCCATAGGCAGCCGAAGCCAATGATGGGGCCGAAAGTGAAGCCGATGCCGAAAGCGGCTCCAATCAACGCCATGCCATGCTTGCGCTTTTCCGGCGGGGTACAGTCGGCAATGACCGCTTGTGCCGTCGCAATGGTCGCCCCGCTGATTCCCGCGCCGATGCGTGCAACAAAAAAGAGCATCATCGCCAGCAGCGCGGATGAGTAATCATCAGGAAATAGGGAGGCGGCGACTCCCAGCACGCCATAGAAAATCACGGAGCCAAACAGTCCAATAAGCAAAATCGGACGCCGACCAATGCGGTCGGAAAGCCGACCCCAACCCGGAGCAAACAAAAACTGCATCAGCGAAAACGACGACATGAGCAACCCTGTCACGGCGCCAATCGTTTTCGGTTCCGTTGCGGCAATCAGATGGGTAAGATTTGATTTCGCAATGCGCGGCAGCAACGGAAGCACGATGCCAAAGCCCAGCAGGTCGATGAACACGACCAGAAAGACGATCATCATCGCCGAGCGATTGGAGCGTACTTCGAGTCCGGGCGTCGGCGGTGTCGGAGTGTCCGCGTTTTGCATAAGAAGAAGCCAGTTTCGACAACGGTTGTTACGATAGGAAGATACCAAGAGGCGCGTTTTCGGACTAGATGGACATGGAAACAGCCCTCACTCCCAGCCCCGCTCCCCAAGGGAGAGGCGAGAAATGCCAGCCATGACCCACGACCGGTTTTTTCCGAACGGCGAAGCGCTGCCCGCCCCTGGGTGGCTCATCTTCGATTGTGAAAGCATCCCCGACGGCAAGCTGCTCAACATCGTCAAGTATCCGACCGAGACGTTGACGCCGGAGGAAGCCGTTGCCCGCGCCCAGGCGGAAGCGAAAGCGAGCTCCGGCGGGTCCGACTTTCTGCCGGTGACGTTTCAGCTGCCGATCGCGATCAGCATGTTGCGCGTCGGCGCCGATTATTCCTTGCAAGCGATATCCTGCCTCGACGCGCCACTCTATCGTTCACGTACGATCATCGAGCAATTCTGGGCCGGGCTGGTCCACTACCATCAGCAGTTTCGCGGCCAGGTCAAGATGGTGACGTTCAACGGCCGCGGCTTCGACCTGCCGCTGCTGGAGATTGCCGCGTTTCGCTATGGCCTGGCGGCGCCGCAGCTCCTGAGCGGACTGCAAAAACGCTATGACGACTGGCATCTCGACCTGATGGATTGGCTGACCAACTACGGCGCCATCCGGCTCTCCGGCGGCCTCAATTTGCTGTCGAAGCTGCTCGGCAAGCCCGGCAAAATGGAAGTCACCGGCAAAAAAGTCTACCCGATGTGGCGCGACGGCAAGCTCGCCCAGATCAACGACTACTGCCTGTGCGACACGCTCGACACCTACTTCGTCTTTCTGCGCACGCGCGTCATGGCCGGCGCGCTCTCGCTCGATGACGAACAAGCGCTGCTTCGCCGCACCAGAGACTGGCTGCGCGCGCAGACCGGCGAGTTTCCGGCCCTCGCGGATTACGTGACGCACTGGGAGGATTGGCGGCCGTGGCCGTGAACCCTCACGCTGGCGAAATCGAGCGATGGAAATGGACGTGTTTCCATGCGCCGTTCTGCTTCTCCCACACGCGCGTCTCCGCGACCGCTCTCATGCTCGGCACGCCCTCGGCCGAACGCTGATTGAGCCGCACGTAGCTTATGACCGCGGTTTGCCCCAGGACGCGCACGTGCGGCGACGCCATCGTCGTGTTGAACGGTGGACTCGCCCCAGGAAACTGAAAGTAAAAGCGGTGAAATTCCAACCCCTCCACCAGTTGCCCCGCCGCCTCCGGCTCGAAGCACGTCATCGTTGGATCACACAGTTCTTCGTAGGTCTTCCAGTCGGCGGCAGCAATGCAGTCGAGGAGCTTCTGATTCAATCGCAGCAAGTCATGGATCAAGGTGTCGGCCATGTGCGTCCCCTTCTTGTTCGTATAGAGTTCGCAGACTCACGTCCGAACGCGAAACGTTCGGCTCCCTCAATAGAATAACAACCACCAGCCCCAACGTAGAGGTGCAGCATGGCCATCAAGAGCGCTTGGGTGTCCGACGTGACCGAAGCCGACTTCGACGAGAAGGTCATCAAGAAGTCGCACGAGGTCCCCGTCGTCGTCGATTTCTGGGCCCCCTGGTGCGGCCCGTGCAAGGCGCTGGCGCCGATCCTCGAGCGTATGATCGAAGAACGCACCGGCGCAGCGCTGCTCGCCAAGGTCAACACCGACGACGAGCAGAACCTCGCGATGCAGTACGGCATCAGCGGTATCCCGCACGTCGTCGGATTTCGCAAAGGCAAGCCGATCCTGCAATTCACGGGCGTTCTTGAAGACGCCCAGCTGACCGAGTTCTTCGATCGCTTGCAGCCGACCGAAGCTGAGAAACAGCTCGAAGCCGCCGTGCAGCTCGAGAAGACCGACCCTGCCGCGGCCGAGAAAATCTATCGCCTCACGCTGAAGGACAAATCGGATCACGAGGACGCTGTCGTCGGCCTGGCCCGGATACTCATCGAGCAGAAGAAACTCGAGGAAGCGTCCGACTTGCTCGATCGCATCGGCTCCGGTGGCGAACAAGGCGCCGAAGCGGACAAGCTTCGCGCCGTGTTGTGGCTGCAAATTCAAGCGAAGGATTTGTCCAGCGAGGACGAGCTGCGCAAGAAAGTGAAGGCAAAACCGAAGGACGCCCAGGCCCAATGCGATCTCGGCTGCTTGCTGGCGGCGAAGGGGAAGACCACCGAAGCGCTCGACACGCTCCTGCAAGCTGGCCTGCTCGATCGCAAGCTGATTTCCTCTCGCATCAAGGAAACGATGGTGAAGATCTTCTTCGTCATCGGCGTTCGCAGCCAGCAGGCCGACGACTATCGCGGTAAGTTGACTTCGCTGCTCTATTGATCGTCAAACGAACTATCACTGCCCCACGCGGCCGCGGAATTCACCGTCTTCCGTGCGAATCTTGATGCGGTCGCCTTTGCGAATATGGCCCGGCACACGTACCAGCGCTCCGGTCTCAATTGTCGCCTGCTTCGTTACCGAGGTCGCCGTATCGCCCCGTGCCCCTTCCGGCGCATCCGTGACTTCCACCTCAACGACCTGCGGCAACTCGACCTGCACGACCCTTTCCTCGATCTTCAGCAAGCTCAGTTTCATATTCGGCACCATGAATCCGCGCTGCGCTTCGGGCACCAGCGACTTGTGGACAAAAACCTGCTCGTAGGTCTTCGGGTCCACGCAGACAAACATGTCGTCTTCCGGGTAGGAATAGTCGTACTCTTGCCGGTTGAGAATGATCTTCTCGACATTGTCGTCCGGCGAGAATCGCTGTTCGACGACGTTGCCGCGATCGAGATGCTTTAGCTTTATCTGCCAGTAGGTGCGCAGGTTGCCACGCGTTTGTTCGTGGCGGTCGAAGATAACCCAGACTTCGCCGTTGTACATGATCGCTTCGCCAACCTTGACGTCGCGCATTTTCATATTTGGCATGGGTAGGAACTCCTTATGTTGGCTGCCCTATTTCTCTTATGTTACGACCCGAAGGAAATCGTGCCAGACGTATTCGTCTGGTAATTCCTGCACGCCGGCAAATTCGTAATGCAGTATACGGCGATGCCGCGTTGTCGTCGCATGGGATTTATTACTGCAATGGCTCAGCAACGGGCGCATCAGCATCACATCGCCGCGCTGACCAAGGATTGTCACCGGGGCGCCGCTTTCATCGCCACGATGCGAACCCGGTATGACCTTCAATGGGCCGTTCGCATCGGTCAGGTCGTCGAGGTGAATTCGCAGTGTTAGCATCTTTTCCAGCAGCCACGCTGGAGCTTCGACGTGCGGTACGCCGATTTTGGACGTCGGCTTGCCGAATTGCTCGCTCGGCAAGCGATTATTCTGCACGGCAATCGTTCTGTCCTTGTGCCACGGCAAGGCCCACGATTGCTCCGGCGGCTTGTCGAAATACAGTACGCGCACGAGGCCGAACTGCGGTCCGAGAATTTCCGCCAGAACCTGCGGCAGCGGCGACCGCTGCCAAGCACTGACCACAGCGGGCCACATCTGCAGGAGGTTGCGTGCCCCGTAGACGCTGCCGTCAGCGCTCCGCAGCGTCGAGCCGTTCACATCGGCGGCAAAGGCTTTTTGCATGTCATGCAAGAGCGCAGCGACCTGTTCGGCCGTGAACACCGCTGGCAGGACAACATAGCCGTGAACTTCAAGGTGCGCTAGGTGTGCTCGTTTCATGGCAAAATTGTCGTTCATTCCACCATTTTTCGCAAGCCTTTCGCGAATCGCAATTATTTTTCCACCGGGCATTGCCGGTTCGTGGCGAGCGAATAGAAAGATAGTCCTTCGCTTCTCTGAGGCGATTTTGTTCTTTGACAATTAGGCAGCGGAAAGAGTTGTATCTTCACAAGAGACAACGAAGCCCAAGGATTTTTCCTGGTGGTGAAGTGGATCTTGTTGAGAGAAAAGTATTCTCTGTATGCGTCGTGAGAAACGAAGGATGAATTCGTTACACAATCCTGTCCGAATGCACGGACAGGTGGTAGCGGAGCTTGTTCGGATTCTTGTCAACGAGCCGCGCGCGTAAGCAAGCGGTGAAACTGCCAAGGGGTCGATCAATGCGGCCAAGCTACTAAGGGCGTGTGGGGGATGCCTAGGCGCCAGGAGGCGATGAAGGGCGTGGAAGACTGCGATAAGCTCGGGGGATTGGTCAAACGCGAGTTGATCCCGAGATCCCTGAATCAGCGTGTTGTGAATCCATAGCAGCACGCGGCAAACGGGGGGAACTGAA
>JACXTT010000932.1_pt1 | contig 49967 bp, 42 predicted proteins | sample 9270951 | NCBI WGS metagenome assembly JACXTT01 (sample SAMN15532306, study PRJNA645909) | rock metagenome | isolation source: weathered quartz diorite | place: Puerto Rico | collected 2017-06-21
TGCAACAGGCCAACCAGCGTATTGCGTCGCAACTGGAAACGTCGGAGCGGATGTACCGCTACCTGGTGGACAGCTCGCCCGACATGATCTTTACGCTGAACCAGGAGGGCCGCTTCACCTTCATCAATGACCGCGCCATGCCCCTGCTGGGCATGGACCGCGAAGAGCTGATCGGCAAGCACTACTCCGCCATTGTGCACGACGAGGACCGCGAGCGCGCTCGTTATGTGTTCAGCGAGCGCCGCCTCGATACCAGCGCCTCCCGCAATGTGGAGCTGCGCCTGAAGTGCCTGGGTGGGCACGTGACCGAACGCGCCTTCAGCATTACCCTGATCCCGACGGCACAATCGTCCATCGGCATGCAGATGCAGGATGGCAGCGGCTTTAAACAAGACCTGATCGGCACCTATGGCGTGGCGCGCGACATCACCGACCGCCAGCGCGCCGAGGAAGTGATTTCCTACCAGGCCTACCACGATATCCTGACCGACCTGCCCAACCGTGTGCTGTTCAAGGACCGCCTTGGACTGGCCATGATCCAGGCCAAGCGCAAGCAATGCGAGCTGGCGGTCATGTTCATCGACCTGGACCGATTCAAGCTGGTCAACGACACGCTGGGCCACGTTAAGGGCGACGAACTGCTGCAGCAAGTGTCGCAGCGCCTCAAAGGCTGCCTGCGCCGCGGCGACACGCTGGCGCGCCAGGGCGGCGATGAATTCACCATCGTGCTGCCGGAACTACATGACCGCCAGGACGCCAAGGCCATTGCCGACAAATTCCTCGAGTCCCTGCACAAGCCCTTCGACCTGGCCGGCCAGGAAGTGCATATCTCAGCCAGTATCGGTATTGCCGTCTACCCGAACGATGGCAGCACGATCGACGAGCTGCTGCGCCATGCCGACATTGCCATGTACCAGGTTAAGGGCGAGGGCAAGAACGGCCACTGCTTCTACCATGAGTCGATGAAGGATGTGTCGCACCAGAAGATCGCACTGGAGCAGAGCCTGCGCCGCGCGCTGGAACAAGGCGAGCTGGAGATGTACTACCAGCCGCAGGTCGATGTGAACACGGGGCGCGTGACGGGCGCCGAAGGCCTGATGCGCTGGAACCATCCGCAGCGCGGCCTGTTGACGGCGGGCGAGTTCCTGCCCTTCGCGGAAGACAATGGCCTGATGCTGCCGATCTCGGACTGGATGCTGAAAGCGCTGTGCCGCGACTTGCTGGCCTGGCAGTCGCTGGGTGCCGACGACATCAAGCTGTCGCTGAACCTGTCGCCACAATACCTGGACCGCGGTGACTTCTTCGAGAAAATGCGCGCTGCGCTGACCCATTACGGCATCCGCCCGGGCCAGATTGAAGTCGAGATCACCGAAAACATTTGCATCCGCAACCCGCAATATGCGATCGAACAGCTGAACCGCATCGGCCAGCTTGGCGTGTCGGTGGCGATCGACGATTTTGGCACCGGCTATTCCTCGCTGTCCTACCTGCATCGCTTCCCTGTGCACACGATCAAGATTGACCAGTCCTTCGTGCGTGAAATCACGGACGAAAACGGCCATTATCCCGTCGTCCTCGCCATCATCTCGATTGCGCGCGGCCTGAACCTGCAGCTGGTGGCAGAAGGCGTTGAGACCGAGGTGCAAGCGCGCTACTTGCAGGCGCAAGGCTGCGTGACAATGCAGGGCTATCTGTATCACCGCCCGATTTCCCTGAACGCTTTCATGGAAGTCCTTGGCCAGCAAGCGGCGCCAGGCCTGGTGGCGGTGGGGGCATAAGGCATGGTCATGACTGCTACCGCCAACCCAGAACTGTACAGTGCCGAATTCCTGCGTGTGAAAGCGCTGGCCGAGCGCGGTGCTGCGCATGCCCAACACAGCTTGGGCTTTATGTATGTGAATGGCCAGGGCGCGCCGCAAGACTTTGACAAGGCGGTGCTGTGGTACCGCCGCGCCGCCGTCGCCGGCCTGGAACAAGCCCAGTACAACCTGGGTGTCATGTACCAGAAAGGGCAGGGCGTCGATCTCGACCACGAGCAGGCCGCCCACTGGTATTTGCTGGCCGCCGAGCAGGGTTATGCGGCGGCCCAATACAACCTGGGCTGGCTGTATGCCAAAGGCCAGGGCGTGGCCAAAGATACGCGCCTGGCCATGTACTGGTTCTCGCGCGCTGCCGAACAGGGCGACGCGGGTGCGCAGAACAACCTGGGCATGATGTATGACACCGGCAAAGGCGTGCCGCAAGACGCTCGCCAGGCAGTGCTGTGGTACCGCAAGGCGGCCGACCAGGGCTATGCCCGCGCCCAATACAATATGGGCCTGCACCTCGATAAGGGCAGCGGCATCCAGGCCGACTCCAAGCAGGCGCTGGCCTACTTCCGCAAGGCCGCCGAGCAGGGTTATGCGCCGGCCCAATTTTCGCTGGCGCTGCGCTACGACAAAGGTCAGGACCTGCCGCAAGACAGCGCCAAGGCAGTTAACTGGTACCGCCGCGCCGCCGAGCAGGGCCATGCCAGCGCCCAGTTCAACCTCGGCCTGCTGTATGACGGCGGCCACGATGTGCCGCGCAATGAGACTTTTGCACTGGCCTGGTTCCGCAAAGCGGCCGAACAAGGCCACGCCGGTGCGCAAAACCATGTGGGCATGCGCTTCCTGCACGGCCAGGGCGTTGAGCCGGACATGGCCGAGGCGCTGCACTGGTTCGAGAAAGCCGCTAACCAGAACTTCCCCACGGCGCAGTACCAACTGGGCCTCATGTTCGACAATGGCAATGGCGTCGCACGCGACAGCGCCACGGCGCTGGGATGGTTCCGTAAGGCGGCCGAGCAGGGACATGCCCGCGCCCAGTTCGACCTTGGCCTGCGCTATCAAAGCGGCCAGGGCGTTCCGCAGGACCTGCGCACCGCCGTCCAGTTCTTTGTCCGTTCCGGTGAGCAGAATTACGCGCCCGCCCAATTCATGCTCGGCCAGCTGTTTGATGAGAGCGACAGTCCCGTCTACCATCCGGTCCAGTCGCTGCACTGGTATCGCCGCGCCGCCGAACAAGGCAATGCCCAGGCCCAGTTTGCGCTTGGCCTGCGCTATGACTGTGGCATGGGCGTGCCGCGCGACTACCAAGCCGCCCTGTCCTGGTACCACAGCGCTGCCCAGCAGGGCCATGTGCGCGCCCAGTTCAACCTGGGCCTGATGTTTGCCAGCGGCCAGGGCACTGCGCGCGACCTGCAGCAGGCCCTGGGTTGGCTGACGCAAGCCGACCACGGCGGCATGCCGGGCGCGGACAAATACCTGAAGCAAACCATCGCCAAGATGGACGCCGCACAGCTGGCCCCAGCGAAGATGGCGCCAGCGCCTGCACCAGTCATTCCTTCAATGCCAGTCAGTCTCGCCGAGGTCGTCGAGCCGGTTGAAACGATTGCACCAGTCAAGTCGCTTGAATCAGACGCACCGGTCAAGCTTCCTGAAGCGCTTGCACCGGCCGAACAAATCCATCCGGCGAACTCGATACGATCCATCGCAGCGGCCAAGATGGAAGAAGCCATCAAGGCAGAATTCATGAAGGCAGCGGCCATCCGGGCAGAAGCCTTCAAGGCGCAATCGACGGACCCGCTGGCAGCCATCACGCCGTTGGAGTCCAAGCCGGCGGGCATGCCGGACGTGCAGGAGCCTTCCGAACCTGCCACGCCGCATGTTCCGTTCAGCGACCTGCTCCAGTGCAAACGCAATGTGCCGCCTTCCTTCGATCCCGGCACATTCGCACCAGTGCGCGCCTTCCCCATCGACCGAAATATCTAGCTTTAACGTCCCTGAAAGATCCCATGCGTTCGACTTCGTCCCTGGCCCTGGCGGCCGTACTTACCTTGTCCATGAGCGCGCCGATGGCGCAAGACAATCCGGGTGGCAGCGCCTGGGCCACCAAGAAGTCTTCGTGGTTGGCGCTGAAGGATGGCCAGCGCGATGAGGTCTTCAAGTTCGCCGACAACTACAAGCAGTTCCTTAAGGTGGCGCGTACGGCGATGACAGCCACTGCCGAAGAAGTCCGCCTGGCCAAGGCCGCCGGTTTTGTTGAGTTGACCAAGCCGGAGCAAGTCAAACCGGGCGCCCGCCTGATCATCCCTGCGCGCGACCGTGCGCTGGTGCTGGCAGTGATTGGCCAGCAGGAGATCGTCAAGGGCTCGCACCTGGTCGGTACCCACCACGACAGTCCGCACATCGACCTCAAGCCGCGCCCGGTGATCGGTGCCGTGCAAAACAGCCTGGCGCTGTTCAAAACCATGTACTACGGGGGCCTGAAAAAGTACCAGTGGGCCAACCTGCCAATGGCCCTGGTTGGCCGCATCGTCACCCCGGAAGGCCGCAAGATTGATGTATCGGTCGGCCTGGACGAGAACGATCCTGTCTTCGTCATCGGCGACAGCGCCCCCCATTCGGACAAGGACCTGCGTAACCGCACCTACACCGATGTGCTCAAGGGCGAAGAGATGATGCCCGTGGTCGGTAGTATCCCCGGCGAGAAGAGCAGCGTGGTGGCTGAAGTGCTGCGCGCGCTGAAGGACAAGTACAAGATCCAGGAAGAAGACCTGGTCAGCGCCGACCTGCAGCTGATTCCAGCCCACCTGCCGCGTGATGTTGGCTTCGACCGTGGCCTGGTCGGCGCCTATGGCCAGGATGACCGCTTGTCGACTTACTGCGCCCTGCAGTCGATCCTTGAGATCCAAGGTACGCCTGCCGTGACCGCGATTTTCTATGTGTCGAACTTTGAGGAAGCCGGCTCCGTGAACAATACGGGCGCCCAGTCCGAGCTGCTCTCCAGCGCTTACGCCCACCTCGTCAGCGGCCAGAAGGGCAATGCCTACAACGACCTGCACCTGCGCATCGCGCTGCGCAATTCCCTCGTCATCAGTGCCGATACCAATGACGGCATGTCGCCCCTGTTTAACGAAACCAGCGAAGCGACCAATGCGGCCAAGGTGGGCTTTGGCGTGGCGATCAAACGCTACGGCAAGGGCTTCGACGCCAACTCCGAATACACCGCCTATATCCGCGGCATCCTCGATAAAGCAGGCATTCCATGGCAGACCCAGACGCCGAAAGTGGACGTGGGTGGTGGCGGCACCATTGGCGGCTTCATGTCACAACAGGACATGGAAGTGATCGATATGGGCGTGCCGCTGATCAGCATGCACTCGCCGTTTGAAATGTCGAGCAAGGTCGACCTGTGGCACTTCTACCGCTTCATGAAGGCCTTCTACGCGGCCCCAGTTAAGTAAGCCAGAATAAGCCGGTATCGCCGGTCGCGACAATTTGTCGTCGACCGGCATGGCCTGGCGGCCTATTGGGGAGGCCTACCTCGGCGGCCCAATTACAATTCAATCATGGTCTCGAAGCCGCCATAGACCAGGCGCTTACCGTCAAACGGCATGTTCGCGCCGCTCATGAATTCGGCCAGGCGTGGATCCTTCATGACCTTGTCATTGGTCGCGTCACGTTCCGCGCGTGACGGAAATTCTATCCACGAAAACACAACCACTTCATCTTCCTCCAGGTTGACCGCCTGGGGGAAGGAAGTGAGCTTGCCCATTTTCACGTCATCGGCGACACATTCGCGGAAGTGGGTGGCGCCATGTTCAATCCACACTTTGCCGCAAATGGCGGCCATCTTGCGGTAGTCATCCATTTTGTCTTTTTTGACTGGGGTCACAAATCCGTCGACGTATGCCATGACTGCTCCTTATCCAGCCGCGGCTCAAGGGGCGGCGATGGATCGATGTTAGCCCAGCCGGAAAAAAACACAAGCATGTACAAGGAATTGCAGGCGAATCCGACACCATTGTCGGCATGGATGCTGAACGATTCTGCCGGTGGTGCTGTATGTACAGGGCGCCGTGCAGCAAAGCCCTGTAGTAGCAAGCGCTACGGCTGTCGTCTACAATCGTGGATACCTCCATCCACCGTTATTGATTGAAAGCAGCTATGGCCACTCCACTCCGCTCCAATATTGCAAAGCTGCTTTTTGTTTCCGCCATGGCTTGCGCCTTGCTGGCCCCGGCTGCCCCGGCATTGGCCGCTGGGGAGACAGTGCTGGTGCAAGCGGGGCACTTGCTGGACCACCCTGGCCAAGCACCGCGTGGCGCGGCGACGATAGTGGTCAGTGAGGGCAAGATCGTCGCCGTGCGCGATGGCCATGTTGGCGCCGATGCCTATCCAGGTGCGCGCGTGATCGACCTGCGCGACAAATTCGTGTTACCCGGCCTGATCGACAGCCACGTGCACCTGACGACGGATGTCGCCGGCAACGATGGCGTGCTCGGCACCGTCACCAAAAGTACGGCAGCATTCGCCTACGAAGCGCAAATGAACGCGCGTAAGACCGTCAACGCAGGCTTTACGACGGTGCGCAACCTTGGCGACAGCAACCACGTGACCCTCGCCCTGCGCGATGCCATTGCCAAGGGATGGGTGCTGGGGCCGCGCATCATCGATGCCGGCAGCGCCATCTCGACGACCTCGGGCCATATGGATGATCGTCTTGGTTTTGCCGAATGGGTGCAACATGGAATCGAAACCGACAATGTGTGCGACAGCGCAGAGTCCTGCCGCCGCGCTGTGCGCCTGCAGATCGGGCGCGGTGTGGATGTGATCAAGATCGCCACCTCGGGCGGCGTCAACAGCTTTATCGGCGCCGGTGTTGGCAAGCAGATGTTCGACGACGAAGCCAAGGCCTTGATCGAGACGGCGCATATGTACGGCAAAAAAGTCGCCGTGCATGCGCATGGCACCGACGCCATCAACCTGGCGCTAAGCTATGGCGCCGATTCGATCGAACATGGCACCCTGATGGACGAGCAGAGCGTCAAGCTGTTCCTGAAGACGGGCGCGTACTATGTGCCCACCCTGTCGACCATCAATGGCTACCTGGAACGCATCGCCAAAGACCCGAATGCCTACCCGCCCGCCGTGCGTGCCAAGATCGACTGGCGCATCGGCATCACCGGCAAGTCACTCAAGTTGGCTTACGAACGTGGTGTCAAGATCGCCTTCGGTACTGATGCCGCAGTGTCCAAGCATGGCCGCAATGCCGACGAATTTGAACTGATGGTCAAGCATGGCATGAGCCCGGCGGACGCCATCAAGGCCGCCACCGTGAATGCTGCGGACTTGCTGGGCGTGTCCAGCCTGGCTGGCTCGATCGACCCTGGCAAAAGCGCCGACATCATCGCAGTGTCCGGTGACCCTCTGCAGGACGTCAAGCGCCTCAAAGTGATAGATTTTGTGATGATTGGCGGAGCCGTCGTCAAATAGGCGTCACCAACTAGCCACCATTACCGTTACAACGTAAAATGAACTGAAAGGTAGGGCGAATAGGAAGGTGGTCTGGATGGGACGTAGTAGTGTAGCGCCAGTCGAACATTTTGCTGACTTGCTGCTCGACGCCATTTGCATGGTCGATGCGGAAGGCCGCTTCGTCTTTGCCAGCGCTGCCTGCGAGCGCATCTTCGGCTACACGCAGGCTGAAATGGTTGGCCGCGTCATGATCGACATGGTTGCGCCCGACGACCGCGAACGCACGCTCAAAGCTGCACAGGCCGTCATGGCCGGCCATCCCCAGAGCCACTTCGAAAACCGCTATATCCGCAAAGATGGCAGCCTGGTCGACATCATGTGGACGGCCGGTTGGTCCGAACAGGATCAGCTGCGCGTTGCTGTTGCGCGCGATGTCACCGCCCTCAAGCGCGCCGAAGCCCGCCAGGCGGCACTGTTTGCTATTTCCGAGGCGGCCCATGCGGCTGAGGGCCTGTGCAACCTCTATCCGCGCATCCACCAGATTATTGAAGGCCTGCTGCCGGCGCCCTGTATGGGCATTGCCTTGTTAAACGAGGGTAGCGAGGAACTGGAATTTGCCTACCACGCCGACATGGACGGAGCACCCAACCACGTGCCCTTGGCACGCACCTTGTGCGAAGAGGTGATGCGGCGCGGCCAGCCCCTGCTGCTGTCGCCCACCATGCCGATTGAAGCATTTGCCTGCGCTACCAAGGACCATTGGATCGGCGTACCCCTGGGTTCGCTTGGCGTGCTGCTCCTGCAAAGCAAGGGCGGCCAGCGCGCCTATGGCGCAAAGGATTGCGAGCTACTGGAGTTCGTGTCGGCCCAAGTCACCACGGCAATCCAGCGCAAGCAAATGCAGGCCAGCCTGCAGTTCCTCGCCCAGCACGATGAGCTGACGCGCCTGCCCAACCGCCGCCTGTTCAGCGACCGCCTGAAGACGGCTTGGGCGCGGGCATTGCGCCAGCAGTCACGGCTGTCGCTGCTGTTCATCGACCTCAACAAATTCAAACAGGTCAACGACAGGTTCGGCCACGCGTCGGGCGATTTGCTGCTGCGCGAAGTGGGGGCGCGCTTGAAGAGCTGCGTGCGCGAGTCCGACACGGTGGCCCGCATCGGCGGTGATGAGTTTGTGGTGTTATTGGAGAATGTCGCCCAGCTCGATAATGCCGCCCTGGTGCGCGACAAGATCCACCAGGTGCTGTTGGCGCCCATTGCCGTGCATGGCGAGCAGAGCGTACAAATTTCCGCCAGCATCGGCATTGCCCACTATCCGGACAATGGCAGCGACATCGGCCAGCTAATCCGCCATGCAGACCAGTCCATGTACGCCGCCAAGAGCGAGCCAATGCATCACTCGGTATAAGAAGGGGGAATGGGTAGCGCTACGCGCCACCCGTTGCAGCTCAGGCTCGGCGCGCCATCGGCATGTGCCGGTTCGACGAACGGCCAGCACCGCCGCCGTTGCGAACCAAGCTGATGCCAGGTTTGTCTTTGGCGCCTGCTTGCGGCACCAGCTTGAACACTTCCAGTGCCTTGGCCACTGCCTGCGCCTGCACATCGAGCACACCGGTGGCGGCCGATGCCTCGTCCACCATTTGCGCGTTCTGGTGGGTCACTTCGTCGAGCTGCACGATGGCGTCCTTGACCTGGCTGATGCCCTTGCTTTGCTCGCGGGTCGAGGTGCTGATTTCACCCATGATGGCAGCCACGCGGCCGATCGCCGCAATCACCGCATCCATGTCCTGGCCCGCCGTCGAAGCCATGCCGGCACCCGCCTCGATCTTGCCGGCCGAGGTGTCGATTAGGGCCTTGATGTCTTTGGCAGCGGCAGCGCTGCGTTGTGCCAGGTTGCGCACTTCGCTGGCGACGACCGCAAAGCCGCGGCCTTGTTCGCCGGCGCGCGCCGCTTCGACTGCCGCATTGAGCGCCAGGATATTGGTCTGGAAGGCGATGCTGTCGATCAGGCTGATGATGTCGACGATCTGGCGCGACGAGCTGTTGATGTCTTCCATTGCTGCCACCACCTGCATCACGGCGATACCGGTGCGATGGGCCAGGGCCGTCGCTTCGCTGGCCACGTCGCTGGCGGTGTTGACGTTGTCAGCCGTCTGCGCCACGGTGCTGGTGATCTGGCCCATGCTGGCCGAAGTCTGTTCCAGGTTGGTTGCCTGCGCTTCAGTGCGGGCGGCCAGGTCGGCATTGGCTTCGCGAACTGCCGTCGTGGTTGAGCGGGTCAACGCAAAATTGCCGCGAATGTCGCCGATGATCGAGGCCAGGTTCAGGTTCAGCTGGCGGATAAAGGCTTGCAGCTGGCCCAGTTCGTCGTGACGGTCCACCGCCATGCGCGTGGTCAAGTCGCCGCCCGACAGGATGCGGGTGGCGTTGATGCTGGCCTGGATTGGCGCCACGATGGCCTGGTGCAGGTTGTACCAGCCGAACAGGGCCAGTGCCAGGGTCAGCAGGGACAGCGTCACCAGCGTGGTATTGGAGAACGCGAACTGGGAATGCGATGCCGTCAGCGCGGCAAACAGGGCCATGCTGCCGAAACTGAAACCGATGCGCTGTGCCAGCGTGATGTCGCGGCGCAGGTTCTTGAATTTTTTCCAGCCGCGCGGTGCTTCGCCGCCGCGCAGGATGGCCACACCGTCGGGGTTGCTACCCTTGATGGTGCGGTACAGGTCGGCCGCTTCGTCGATCTGGTTGCGCTTGGGTTTGGTCGCCACGGACATGAAGCCGGTGGTCTTGCCTTTTTCAATGACGGGCGTTACGTTGGCGATACACCAGAAGTAGCTGCCGTCTTTGCAGCGGTGCTTGACCAGGCCACGCCATGGCTCGCCCGACAGCACGGTGCGCCACATATCGGCATTGACCTGTTCTGGCATGTCGCCGTGGTATAGCGAACTCTGCTGGCGCCCGCGCAATTCCTCGTCGGCGAAACCACTCACTTCGATGTAGGTCGAATTGGTGTAGGTCAGCGTGCCCTTGAGGTCGGTGGTCGAAACAATCGGCTTGCCGTCTTCGAGCATGACTTCACGATCGGCCGAATTGGAGATGCTGCGCATAGCGTTCCTGATCTTATTAGTGTCGAGAATGGGCTACTATTTTATCAGCATACGGACTAATAAATTGCAAATCAGCATTACTAATTGTCAATATGCTTCGGTCTGCGTTGTTACAGTTCCACGGCCAAACCGGGGAAAATCGGATTTGATGATAGGCTGTCAAGATCACTAAGGGAGTCCCTATGCTAATCAAGCAAGTTTCTACTGCAATTATTGCACTTTGTATTCTAACCCCGGCCAGTGCCGCCGACCTGCCGCTGGAGAAACTACAAGTACCTCCCGGTTTCAAGATCGAGCTGGTGGCGCGGGTGCCAAACGCGCGCGAAATGAGCCTGGGTAAGAACAATGTGCTGTATGTGGGCTCCATGAAGGAAGGCAAAGTCCATGCGTTGCAACTAGACCCGTCCTACAAGGCCGGCGCCTTGCATGTGATCGCCAGCGGCCTGAACCTGCCGGCCGGTGTCGCCTACCATGACGGCAGCCTGTATGTGTCGGCGGTCGACCGCCTGCTGCGCTTTGACGGCATTGACAGCAAGCTGGCCAATCCGCCCAAGCCGGTGGTGGTGCGCGACGACCTGCCCAAAGAAACCCACCATGGCTGGCGTTTTATCGCCTTTGGCCCGGACGGCATGCTGTATGTGCCGCTTGGCGCTCCCTGCAATATCTGCGACAAGCAAGACCCGATGAAGTACGCCAGCATTGTGCGCATGAAACCCGATGGCAGCGGCCAGCAAGTGGTGGCGCGCGGCGTGCGCAATTCGGTCGGATTTGACTGGGAGCCAGGCACGGGCAATTTGTGGTTCACCGACAATGGACGCGACCTGATGGGCGACGAGATCCCGCCCGATGAACTCAACCGCGTCACCAAACTCAATGAACACTTCGGCTATCCCCATTGCCACGCCGGCTTCATCGTTGACCCGGAATTTGGCAAGGACCACGCCTGTAGCGAATTCACGCCCCCCGTGCAGGCGCTAGGCCCGCACGTTGCCTCGATCGGCATGCGCTTCTACACGGGCACGCAATTCCCGGCGGCTTACCACAAGCAGGTCTTCATCGCCGAGCATGGCTCCTGGAACCGCAGCAAGAAAATCGGCTACCGCATCACGGTGGTCACCCACAAAGACGGCAAGGCCCTGTCGTACGCGCCCTTTGTCACCGGCTGGCTGCAGGGTGAAACGGCCTGGGGCCGCCCTTCCGATGTGCTGGTGCTGCCCGACGGCTCCATGCTGATTTCCGATGACCTGGCCGGCGCCATCTACCGCCTCACCTACCGCGATCCCGCCAAGTCCTGAGACTTCGAACCAGGGCGCATCGGGCGCCCTGGCGCAGGCCGGCTAGCCAACAGCCCCATAAAACATCGACTCAGAAGGACTTGCGGATACCGAGGTCGACATAATGGACGGTCGTCGCCGCAGCCTTGCGCGATGCGTCGGCATACAGGAAGGTCAATTTAGACAAGGCGTATTCGTAGCCCAGCGAAGCCTGCTTGGTTTGCACAGCGCCGTCCGGCTTCTTGCTGCCAACCCCGAACAGGACGGTGCCATTGCCCACCGGCGCCGTCACGCCCAACACCCACGAACGTGTGCCGGCATTGACTGCTGCAGTGTGCGAGCGGTCCTGGCGCGCCATGCTGGCCATCAGGCGCACATCACCAGCCACCTTGCCGGCCGCACCGATGGTCCACAGGCTCGATTCAATGCCATTGCGTTCATACGCTACCAGGGCAGTGGCGTCGCCCTGGCGATATACGGCCGACACCGAGTAGGGGCTCACCGAAGGATTGGCATTGGCCGGATACTGCGGTGCTGCGGTGGTGCCACGACCGGCGATGGCGGCATTGCCATTGGCCTCCTTGGCGCCGATGGTGCTGCTGAACTGGAAACCGCCCAGCACGGGCGAATCGTAGAACACGGCATTCGAGAAGCGGTTGAAGGAATTGCCTGCTGCATCGAGCGGCTGGCCGGTGTAGCCTGCGACAGCAAGGTCGGCATAGAAACCCACCGCCGATGGCAGACCGTGGAAAGGGTCCACCGCAGGCACGGCCGCCATCAGCGCGCTGACACCGCGGCCCAGGCGGATCGTGCCGAAGCTGCCTTGCAGGCCGACCCGCGACTGGCCCTGGAACAAGGGGCGCACATTCGATTCCACCGTGCCCGTGTCGGGTTCATAGCGGATCTCCAACTGGAACAGGGCAGCAAGGCCGCCGCCCAGGTCTTCCGTTCCTTTGAACCCCAGGGTGTTGGCATCGCGTTTGCTGAGGGCGAGGGCGGTGTCGGTCTTCTTGACCAGGCCAAGGTCGACGCTGCCATAGATGGAAACGTTGGATTGCGCGTGCGCGGCGCCGGCAGCGCCACAAAGCAGGGCCAGCAGAGGTAGTGCCTTGTTCATTTCTTGTCTCTTTCTTGTGTGGTTGAGTTTGCCCGGAGGGCGCCACCTTAGTCGCGGCGGCAGCAGGCAGTTAGCAAGATCAATGCCAAACAAAAAACACTGCTTAAGTCCTTGATTCTGCTGGCTGCCTCGCACGCTTGCGGAAACAAAGCGGCCTGCGTGGCGCGGAAATCCGCCAGCCAAAGCGGCAGGCCTGCGGAAATGCGCACAGGCCTCGATCGGAAAATTTCTTATACCAGACCACGGCGTGCGGAAACTCGCCACGCCTCTTGCCCGTCATTGCGGAAACCCGCGCAAGTTTGTACAAACGATCGATCAGCAATCCGGGAAAGCCTTCTAAATCAAGGCATTGCGCACAAGCCGGCAGCAGGCACGGCGTTTGCTATTTGGGGATAACAACAATCACTTCGGAGATTCTTCATGACCTACCTTGTTCGACTCGCCCTCCTTTCCCTGCTTGCTCTGGCCACTGCCGTGCAAGCACAGGAGCTCATCCGCCTGGGCAACCTGAAATTCGCGCACTACGGTGCCGTGTCTTATATCAAGGAGATCGCGCCGAAATGCGGCATCCGGGTCGAAGAAGTGATGTTCGCCAAAGGCCCCGACATCATGCAGGCCATCCTTGCCGGGGAACTCGACGTCGGCGCCACGGCGTCCGAAGCGGCCATTTCAGGCCGAGCCAATGGCGCCCCGATTTTTGTCGTGGCCGGTTTTGCCAAAGGTGGCGTGCGTTTGTTGGCCCGCACCGACAGCCACATCAACACCGTCAAGGACCTCAAGGGCAAGCGCGTCGGCGTTACGCGCGGCGCCATCCATGAAGTGCTGCTGGTGGCCGAGCTGGCACGCCATGGCCTGACCGCTTCCGACCTGCCGGGCAAGGATGTCGAGCTGGTCTACTTGAGCTTTTCCGACCTGAACCAGGCCCTGCTGGGCAAGCATGTCGACGCCATCATTCAGAGCGAGCCGCATGCTTCGCAGGCCATCAACAAGGGCTATGCGGTGGAAATCAACAAGCCCTACGACACGCCGATCGGCGCACCGATCCGCACCATGGTGATGAGCGAAAAATTCTATGCGGGCCGGCGCGAGCAGGCGGCCAAATTCATGCAGTGTTTTGTGCAGGCGACCAAGCTGTTTATCGACAATAAAGCGCTGGCCGAAAAATATGTGCGCGAGACGATGTTCAAGAACCAGATCAGCAAGGACGACTACGTCGATGCGATCGACAACTCCCCCTTCACCTACGACATCAGCGCCGCCCATATCCAGGTCACCACGGACCTGATGGCCAAGTATGGCACCGGCAAGATGCGCAAGGCACCCTTGGCAGCCGAGTGGGTCAGGACTGACCTGCTGGACCTGGCAAAGAAATCCCTTTCAATTCAATAAGGAGACAACATCATGAAAAAGACATTCTGGCGCGAGGCAGCCACCGGGGGCATTGTCCCGGCGCTGATCATCGGACTGTGGCAGTTGGGGGCAGCCTCCGGCTGGATCAATCCTCTGGTGCTACCCTCACCACTGGCCGTACTCAACAAACTGATTGAGTACGCCATGCCCCTGCAGGCCTTTGACGCGGCCAGTGGTTCGCGCCTGGCCTGGCTGGTATCAGGCGAGTTGTGGCGCGATGCGGCTGGCAGCATGTACCGCGTGCTGACGGGCTTTGCCCTCGGCGCCGGCCTGGCCTTGCCGCTGGGCCTGCTGATGGGCTCAAGCCAGCGTGCCTATGCCTGGTTCAACCCGATGATGCAGGTGTTGCGCCCCATTCCGCCGATTGCCTATATCCCGCTGGCCATATTGTGGTTCGGCCTTGGCAATGCCCCGGCGGTGTTCCTGATTGCCATTGGCGCCTTCTTCCCCGTGTTGATGAATACGGTGGCCGGTGTCCGCCATGTGGACGGCATCTATATCCGTGCCGCCCGCAACCTGGGCGTTGGGCGGCGTGCCATGTTTGTGCACGTCATGCTGCCGGCCTCCGTGCCCTACATCCTCGCTGGCGTGCGCATCGGAATCGGAACCGCTTTCATTGTCGTGATCGTGTCGGAAATGATTGCCGTCAATAACGGACTGGGCTTTCGCATCCTCGAAGCGCGCGAATATTTTTGGTCCGACAAGATCGTCGCGGGCATGATTTCCATCGGCCTGCTGGGACTGGCCATCGACGTGGCCATGAACCGCCTCAACAACCATTTGCTGCGCTGGCACCGTGGCCTGGAGAATTAACATGACCGCACATATCGACATCAAAAGTGTCAACAAGGTGTTTTCCACCAGCGGCAACCAGGTGGTGGCCCTAAAGGACATCAACATGACCATCCCGCAGGGCCAGTTCGTTTGCCTGCTGGGCCCGTCCGGTTGCGGCAAGTCGACCCTGCTCAATGCCATCGCCGGATTTGCCTTGCCCTCCAGCGGCACCATCCATGCCAATCGCAAGCTCATTACGGGACCGGGACCGGAGCGCGGCATGGTGTTCCAGGAATATGCCCTGTTCCCCTGGATGACGGTGGAAAAGAACATTGCTTTCGGCCTGGAGATCAAGGGCGAGGCGACGCCCGTCATTGAACACAAGGTCAAGCAATTGCTGGGCATGCTGGGGCTGACCGACTTCCGCCACCGCTTCCCCAAGGACCTGTCCGGTGGCATGCGCCAGCGTGTGGCCATTGCCCGCGTGCTGGCCCTCGATTCGCCGATCCTGCTGATGGACGAACCCTTCGGCGCACTGGACGCGCTGACGCGCCGCAACCTGCAGGATGAACTGTTGCGCATCTGGGCCGAGCTGAAGAAGACCGTCATTTTCGTCACGCACAGCATTGAAGAGGCGATATACTTGGCCGACCGCATTGTCGTCATGACCTACCGCCCCGGCACGGTCAAACGCGACCTGATGGTGGAACTGCCCCGCCTGCGTGACCCGGCTGCGCCCGCTTTCAATACGCTCAAGCGGGAACTGGGCGCCCTGGTGATGGAAGAGCAGCAGCGCCATCACAACGATGAGTTGCGCCTCGCTGCTGTCGACTAGGCAGCGCGGCAAGTGGGAGGTGCATGCAAGCACGCGCGACATGGATAGGAATGCTGGCCTCGGCTGCCTGCGTCGTCATTGTGGTGGCCACCTATGTGTTGGCAGCGCACTGGGCGCGCGACGACCAAGCCGCCCGTGGCGCGCGCCAGTTGCAACTGCTCGCTCCTGAGTTGGAGTCGGCACTGGAAAAATATGAAACCCTGCCTTTTGTGCTGGGCTTCCAGCCCGAGATGGCGAGGGCGTTGGCTGACCCACGCGACGTTGACACCATCGAACAGGTCAACCTGACCTTGCAGGCCATCCAACGCCAGGCCAAGGTGGGCGCCATTTTCTTGATGGACCGCAGCGGCCTGACCCTGGCAGCGAGCAACTGGGACATGCCTGTGAATTTTATCGGCAAGAGTTATGGCTTCCGTTCCTATTTCAAAGATGCGCTGGCTGGACGCACGGGGCACTTCTACGCCATCGGCGTGACGACCAACGAACCGGGCTACTTCATTGCCCAGCCTGTGCGCGTGCGCGGGAACGTGCAAGGCGTCATCGCCGTCAAAATCAGCCTAGCCGATTTCGAGCGCAACTGGAGCGGCAGCGACGAGGCGCTGGCGTTGGTGGACGATGCCGGCGTCGTCTTCCTGTCCAATCGCCCCCAGTGGAAATACCACAGCCTTGAGCCGATCCCGGCCGCCACCCAGCAAAGGCTGGCCAGCTACCAGCAGTATGGCAGCCACATCATTACGCCCCTGCTGCCGGCCCCTTCGCTGGCACCCGTCACCCATGCCATCGGCCGGGTTGGCTGGAAGCTGTCCCTGTTCCCTTCCGAACAAAGGGTGACCCGCACGGCAGCCGTGTCTGCGCTTGTGGCCACGGCGGTGCTGGTGGCCACATTTGGCGCCGCCTTCGCCCTGTACCAACGGCGCCGCCGCCTGCAGGAGCAGCGCGCGTCGAGCGCCGCCCTGGCCAAGGCCGCGCAGGAGCTCGACAGCCGAATTGCAGAGGGCACCCTGCAGCTGCGCCAGACCAATGCCGACCTCGAACAGAAAGTTGCCGCCCTAAAGCGCACCGAAGCCATGCTGCGCTCGACCCAGAATGAATTGGTCCAGGCGGGCAAGCTGGCGATGCTGGGCCAGATGGCGGCGGGCATGACCCATGAATTGAACCAGCCGCTGGCGGCGATCCGCGTGTTTGCCGACAATGCACGTACCCTACTGGAGCGCCAGCAGTGCGAGCCGGCGCGCGACAACCTAGGACACATCAGCGATTCCTGCGCGCGCATGGGCGCCATCATCGGCCAACTCAAAGGCTTTGCCCGTAAGGGGGAAGAGGTGGGCACCGTCAGCCTGCAAGAAGCCCTGCAAGCATCTGCCTTGTTGCTGCAAGGTGATATCCAGCGCGTCAATGCCACCTTGGAAATGGCCCTCGATGCCACGCCCGTGCTGGTGGTGGGCGACCGAGTGCGTTTAGAGCAGGTGTTCATCAACCTGCTGCGCAATGCCCTTGACGCCATTGAGGATGCCCCGCTGCGCCATATCGCCATCCGCATCCGCTGCGAAGGGGAACAGGTGCGGGTGTCGATCCGCGACAGCGGTCCCGGTATTCCCGGCCATGTGTCGACCCGCCTGTGGGAGCCCTTCTTTACCACCAAGCCATCAGGCAAAGGCTTGGGCCTTGGCCTGGCCATCTCCTCGTCCATCGTCCAGGCCATGAACGGCCAACTGGTGGCGCGCAACCACACCGGCGGCGGTGCCGAATTCGAAGTCTTGTTGCCTTTACAGCCCGAAGGAGTCCACCATGCAGATCATCCTGGTTGAGGACGAGGCGCCCTTGCGCGCTGCCACTCAGCAGACGCTCGAACTGGGCGGCTTCCAGGTGCGTGCCTGTGCCGACGCCGAACAGGCGCTGGAGTGGTTGACGCCGCAGTTTGATGGCGTGCTCGTCAGCGATGTGCGCCTGCCCGGCATGTCCGGGCTGGACTTGATGGCAAGGGCCGCCGCCATCGATGTGGAATTACCCGTCATCATGGTGACGGGCCATGGCGACGTCAAGATGGCTGTCGACGCCATGCGCAGCGGCGCCTATGACTTTATCGAGAAGCCCTTTGCTGCGGACCGCCTGCTGGAAGCCGTGCGGCGGGCCCAGCAAAGGCGCAGCCTGGGACTGGAAAACCGCCAGCTCAGAATGGCCTGGGCGCTGCATCCGGATACACCGCAAATGGTGGGCCGGTCGAGCGCCATCGAAAGGGTCAAGCTGATGATCCGGAATATTGCTTCGGCCAATGTCGATATCCTCATTAACGGGCAGACCGGCACGGGCAAGGAAGTGGCGGCCCGCCTGATCCATGCAGCGAGCGAGCGCAGTGGCAATTTTGTCGCCATCAATTGTGGGGCCGTGCCGGAATCCGTGTTTGAGAGTGAAATGTTTGGCCATGAAGCCGGGGCCTTTACGGGCGCGCAAAAGCGCCGCATTGGCAAATTGGAACACGCCAATGGTGGCACTGTTTTCCTCGATGAGATCGAAAGCATGCCGATGGCCCTGCAGGTCAAGTTGCTACGGGCCTTGCAGGAACGCCGCCTCGAACGCCTGGGCGGCAACACACCCGTCGAGGTGGATTTCCGCGTCGTCGCTGCCAGCAAGGAAAACCTGCTGGAACTGGCCGCGCGCGGGCAGTTCCGCGAGGACTTGTATTACCGGGTTGGCGTGGTCAGCATCGACCTGCCACCGCTGTCGGCCCGGCGTGATGATATCCCTCTGCTGCTGGCGCATTTTGTGCAGGACGCAGCAGCCCGCTATGGCCGCGCGCTGCCCCAATGGACGCCGGAGCAGATGAGCGCCTGGCAGTCGCTCGACTGGCCCGGCAATGTGCGCGAACTGCGCAATTTTGCGGAACGCCTGGTGCTGGGCGTGGTGCCTGGCCCGGCGCCCACCGCGATTGCCGATGCCCCTAGCTTGCCGCAGCAGGTGGACGCCTTTGAGCGCAGCCAGATCCTGCGCGTGCTCGATGGTTGCGATGGCAGTGTTGCTGCAGCAGCCATTCAACTGGGATTGCCTCGCAAGACCCTGTACGACAAACTCAAGAAGCACAATATCGCCCTGCGCCATGAGATGGAAGGGCCATAACACTGGCGCCCCGCAGGGCGCCAGTGTCGCGGCTTATTTGTAGATGCCGCAGTTGACGATGACGTCCTCGTATTTTTCAAAATACATGGACTTTGGCTCGATCAGTTTGGTCACCGGATTGACAAACTTGTAGTCCTGCCAGCCCTTGCCCTTGGCCTTGACCAAGTCCAGGCGCTCACGCATGAAGGCTTTGCCGTCGGCATCCTTCAGTTCAATCAAATCTTTGCCTTGCATGCGCGGATTGGCGCCATGGGCCAGGTTCTTGGCGTGCAGGTCATTGATGGTGATGTACAAGTCACGGTCGCGGTACTTGCTGGAGTTGACGTCGTTGATTTCGGCCAGGGTCTTGTCCAGCCCTTGGCTTTTGATGGCGGCGATGGTCTTCTTGACGAGGGCAATGGCCTCGTCCGCGCTGCCGTGGTTGGTGTCGCCCGCAAAGGCGGCGCCCGAAAACAGGGTCATTGCAACAGCAAAGGCGGTGTTGAACAAGATGCGCATGATAGTCTCCTTATGATTGTCGGTGGTCCGGGTGAAGCAAGATCGTGTGAAGCAAAATTAAGTGAATCAATTCAATTGGAAGCAATTCCGGATGCAGCAAAATCGGGTAAAGCAAAATCGGGAAACGAGCGGTGTCAGCGGGCTGTCTGAGTCCTCCTTCCTTGTGCGACGCCGGCATAGGCGGGCGGCGTCAAGCCATGGCGCGCAATAATGCTGTGAATGGTGCCGTTGCGCATGAGCTCATGCAGGGCATTGAGGAACTGTTGGGTTTGTAAAGGATTGCTTTTCTTGCTCAAGCCGATGCTGTATTCGATGCGCTTGATTTCGCCCGCGATGCGAATATTGTTCAGGTTTTCTTGCTTGATCAGATAGGTGCCGACTTCGGCGGTGAGGACCACGGCGGCCGGCGGCCGGTAACGCTGGGCGCTGAGCTTGCGCAGTACCGTCTGGTTGTCGATTTCCAGCATCAGCAGGGTATCGCGGGCGGGTGCCACCAGTTCTTCGGCCACCCTGGAGGTCGCCGATGGGCCGTAGGCGCCGACCGTATAGCCTTCCAGGTCGCTACTCTGTCGAAAAACGAGGTTGGAATCGACTAGGGTGAAGACGGCATACGAGGAGGACACGACCGGTTCCGACACCGTCATGAACGCTTCCCGTTCGGGCAGGCGCTGGATGGCCGCAATGCCGTCCGCTTCACCTGTTTCCGCCATACGCAAGGCGCGCCGCCATGGATAGATGCGCTGGACGCACTCGACGCGGATGCTGGCGCAGACGGCGTCTATGACTTGGGGAAACATCCCTTCGGCAATTCCATTGTTGTTGATGGCAAAAGGGGGGAAGGATTGCATCACAATCGTCATGGGTGTTGCCTGGGCCATCGTGCAGATCAGCGTAGCGATTGCGCTGATCAGTAGGGTATGCATGATTGACATGCGTCCTGAGCGTTGAACATGGCAGTCTCCTTATTGGAATTGGTATGCCATCAACAAACGCAAGGACTGTGCCAAGCCTTGGTTGCCTTGGCGATAGAGGGTAAGGGCGAGGAGGGTCAGTCTCGCGTGTGCGGAAATCCGCAGGGTTAAAGCATGCAACGGCGGTTTTCCGCTAAGTCGAGCGAGTGGAAGGGACTGACGAGCACTGGCACGGGCAAGCACGAGCTTGGTTACCGGTCCAGCAGCGCCATGTCACAGTCGTGGCGCGCGATGCAACCCTGGATGGCGCGCATTGCGACGCTGGCGCCATGGCCGCGTGGCACAGTGGCCGCTTCTTAACTGACCTCGGGAGCATCCATGAAGCGCGTTCTTTCCTTGTTTGCCTTGTTGTTTGCCAGTGGTGCAGCCTTATCCGCGGACCTGCGCCTGGTTGCCGTCGATGCAGCGCCCAAGGCAGCCGGCCCCTATTCTCAGGCCGTTGTGGTGGATAACCTGGTGTTCACGGCAGGATTTACGCCGCGCGACCCTGCCACCGGCAAAATGGTGGAGGGCGATATCGAAGCCCAGCTCAATCGCACCCTCGACAATGTACAAGCCGTCTTGGCTGGCGCAGGCTGCAGCTTTAAGGACGTGGTAAAGGTCACGGTGTATATGACCAACTTGGACGACTTCAACAAAATGAATGATGCCTATGCCAAACGTTTTGGCGACCATAAACCGGCTCGTACGACCATCCAGGCGGCGCGCCTGCCAGGCAATGCCCAGCTTGAAATTGATATGGTGGCGCGCTTGCCGAAATAGGGCAGCGGCAGTGGTCGCCGGCGGCCCCGTTCAGGCTTGCACTGCCTGGCGCAAGTCGGTGGCCGTGGTGCCGAAGGCGACCTTGAACTGGCGGTAGAAGGTGGCGAGCGAATCGAAGCCGCAGCAATAGGCAATATCGGTGATGGACATCGAGGGATCGCTCATCAACAGCGCCCTGGCCCGTTCGATGCGGCGCTGGCGGATCGCATGGGCAACGCTTTGGCCCCTGCCTTCAAACATGCGGTGCAAATGGCGTACCGAGATATTGAGGCCTGCTGCAACAGCAGCCGGGGTCAGCCAGTGTGCTTCGAGGTGGCTGTCGATAAAGCAGAGTGCCTTCTGCAAACGCTGTTGGGCCGGCTCGTCAAGGGGCTGGCCAGGTGGTGGCGGGTTGCTCGCTGAACTCGCAGCCAGCAATTCATCGAGGGCGCGCAGTGCCGCTGCGGATGAGGTCGCATCGAGGAAAGGCAACTCCTTGTTCAGGCTGGACAAATAGGCGTCGAGCAGGCTGCGCAAGGGCGTTTGTTGCCGGTCCGGCAAAGATGAGTTCATCAGCATGGCAGCCCATTTCCTCGGGATAGATCCGGTCCCAATTTATCACGAAGTATTGGAGCAAAAATAACCAATTGTTGCACTGTTTCCCAGCGGGCACACAGATGCACTTTGGCAATGAACTGCCGAGCCGCTTAATCCATTCCCGCCAAACTGAGGATGGTTAACAAAATCGATTGAGGGCCAGTGTGGGCATCGACGGGCGACCACCATTCATTTTTTGCCGAATGCAGGCCGCCGGCCTTGCCGCCGCTGGCCATCGTGAGGGCCGGGATGTTCAGGCTGATCGGATAATTGGCATCCGTCGATTTGGCGGGACCAACCGGCATGGGTGCGCCAACTGCTGCCGTCGCTGCCAGTGCGATTTGTACGATCTTGCTCGAGGACGCAGTCTGGCCGGCTGGCCGGTCACCAATCAAATCGACCGCGCTGCTTAAGGCGCTGCTGTTCCAGCGCAGGTTGCTGTCCCTGACACCTTGCTCAATGGCCGCCTTGACGGCCGCTTCCATGGCCGCCAGTGCGGCCGGGTCTTCAGACCGGATATCGATCAGCATGCTGGCCTGGTCAGCAATGCTGTTGACCGACTGGCCGCCCTGGATCACGCCGACATTGAAGGTCACTTTGGGACTTGCCGGTACAGGCAGCGCATCGATACGGGCAATGGCCCGACCAAGCCCATGGATTGCCGACGGCAAGCCAAAGGCGTTGTAACTGTGCCCGCCAGGACCTTTGACCGTGGCCTGGAAGCGCCTGCTGCCGGTGGCAATGGTGGTAATGGCCGCACTGCCATCGTCCTGCATCGCCGGTTCGAGCCCGACAAAGGCGGTCATGTCGCGGTGCGTGGCGACCAGATGCCGCACGCCTTTCAGATCGCCGAGGCCTTCTTCGCCCACATTGGCGCAAAAAATGATATCGCGTGCTGGCACCAGCTTCGCCGTGCGCATCGCTTGCGCCACCACCAGCATGGCGGCGAGGGCACGCGCATTGTCGGACAGGCCAGGCGCATAGAGCCGGTCGCCTTCTTTGCGCACACTCAAGTCCGTATCTTTGGTATACACGGTGTCAAGGTGGGCTGCCAGGACCACCGGTGCTGTGTGCAGGCGCCCCGGCAGGGTGGCCAGTACATTGCCCACGGCATCGATGTGCACGTCGTCCAGGCCAATCGCGCGCAAGCGGGCGGCCATGTCTGCGGCCCGCTTGGACTCGGCAAACGTTGGCGCTGCAATGGCATTGATCGCCAGCGTCGCTTCGGTGGTGGCAGGCTCATTGGCTTTGATGAAGTCGAGCGCGCGACGCACCGCGGGCTTGCCAACCAGCGCCTGCATGGCCGGCGCGAAGGTGTTGTCCGCCGATGGCGAGCTGGCCGCCAAGGCCGCCGGCGACACCGTCAAGCACCAGGCCAGCAAGAAGTGGCATTGGCGGGCTGTGGGCGCGCGAGAAGGAGCCAGCGCGGCGCTCAAGTGACGAAGAAGGTTCATTGCTTTTCTCCCGGCAGTCTACATCGGCCGATCGTTTGCCTACAAAGGGCGGATGGTGAGCTTGAGCATCTCAGACGGAAAGACCTTGGCATATTCCTTGTAGACGGAACCGCTCTTTCCTGCAGCAAGCATGATTTTTTCCAGATGGTCCAGGTCAGCTGGCGCCAGGCTCTTCTTGGACAAGTAGATGCCGCTTTTTAGCCACGGCAGTTCGTCCAGGATTTCGACCTTGAGCAACTCCGCGAGTGGGGACACGCGCGCATCCGTCTGGGCAGCATGCAGCACAGCGCTGGGCGGCATGATGGCGGCGTCAGCCATGCCGTCGAGCAGCATGCGCGAAGCGGAGACAGGATCGGTGGCATAGCTGGCGCGCCCCGTCGCTGTCAGTTGCTTGATCAGGTCACGATACGGTTGGCCATAATCAAAGCCGCGCACCAGGACCAGGCGCAAGTCTTTCTGATCACTGAGTTGCTGGAAATTGCTGATGGGCGGATGGGAATGGGTATTGAGTGACAGCAGGGCAGCACGGCCCGTCAGCAGCGGCACGAAGCGGCCAGCCTTGTCGCGCCGGTCCGTCCGGGCAGCCGCCAGCAGCATGTCGGCCGTGCCCATCTCGAACAGGGCCTCGATGCGGGCGCGCGGCACGATCGACCATTTGAAGGTGCACCCCGCCTTTTCGCTGATGCTTTGCAGGAAGCTCGGGAAGATGCCGCCGACTTCATTGTCCTTGATGGTGACGCCGTAGCCAAATTGCGCAACGGGGACGTTGATGACACGCGAGCACGACGCCAGTGCCGGTGCTGTCCACAGCAGGGCGGCGCAGCCCATCGTTGCGAGCAAATGTTTGTTCATCCCCAGGCCTTGTTGTCAGGCAGACTTCGCTCGTGATCGAAGAGTTCTCCTGACGGCCATTTCAACATTGAGCTAATTGAAAATCAACGCTTGCTTTGAGGCAATTAACGCAATGGCGCTTGCCCTTTCAGGTCTTCTTGCCATCAAGCTGCTCCAGCGTGGCCGTCGACGGCTTGCGCGTCTTTTGCAGGCGCGCTGCCACCGCTTCTGCTGCGGCCATGGTACGGATCAGGTTCTGGCCCGCCAGCTTCTTGAGCTCATCGTCTTTCCAGCCGCGGCGGATCAATTCGGCGAACAGGGCCGGGTAGGTCGATACGTCTTCCAGGCCCACTGCGCTGGTCGCACCACCGAAATCGGCGGCCAGGCCGACATGGTCTTTGCCGGCGATGCGCGCAATATGGTCAATGTGGTCGGCCACCTGGGCCAGCGTGGCTTTGGGTTCCGGGCCCTTGACCTGTTCATAAGCTTTTTCGGCGCGCTCGGCGGCGCCAGCTTCCTTGCCTGCGGCTTTCATCGCTTCGCGTTTGCCCAGCGACCAGGCAGCTGCCAGCGGCGACACGAAGGAGGGCACAAAGGTCACCATTACGACGCCGCCATTCTTGGGCATGCGCGCCAGGATCTCGTCCGGCACATTGCGCGGATGGTTGACCAGGGCGCGCGCCGACGAATGCGAGAAGATCAGGGGCGCCTCGGTGGTGTCGAGCGCATCGCGCATGACCTCCGCGCTGACATGGCTGATATCGACCAGCATGCCTAGGCGGTTCATCTCACGCACCACTTCCTTGCCGAAGGGTGTCAGGCCGTGGTGGGTTGGGGTGTCCAGCGCAGCATCGGCCCAAGGCAAGGTCACGTTATGGGTCAGCGTCATATAGCGCACGCCGAGCTGGTGGTACACGCGCAAGGCCCCCAGGCTGCTCTCAATGGCGTGGCCGCCTTCGAGGCCGATCAGCGAAGCGACCTTGCCCGCCTTGAAGGCGCGTGTGATGTCGGCACTGCTTGCGGCCGGCGCCAGCGCAGTCGGGTAGCGTGCGATCATGCGCTGGGTCAGTTCCACCTGCTCGAGGCCCATGGTGTTCCAGCCGCTGGCCAGTTCGCCCGGTACATAGGCAGCCCAGAACTGCACGGTCAGGTGCCCTTTGCGCATGCGAGCGATATCGGTCTCGTGTGGCATGGCCTGGTTCAGGTCATACGCATCCACATCGCCCGGGCCCTTGTTGTTCTCCCTGATCAGCATGGGCAAGTCATTGTGGCCATCCACCAGCGGTGTGGACTTGAGCAGGGCATGCGCATGGTCCAAAGCGGCGTCGCCGCCTGCGCTCGCAGCAAAGGGCAAGGTCAGCATGCAGGCGAGGGCAAGGTGGCGCGCTTTGAACATATGGTCTCTCAAATAAGGAGATGGATGGGGGTTGGGGCTGGGCTTACTTGGTCAGCTTGGCGCCGGCCAGCTTGGCCACAGCGGCCAGCGTCGTCTGCGCGGCATTCAGGCCAAGCAGGAAGTCCTTGTCGGAGTAGGTCGAAAACAGGTCCGTCGGCTGGTGCCAGTGCGGATTCCAGCCCGCGCCAATTTGCTGCCCGCGTTCATTCTCGCGCAGCGAAATCGACGGCACGTGGTCCATGAATGGCGTCGAATCGGTGTTTGTCATGTGGAAGCCAACGGCGGCCGGGTAGTTGGTCGCATACTTGTCATTGGCCGCGCGGAAGGCCCACGCCAGCTTGGCCGCACCTTCGGCCTGCTTGGATTCGGACTGGTACTCGATATTGACGTCGGCTTCAGCACGCTGTTCCTTGGGCGGCTCGAACACGGGCTGGCCCTTGGCATCCAGGACAGGCTTGCCGGCAGCGTCCAGCTTAGGTACGGGCATGCCATGGTCGAACATCATCATGTCATGCTGGATCATGCCCAGCCAGCGCGGTTCCGGGTATTTGCCCGACCCCTTGGGCGACTCAATGCCTTGCAGGTTCAGTCGCTGGGCCACATAGGCCGCAGCGCCGTTGAGGCCCGTTTCTTCGTTATTCCACAATACAAAGCGAATGGTGCGATCGGTTTCTACGCCCGGAGCGCTCAGGATGCGCGCCAGTTCCATGACCAGCGCCGTGCCGGAGCCGTCGTCATTGGCCGCTTCGCCCCAGCCAATGCCATCAAAGTGGGCGCCGATGATGTACATCTCTTCCGGGTGCTTGGTGCCGACCTTGGTGCAGTAGACGTTTTCACGCAGCGAGGTGCCTTCCGGGGTCTGCTCTTCGTTCAGTTTGCGCAGGCGCTCGTCAGGTTGGCGCATTGGATCGGCGTTGACGCCAATCGGCCCGCGCTGGCCGAACAAGGTGCTGCCGCCCTGGCCTGGCGGACCGCCAGCGCCGCCGCCCGCAGCGACGCCTGGTTTGCCGCGCGTTGGCGGTTGCGTGAATTGATATTGCAGGCGTTCGGTGGGGCAGCCATAGGATTTGAGCTGTGCTTCAATCCAGTCAGCAGCATCGCGATTGCGCTTGGTGCCTTGGCGGCGATCGCCAAACTGGGTCAGGCCCTTGATGGTGGCTTTGTATTTGCCCAGTTCGAGCTGGCCAACCAGCACGGCAATCGGGTCCGTCGTTTGTGCAGTGGCCGGCACGGCCAATGCAAAAGTCGATGCGACGCCGACGGCTGCGATACCCAGGATCTTCTTCATCCCACTCTCCCATTTTCTTGTTCATGATTGGCCTGTCCGGCGATACAGCGGACGGGCGACCGTTGATGATTGCTTGAAATCAACTACATGTCAATGAAGGCGCACAGTGGCCCAAAGGCTGTACGTACACCCGATTCTTCAGTGGCCGCCAAATGCACGCATCAAGGTCGCCATGAACTCGATCTCGTCGCCAAAGACCTGGATGCTGATGCGTTCATCGCGGCCATGGGCGCGTGCATCGTCGAGGTCGTCAAACATGCCGTCGATGCCGAGCGTTGGAATGCCAGCTTTGCGCGTATAGATGCTGTCCGAGGCCCCGGCTGACATTTGCGGCAGCACCTGCACGCCTGGCCAATGCTGGTGGACCAGCTTTTCAACTTGGGCGAGTTGGCCTGGCGCGAGGGCGGTCTCCGGGCTGGGCATGCCCCCTGGTAGCTGGGTGACACGGATGCCAGGATCGGCCAGGACTTTGTCGAGCGTGGCGCGCACCGTGTCTGCCGTTTCTCCCGGGATGGCGCGGCATTGGATGGTGGCACGGGCGCGCTGGGGCAGGGCATTCTCGGCGTGGCCGCCTTCGACCATGGTGGTGGTGCAGGTGGTGCGCATGATGATATTGGTCTCGACGTCATCGGACAGGCGCTTCAAGGCACTGGCCGCTGGCTTGGCGCTGACGAGGCTCTGCATGGCAGCGCGGGTGGCGCCGCTTTCGAGTGTGGCGCGGCGTTCAAAGTACTGGCGGGTGGTGCTGGTCAGGTGCAGCGGGAACTGGAATGCGTCGAGCCTACCGAGGGCCCGCGCCAGCCGGTAGATGGGATTCTGCCCGGTCGGCCGCGAGCTGTGGCCGCCTTTGTCGAGCACCTCAGCGGCAAAGCTCATGTACTGTTTCTCGCTGGTTTGCACCCCCACATACAGGCGACGCCCATGCTTCATTCCTGCCTCGCCCCCATCCGGGTTGATGGCGAGGCCGGCATCGACGAGGGCGCGGTGCTCTTTGAGCAGGAACTCGACGCCGTTGGCCACCGTGCCGGCTTCTTCGTCGGCAGTCAGGGCAAGGATGATGTCGCGCTCTGGCACAAAACCGGTTTGTTTGAGGGTGATCAGGGCAGCCAGCATGGCCGCATCTTGCCCTTTCATGTCGATCACGCCGCGGCCATAGAGCCAGCCGTCTTTTTCCGTCAGCAGGAAGGGATCAAAGCTCCAGTCCTCGCGTTTGGCTTCTACCACATCGAGGTGGCCAAGGAACAGCACGGGCTTGTCTTTGCCTTGCCCCCGCAGGCGCACCACCACATTGCCCATTTGCGGGTGCGCTGCTGGCGCCACCAAGTGAACGTCGCTGGCATCAAAACCGGCAGCGAGCAAACGCGCCTGTACCGCCTGGGCGGCGAGCGTGGTGCCCTTGGCATGGGTGGTATTGATTTCGATTTGTTCTTTGAGGATGGCGCGTCCAAGCGCTGTCATGTCGGACGATAGGGCTGGTGGGCAGGTCAGGCCGGCGGCCAAGGCCAGCATACAGAACTGAGATCGCATTGCACGCTCCTTCCAAATGAGGAAGTACAATTGTAATTGCTGGTTCCAGTACCGCAAGCTCTTTTCTTGGAAGCGCCGTAGGCCATGAAAACTCTCTACCATTCGCTCGCTGCCCGTTCGTTCCGGCCCTTGTGGGCCTTAGAGGAGCTGGGCGCGGTATATGAACTGCGTATGCTTCCATTTCCGCCTCGCGTACTGAATCGCGATTATCTCGCCATCAATCCGCTCGGCACGGTGCCAGCTTTCCTCGATGGCGAACTACGCATGACCGAGTCGGCGGCGATCTGCCAATACCTGGCCGACCAGGACAGGGAAGGCCGCTTGCGCATTGCCCCAAGCGATCCGGCCTATGCTGCCTATCTCAATTACCTGCATTTTGGCGAAGCGACACTGACCTTTCCGCAAACGCTGGTGCTGCGTTATGGGCGCTTTGAGCCTGAAGATCGTCGGCAGCCCCAGGTGGTGGCCGATTACGGCAAATGGTTTTTGTCGCGTTTGCGATCGCTGGATGAACGATTGGCCAAGCAAGACTTCCTGTGCGGTCCGCAATTTACTGTGGCTGACATCTCCGTTGGCTATGCCTTGCTGCTGGCCGACTATCTTGGCATGTCCTCGTCATTCTCCACCCCGGTGCAGTTGTATTGGCAGCGCTTGCAGGAGCGCGACGGTTATCGCCGTGCGCGCCAGAAGGAGCTGACAGCGGCTTTGGAGCAAGGTATATCCAGCGTGCCTGCACCCTTGACCCAACTTGGCAATTAGCGGGAATCCCACGTAGAATGCGTGAACACGCGGGTGTAGTTCAATGGTAGAACGGCAGCTTCCCAAGCTTCATACGAGGGTTCGATTCCCTTCACCCGCTCCATCACTTGATGTGCCATGCCAACTTGTGATCCCATGCTCAAATTTTTCCTGACTCTCTTACTCGTCTTTGCCGCTGCTGTAGCGCATGCCGATGGCAGTCCAGCCGCTTTGACAACGGATATCACTGGAGTCACGCAACGGTTTGCCATCACTGAGCTGCTGCACCGGCCCGACCTGGTCACAATCCAAGTCGAGCACGATATGGCGTATCAACGGGCCATGACTTACCAGGCGATCCCGCTGTCGGCGCTGCTTAAGTCAGTACCGGGGCGCCAAGTCCAGCATATTGAAACCATGGCGCTGGACGGGTTTGTGTCCATCCTGCCGGCCGACCTGGCCTTGAATACCGACCAATCCAAGGCCGTCGCTATGCTCGCCATTGAAGACCCCGCGCATCCATGGCCTGCGCTGCCGGGCAATCGGCTAAGTGCAGGGCCCTTGTATATTGTTTGGGTAGGGGTCAAGGCGTCACAAGTGCGCAGCGAGCAGTGGCCCTATCAAGTGGCCCGCCTGGCCGAATCGCTTCCGCCCGCCGAACGTTGGCCGCAACTCGCTGTTGATGCCTCCCTCGCCAGGAATGATGCACGGCGCCTGGGGCAGGAAGTCTTTGCGGTACAGTGCCTGGTATGCCACAAGCTCGATGGCGCCGGCCTGGCTGACGTGGGGCCCGACCTCAATCGGCCCATGAGTCCAACCGAATACTTTACAGCGCCGGCGCTGCGCAAGCTGCTGCGTAATCCGGCGTCGGTGCGCAATTGGGCCGACCGCAAGATGCCGGCCTTCGATCCGCAGGCATTGAGCGATAGCGAGATCGACCAGATCATCGCCTACCTTCAATACAAGGCTGAACACCGGAAGTAACTCGGCCCTTGGGCCTGCGGGCGCATGCTCGTCCGACCGCTTGCAGGCGCGATCAGGCCATGCCGCCAAGCAGGCCGGGAGCCGTCAAGCGCAGGTGGCTTGAAAAAGCACGCAAATGGGCTAGCTGCGCGCCAGTTTGCGGCCAGCTCGCTTCGTAGCGCAGCATCAGTGGCTCTCCGGACTTGTCGAGGATGGGCAATGCCGCCTTGGCACCCTTGCTGACCTTGGACTGCGGCAGGATCGCCGCTCCAATGCCCAGTGCAGCCCATTCTTCCAGCACCTGGTAGCTCATGGCGGCGCCGGCATATTCATGCAGTGCGCGCCGGCTGCTGCGAAACAGCGCACGCACCGTCTGCGACAGCCCGCAAGCATTTGGCACCATCACAAAGGTCTCCTGTGCGATGTCTTTGAACTGCACGCTGGCGCTGCCCTGCCACGGCGCCCCGCGCGGCAGGAACAACAAAGGCTCCTCATACAGGAAGCTGCTTTGCCACGGCCCGGCGACAAGCCCGGCCACACCCAGCACAAAGTCGAGCAGGCCGTCCTCGAGCATGCGGTACAGGTCTTGCATATTCATCTCGCGCAGCACGATGTCCACCTTGGGATGCTGGCGCTGGAATGGCTCCAGCATCAGCCGCAGCAGGCGCGCATTGATCAAAGGTGAAGTGCCGATGCGGATCAACTGCTTGTCCGGGCTGAGGAAGGCCTGCGCCTGCTGCACGGCGATGTCCTGGGCATTGAGGACTTCGGCCAGGTAGGGCAGCAGATGTTCCCCGAACGGTGTCAGGGCGACTTTGCGCGTGGTGCGTACGAACAGGCGCTCGCCCAGTTCTTCCTCCAATTGTGCGAGCCCGTTTGACAGCGTTGGCTGCGTCACAAAGCATGCCTCGGCCGCTGCAGTAAAGGAACCTGTGTCGGCCACGGCACGGGCGAAGCGAAGCTGGTTGAAGTTCATGTATTTATAGATGCGGTGAATGAATTGAATTCAAAAAGACAATTTCTCTATCAATCAATATAGCCCTATTCTGCTCCTACACCAACCCTTTAGGAGAAACACCATGACCTACCTTCAAATCAACCTGAACGTCGCGGCCGCCGACCGTCCTGCCGCTGCTGCCGTCTATGCGCAGTTCAAGGATGCCTTCCTGGCGCAAGTCAAAGGCGCACGCAGTAAAGAGCTGTTGATTCGTGACGACGATGTGCAAGTGCTGCACCGCTTCGATTCGGCCGGCGACGTGCAGGCTTATCTGCAGAGCACTATGTTCAACGCCGACGTCGTCACCGCGCTGAAGCCACTGTTGCAAAGCGCGCCCGACGTCCGCATTTACGAGCCGGCCTGATCATGTCGGCCCAGTTCCTGCCATCCGGCCCCGCGCTGGCCACCTCCATGGTGCCAGAACTGATGCTGCTGGGCTTTGCCGCCTGGACCTTGCTGGTGTTGTTTGTCGCGGTGGGTTATTACCGCTGGAACCTCATTTTCCGCGGCCAGGCGGGACTGGGCGATTTCCCGTCTGACCAGGTGGAGGGCGCCGACTGGTACAAGCGGGCCATGCGCGCCCATGCCAACTGCATTGAAAACCTGCCTGTGTTTGCGGTACTGGTCTATGTGGCCCATGCATTGCAGGTGGGAGGCGCGTGGATGGACCTGCTCAGCGCGCTGGTGCTGGCGGCGCGCATCCCGCAGTCCCTCGTGCACATCTGCTTTGTGCAGTCGGACCGCGTGGTTGGCGTACGGTTTTCCCTTTTTTCAGTCCAGCTGGTCAGCTTTTTTGTGATGCTAGCGCTGATCCTTCAACGCTTGCCGTGACGGGCAAGGCGCCCATGCTTGCCACTTCCTCCGGGAGCCAACGCTCGGCGCCAAGCGCTGATATAATCTGTGAGAATTAATTCTGGGCAACTTTTTGGGGCTCGGATGCCGTCCACCATTTGCCCAGCCCTGATCCTATGCGACTGTTCCATGCCGTGTTCTCTGCTGCTGCCCTGTTCCTGAGCCTGCTTGGCCAGGCCCAGGCCTGCCAGAAAGCGTCGCGCGTGGGTGTCAGCGAACTGGGCTACGCCTCCTACCAGAACGGCCAGCAGATTGAAGGCATCTCCGTCGACCTGGTCAGGGAAATGGCCCGCCGGGCCGGCTGCAAGGTGGAATTCGTGTGGTTCCCGCGCGACCGCTTGCTGATGGAATACAACAGCGACAATATCGATATCGCCATGGCGGCCCTGCGTACGCCCTCGCTGGACAAGCTGGCCCAGTTCCTGCCCTATGCCTATACCCAGTACGAACTGCTGGTGCCGCGCCGCGCCGGTGTGACCAGCCTGGCCGACTACATCGATCATGGCAGCGGCACCCTGGTGGCGCACCGCGGCCAGACCTTTACGCCGGTGATCCGTGCCCAGTTGGCCAAACTGGAAAAGGCCGGTCGCATTGAATGGCAAAGCGATTTTGATGCCCTGTTCAAGCGTGTTGCGGCCAGCCGCAGTGATGCCACCATCGCCACGCCGGCCGTGTCGATGTGGTACCGCAAGCGCATTTCCAATGCCGACGAACTGATGGCGTTTGAAATGAGCGAGGGGCCGCGCCAATTCGTCGGCATGTACGTCTCGCGCAAGAACGTGCCTGCGGCCGACCGCAAGGCCATGGCAGCGGCACTGCGCAGCATTGTCGAAGACGGCACGCTACTGCGGATCTACAGCGCTTACCTCGACGAAGGCACCGTCAAGCGCCTGTTTAAGGGTGAAATCAAGCAATTGGCCCAGGCGGTGACTGCGGCGCAATAAGCAGGAAAAGGCGTGCTGGGAAGGGGCGGGCCGCGCCAGGACTGGACTTGGCCGTACACGGGCAGCACCTGCCCTTGCGCTATAATACCGACCCCGCCGGGACTTGCCCGGTATGCTCCCAAAACACGACGCCATGCCATCCGATACGCCACCAAACGACGCCAAGCGCCCCATGCTGTACGACCCAACGGAACACCGCATCCGTAGTTTTGTCACGCGCGCCGGCCGCCTGTCCACGGCGCAGGCACGTGCGCTGGAAACGCTGGGACCGCAATTCCTGGTCCCTTATGCCAAGGCGCCGCTCGATACGGCGGCCGTGTTTGGCCGCAGCGCACCGGTTATCTTTGAAATTGGCTTCGGTATGGGTGACACCACCTCGCACATCGCCGGCCAGATGCCGGACAAGGACTTTATCGGTGTGGAAGTGCACACTCCTGGCGTGGGCAGCCTGCTCAAGCAAATTGGCGAAAAGGGGCTGACCAACCTGCGCCTGATCCAGCATGACGCCGTCGAGGTATTGAACAATATGATCCCTGCCGCTTCACTGGCGGGCGTGCATGTCTTTTTCCCCGACCCCTGGCACAAGGCCCGCCACAACAAGCGCCGCCTGATCCAGCCGCCGCTGGTCAAACTGTTGGCTGAAAAGCTGGCACCTGGCGGCTATATCCATTGCGCCACTGACTGGCAGGAGTATGCGGAGCAAATGCTGGACGTGCTCGGCGCCGAACCCATGTTGAAAAACACGGCGGAGGGCTATGCGCCCCAGCCTGCCTACCGTCCGCTGACGAAGTTTGAAAATCGCGGCATCAAACTGGGCCACGGTGTATGGGACCTGGTGTTCACAAAGGTCTAACAACGCCGCGGGCATGCCCTGTCCGCAGCGGCAACGGTGCCCAAGACACCGTTCTTACAGCATGGTGATGATCATGGCGACAATCTCGTCGCCATACGATGCCAGCTTCTTTTCCCCCACGCCGCTCACGCCGCGCAGCTCGCTCAGCGAGGTCGGCTTGGCCTTGGCAATCTCGCGCAGGGTTGCGTCCACAAAGATCACATAAGCAGGCACATTGTGGGCCCGCGCCGTCTCCACCCGCCACCAGCGCAGCTTGTCAAAGATCTCCTGTTCGGATTTCGACAAATCGCTCTCCACATAGCCCTTGGGCGTTGCAGCGCGTTTTTGCTTGACGGGTTTCTGGTACTGGCGCAGCTGTACCTGTTGGCCACCTTTGAGCACGGGGCGTGCCGCATCGGTCAACTTAAGGGAGCTGTACATTTCATGGTCCACCGTGACCAGGCCCATGGCAATCACCTGGCGCAGGATGGCGCGCCATTCCGCTTCCGTGCGTTCGCTGCCGATGCCAAACACCGACAAGCTATTGTGGTGCCACTGGGTGATGCGCTCTGACTCCACGCCACGCAACACGTCAATCACATGGCCTGCTGCGAAGCGCTGGTCGACCCGGTAAATCGCCGACAGCAGCTTTTGCACGGGCACCGTACCGTCAAAGCTGATTGGCGGGACCAGGCAAGTGTCGCAATTGCCGCAGGGGCTGGAGGCCTCGCCAAAGTAATCAAGCAGGCGGGTGCGGCGGCAGCTCATGGTCTCGCACAAGCCCAGCATGGCGTCGAGCTTGACCGAAAGCACGCGCTTGAAGGTCTCATCCGCTTCCGATTCGTCGATCATGCGGCGCTGTAGCACCACATCCTGCAGGCCGTATGCCATCCAGGCGGAGGCCGGCATGCCGTCGCGGCCCGCCCGTCCCGTCTCCTGGTAGTAGCCTTCGATGCTCTTTGGCAGGTCAAGGTGGCAGACAAAGCGCACGTCGGGCTTGTCGATCCCCATGCCGAAAGCGATGGTGGCCACCATGACGATATTTTCTTCGCGCAGGAAGCGGGCCTGGTTGGCGCTGCGTTTGGCGTAGTCCATGCCCGCATGGTAAGGCAGGGCATTGAGGCCATTCTCGTTCAGGAACTCGGCCGTCTCTTCCACCTTCTTGCGTGACAGGCAGTAGACAATGCCCGCATCACCGCCATGTTCGCTGGTGATAAAGTCGAGCAGCTGTTTGCGGCCATTGCCCTTTTCAACGATCTGGTAACGGATATTCGGCCGGTCGAAGGAGGACACGAATTGGCGCGCATCTTGCAGCTGCAGGCGCAGGGCAATCTCGGCGCGGGTCTGCTGGTCGGCCGTGGCCGTCAGCGCAATGCGCGGCACGTCGGGGAACTGCTCGTGCAGGATCGACAGCTGGATGTACTCAGGCCGGAAGTCATGGCCCCATTGCGACACGCAGTGGGCTTCGTCGATGGCAAACAGGGCAATGCGCGAGGCTTCAAACAGGGCCAGGCAGCGCGGCGTCATCAGGCGTTCCGGCGCCACGTAGACGAGGTCGATCTCGCCCATGCGCACCTGGCGCTCGATGCGCATCGACTCTTCAAAGGTCTGGGTCGAATTGAGGAAAGCAGCGCGCACACCCACTTCAGCCAGCGCATCGACCTGGTCCTGCATCAGTGCGATCAAGGGCGAAACGACGACGCCCACGCCGTCACGCAGCAGGGCAGGAATCTGGTAGCACAGGGACTTGCCGGCACCGGTCGGCATCAGCACCAGGGCGTCGCCGCCGCCGGCCACATGCTGCACGATGTCCTGTTGCTGTCCGCGGAAGGCGGGATAGCCAAACACGGACTGCAGCAGGTGGGTGGCGCGCTCGGTCACGCTGCCGGTGGTGCCGTTCATGGATTAATCCGCCCAGGTAACCCAGCCAAAATGTGCCGTTGCGATGATGACGAAGCCAAAGACGATGCGGTACCAGGCGAAGATGGAGAAGTCGTGGCTGCTGATGTAGCGCAGCAGCCAGCGCACGCACAGGAAGGCCGAAATGAATGCGGCCACTGATCCAACAGTGAACAGGGGAATGTCGGCGGCGGACAGCAGCGCGCGTTCTTTGACCAGCGAGTAGGCCGTGGCAACCAGCAGGGTCGGCATGGCGAGGAAGAAGGAGAACTCCGTGGCTACCTTACGGGGCAGCCCAAACAGCATGCCGCCAATGATGGTAGCGCCAGAACGGCTGGTGCCGGGAATGAGTGCTGCAGCCTGGGCGCAGCCGACCTTAAAGGCATCCATCAGGCTCATGTCATCGACCGATTGCACGCGGGCGTCCATGGGCTTGTCCTTATGGGCGCGCTCGACCCACAGGATGATGAAGCCGCCAATGATGAAGGCCAGCGCCACTGGCACGGGCTTAAACAAGTGGGCTTTGATCATTTTGCCCAATGCCAGGCCCAGGAAGGCCAGTGGCAGGAAAGCGACGAACAGGTTCAGCGTGAATTTGCGGGCCTGGGCTGAATTGCTGGCCAGGCCTGCCAGTATGCTGGCGATGCGCTGGCGGTATTCCCAGCAGACGGCCAGGATGGCGCCCGCCTGGATAACGATCTCGAACACCTTGATTTTGTCGCCCGTGAAGTCGAGCAGGCTGCCGGCCAGGATCAGGTGGCCAGTCGACGAGATGGGCAAGAATTCAGTGAAGCCTTCGACCAGGCCCATGAGGATGGCCTTGATGATGAGAACGAGATCCATGAATGTTCTTTTCTAGAGGAGTTTTACGGATAGAAATGGGTGTCGCACACAAGGCAGAGCCAAGGCGGCACGAAGCTTACCACGAGCGCGGCCTATCGCTTTGATTTTGCCGCAAGCGCTGGGGTTTTCCCCAGAAACTTGATGTACGTGCAAGCGACCCTGCGGAGAATGCCTAGGCTGGCTGGATACGGTGCGCTCCACATTCGCTCGACCCGCTATGATGAATGGAACGGGGAAATGACCATGCCGCTGTTTTCCGACCGTTTTGCGTTCCTCAGAGTCCTGCGTGAAACTGAAATTCCGCGCGAGGTCGCCGAGGCACATGCAGACGCAATTGATGCTGGGTTGATTCAGGACATTGTATTGCCCGCTGACTTGGCAATTCTCAAGGCAGAAATACTTGCTGCCGTAGACGAACGGATACTCATTTTTAAACAAGAGATCCTTCGAACATTGGAGGCCAAACTTCGGCCTATTTGCACGCGGGGTGCTTGCCTTGAACGCAGCCCTGGGCATTGAGGTTGGCCACCAGGGTCTTGCCGCCCACTTCCATCAGGATAATGTCGAAAGGAACTTCCTTGCCCGAGGTGTTGGCGAAATAGGTGTAGTAGTGGTAACCGAGCTGGTTATTCGGCATCCGCTCCGGTTCCACATGCCGTTTGCTTTTCATGATCTCGAAGGTCGCGAACAGGGGCGCCACTTTTTCCGCCAGCCACTGCTTCATTTCGGCGTCACCGACGGCTCGCTGTGCGGCTGGGGCCATCAGGGCCTCCATCTCGTTCAGTTCGCCGGCCTTGGCGCTCTGGGCAAAGCGGGTGATGACGGCGGCGCGCTGCTCGTCGAGCGGATCGGCCGCATGGGCGCCCTGGAAGCATGACAAGACTGTCAACAAAACAAACAGGTGAAAGTGTTTCATAGGTCCTTTCGTGCTGGGTAGGGCGCCAAGTCCTGGTCCGGCTGCGTGAGCTTTTCCATATGGCCCAGCCAGCGCATTGCCTGTTCCCGGTTTTCACCGCAAAACTCGACGGCTGGCTGCAGGGAAGCGCACACCGCCGGCCGGTCCGGATGGCCAAAAATCTTGCATCGGTCTGCATCATCGAGCTGGACGCAGCGGACGCCAGCCGGTTTGCCATTGGGCATGCCAGGTATCGGCGAGCTGATCGACGGGGCGATGCAGCAGGCTGCGCAATGGGGGCGGCAGGTGAACGGTGGCGAGCTCATGATAGTGCCATTTTACTGATCTTGCGCCAGCATGCGTATTCCTGTGAGATCGGTGACGATGATCTGGCGGTAGGCGGTTTTTAGCAGCTGGGCGCTGCGCAGTTCGCGCAGGGACTTGGCAACGGCTTCACGCGTCACGCCCAGGGCAGTGGCGATATCGCTCTGGCGTACCGCCACCACTTGTTGGCGGGCCGTGCCGGTGGCACGCGCGGCCAGGAAGCGCGCCACCCGCTGCGTCACATTGAAACGCTGGCTGCTGTCGAGCATGTCCAGGGCTTCGGCCAGCATGCCGGCCAGTTCCACCATCATTTGGTCGCGCAGCCCCGGCTGCTTCTGCAGCAGCTCGCGGAAGCGGACAGGAGAAATGCGCAGCAGGCGCACCGTGCCCACGGCGACGGCGTCATGGGTCCGGCGGCGCCCGGTCAGCAGGGGGATCTCGCCGAAACTGGCCCCTTCGCCGATGAGCGCCGCCGTGACTAATTGCCCGTCGGAATCGAGACGGCAAATATTCACCTGTCCCTCCAACACCAAGGCCAGGGCGCGGTCGGCGTCGCCGCGACGGTGGATGTGCTGGCCGTTGCGGTACTTCACTTCCACCCCCGCCGCCATGAAGTCCCGGCGCATGGCGGCATCGAGGCGATGCATCAGTCCACCGATTCCGGGATGTTGTGGTATGGGCATGGCGATTTTTTTTGAGATTGTGAACTAGATTATATTCTCGACAAGCGCTGCGCGGTACAACATCGTGTATGGAGACACACACGATCACGATTGCGGGGACGGACACGGCCGTGCCTGCGCAGGCAGGTGAGACCCTGCTCAGGGCTGCCCTGCGGGGCGGCTTACGGATGCCCCATCTGTGCATGGCGGGCGAATGCGGTTCATGCCGCTGCCGCCTGAACAAGGGCAAAATCCGGCTCAGGAAGGACATTGGCGACCATGTTGAGCACGGAGCACTCAAGCAAGGATTTCTGCTGGCTTGCCAGGCTGAAGCGCTGACGGATGTGGAACTGGATGTGCCGGGCCTGTCTCCGGGCGGCCAGGCCGGCGCCGCTTTCGGCATCCCCGGGCGCATCCTGGCAACCCGGCAGCTTTCGCCCGATATCCTGCGCGTCGTCGTGGCGCTGGACCGACCCCTGCACTATGTGGCAGGACAATATGCGCAATTGTGCGTGCCCGGCCATGCACAACTGGCTGACGCTGCGCGCTGCTATTCCTTCTCCGATGCCCCCGGTGTTCAAGCGCAGACTGAGCTCAGCTTCCATATCCGCCAAGTGCCGGGCGGCGCTTTCACCGGCTGGCTGTTTGGCGCCAACCGCGCCGGGGCGGACGTGCTGGTGAGCGGCCCTTTCGGTGACATGCATGTGCGCCACAGCGGACGGCCCATGGTTTGCATTGCCGGTGGCAGCGGCCTGGCTCCCATCAAGGCCATGCTGGAGTCCATGCTGGCGCAGCGCAGCACGCGTGACGTGACCCTGTTCTTTGCCGCCCGCAGCCAGCAGGATTTGTACTGCATGGACGAACTGGAGGCCATGCAGGCGGCGTGGCCAAGCCCCGGCCATATGCACATCGTGCCGGTGCTGTCGGCCGAACCGGCGGACAGTGGATGGACGGGCGCAAGGGGTTACTGCACCGATCTCATCGACAAATATTGCCAGCCGGCCGGGACTGACTTTTACCTGTGCGGGCCGCCCGCCATGATCGACAGTGTGCGCGACGCCTTGCGCGGCCAGGCCGCAGGCGGCGAACTGTTTTACGACCGCTTTATTGACCGCAGCAACCTGGAGGAGCCAGCATGACCGCCTTATCCCGCACGATCGGTACGCACTTTAGAATCTTAGGCCTGTTGGCTGCCGCTGCCTGGGTGCCAGCGGGCGCCGCGCTGGCGGCCGACAAGCCCGTGATTTCAATTGGTGCGGCGGCCCGCATTATCAACGAAGTGGCCACCGGCGCCGGGCAAAGCCGCCTTCATATCGTGCTTGAGGGTGCCGGCCGCATTGGCGCCGCTCGCATCTGGGCCCAATGCGCTGTGATCGATACCGTCGTCGATAAGAAAATCGTCGCCGGCAAAGGGGACTGCGAATTCCGCTCGACCCAGGGTGAGCTTGTATTCGCGGCCTTTGAAACCGATCCGGGCGTCGGCGACCGGGGCAAGCTGGTGTTCAGCGGCGGACTGGGGCGCCTGGCCAACCTGGGTAGTGTGCCAGTGGAAGTGAGTGTCAATCCCCACCGCGTGGGCAAGCAGGTCTTCTACGTCGAAAGCGCTGACTGATATGGACACCATCGCCTTTGCCTCCGTGTTCACGGCCATGCTGATGCTCGACTTCTTCATGGGCGAATATCGCAAGCCGCGCCTGTTCTCGATGAATGAGATGGGCATCAATATCCTGAGCATTGTGATTGCGTTTTCGATCCGCGCCTTGCCCTTTGCCGTCATCATGTGGTTGCTAGTCCAGTTTGCCCAGCCGATTAAAGGTATCCTGTCCGGCGTACCTTTCTGGTGGATGTTTGCCGTGGTGGCCCTGGTAGACGATTACGGCAATTACTGGGTACACAGGCTGGCCCACAAAGTGCCCTGGATGTGGCAGTTACATAAACCCCACCACGTTCCGGAGCATTTGAATGTGACGATGGCGATCCGCGAGAACGCCTTCTACTACCTGATCCTGCCGGTGAACCTGCTGGCACCGCTGTTGGCCTGGGTGGCGGCGGCGGAAGCTGCCATCGCGCATACGATCCTGAAAGTGACGGTCGTCTACCTGCAGCATGCCTCATGGCGCTGGGACTTGTGGATGCGCCAGTTTGCAGCGGGGCGGCTTGTGCTCGACCTTGCCGAAAAACTGTTCTCCCTGCAGGACTTCCATCATGCCCACCATGGCATCGGCCGCTATGGTAATGCGTCTAGCAACTTCGGCAATATCTTCAATGTATTCGACAAGCTCCATGGCACCAGCTCGGACCATCCGCACTGCCGGCAAGATGCGTATGGCCTTCCCGTTGGCGTGCGCACCGAATCCTGGGCAGTGCAGCTGTTTTGGCCGCTGCTGCGGGAAAGCCCGCAGGTTGCCGCTGGCGGCGAACGCCTGGAACAGAGCACGCCAGAGGCCCTGGCTGCAGCCGGCGCGGTGATCGTAACTGCCGACGGCCTGTCGATTGCGGTAGCGCGCCCCTGAAGGTTGGGGGCGCGCAACGGCGTCCCCTGGCCTATACTGTAAAGAGCAGGCGCTGTTTAACCAGGCGGCATGGCAATGTCACGCGAGCGATGCTGCCTCTGGTATATTGCGCCTTCTTCGACAGGAGTAGCGCAGTGGCCGACAAAACCATCCCGATTCATCCCTACGACAAACCGGCCGGTGGCTGGGGTTCGCTGAATGGCACCGTCAAGGCCTTGCGCGAGAACGGCGCACTGCCTGCCCTGTCGACATTGACACGCCTGAACCAGCCGCATGGCGTGGATTGTCCTGGCTGCGCCTATCCGGACTCCCCGAATAGCAAATCGGTCGACTTTTGCGAGCAGGGCGCCTGGGCCATTGCCCACGAGGGCAGCAAGCGCCGCGCCAATCCAGCCTTCTTCGACCAGCACACCCTCACTGAACTGCGTACGCGCGAGAACTCGGAACTGGAAGGCTTTGGCCGCCTGACCCACCCAATGCGCTACGACTCGGCCAAGGACAAGTACCGCGAAATCTCGTGGGAAGAAGCCTTTGCCTTGGCCGGCGCAGCATTGCAAGCGCTCGACAGCCCTGACCGGGCCGCATTTTACGTATCTGGTCGTAGCAGCAATGAGGCGGCATTTCCGTACCAGCTGTTTGCGCGCGCCTTTGGCACCAACAATATGCCGGACTCGTCGAACTACTGCCACGAGTCGTCGGGCGACGCCCTGCGCCTGTCGCTTGGCGTGGGCAAGGCGACGGTAGGCCGTGAAGACTTCGAGCACGCCGAAGCCGTGTTCATCTTCGGGCAAAACCCGGCCACCAATCACCCCCGTATGCTGGGCGATCTGCGCGAAGCGAAAAAACGCGGCTGCAAGATCATGGTCTTCAATCCGCTGAAGGAGCGCGGCTTTGAAGAATTTGTCGATCCGCAGTCGCCTAAGGAATTGATCAGCGGCCATGGCACGCAACTGGCCGATGGCTACTACCAGGTTCGGATTGGTGGCGACTTGGCAGCATTGACGGGCATGGTCAAGGCGGTGCTGGAAGCAGACGCCGTCGGCGCGGTCATCGACCATGAATTCATTGCCACCCACACGAGCGGCTTTGAAGCCATGGCCGACAGCGTTCGCGCCCAGTCGTGGGAACAAATTGCACAGGCCAGCGGCCTGGCGCAGCACCAGATCGAGGAGGCGGCGCAGGTGTATATGGCGTCGAATGCCACCATGGCGACATGGTGCATGGGCCTGACCCAGCACGAGTATGCCATTGAAACCATCCAGATGCTGGTCAACCTGATGCTCTTGCGTGGCAACGTCGGCAAGCCAGGTGCGGGCCTGATGCCGGTACGCGGACACTCCAATGTGCAAGGCGACCGCACCATGGGCGTGACCAACCGTCCCAAGGCGGAATGGCTGGCTGGGATCGAGCGTGTATTCGGCTTCACGCCTCCAAGCCGCCACGGCCTCGACGCCATCGGCACCATTAAGGGCCTGCTGGACAAATCAGTGCATGCCTTTATCGCCCTTGGTGGCAATTTTGCAGTCGCGGGGCCGGACAGCCCGCGTGTGCTCGCTGCCCTGTCGGAGACCCAACTGACCGTCCATATCGCCACGACCCTAAATCGCACCCACCTCTATCCCGGTAAGCTTGGCTTGCTGCTACCTTGCCTGGGCCGCACGGAGCGCGACGAACAGCCGGCTGGCCCGCAGTTTGTCAGCGTTGAAGACACGGCCAGCATGGTGCACGCATCGGAAGGGCGTAACCAGCCCGCCAGTGCAGCCCTGCGATCCGAGGCCTTCATCGTCAGTGAGCTGGCGCGCCATGCCTTACCTGGTTCAACCATCAACTGGCAAGGCATGGGCAGTGACTATGACCTGACCCGTGGCTATATTGAACAAGTGGCGCAAGGCGTGGTCGATGGCTTTGCTAACTACAACCAGGCCATCCGTCAGGAGCGCGGCTTCCGCCTGCCGAACACGGCACGTGAACGTATTTGGGCCGTTGAAGGCAATAAGGCGCGCTTCTTCGCCCATCCGCTGCCGCAACAGACCATCATGTCGCGTGCGCGTGAGCGCCATGGCGACAAGGTACTGTGCCTGGCCACCATGCGGGCCCACCGCCAGTACAACACCACCGTCTACCGTGACCCGACCGGCGAGATCGACCGTTACCGTGGCATCCACCATGGCCGCAAAGTGCTGTTCATTGGTTCCGCGACGATGGCGCGCCTTGGCTTTGTCGATGGTGAACTCGTCAACATCCGGGCCGCCGCCCTCGATGGCATTGAGCGCATCGTTAAAGGATTCCGGCTGGTGAGCTACGCGATTGACGGCGATGATGTGTTTGGCTATTTCCCGGAATTGACACCGCTAATTTCCACCGACCTGCTGGCGCGCGGTTCCAACACGCCCGCGTTCAAGGAAGTCCCCGTGCTGCTGGAGAAGGCCTGAGACCTTGCGCCTGCTACCAGTGTGCGACCAGGTTCAGGCGTAGCGAGCGCGATTCGAGTGGATGGAAGTGGATGTCATCATGTGCCGTCGCTTCTCCCTTCAGCCTCGACGCATAGTAGTAATCGATGGCCGAATCGCGCCGGTTGGTCAGGTTGAAGCCTTCCAGCTCCATGCGCAGCTGCTTATTGAACTGGTAGCCGACCCGCCCATTCAAGGTCAGGCTGGCCTTTGACCGTACTGAATTGTCCTCAATGAGCGGGCGTGGGCCGAAGTAACGCAGGCGCAGCGCGCCCGACCAGGGCCCGGCCTGTTCCACAATCAGCGCCAGTTGGCTGACGCCTTCTACGGCGCCAGGAATATACTGCCCCTCGGGCGCCGTGTCGCGTGAGCGCGCATGGGCGTATGCCAGGTCAAAATCGACCGCCAGCCAGGAAGTCGCCTTGTAGTAGCTAGAGAGCTCAAAACCGGTGCGCCGGCTGGGGCGGCCCGCTTCCGTCGTGCCCGCGTCACCAACAAAGACCAGCTCAGAGTCTGCGTCTAGCCGATACAACGACAGGGTTGTTTGCAATCCTGCGAGCGCTTCATTGCGCACTCCCACTTCCATGCCGTGGGATTTGACCAGCCCAGGTACTTTGTCGGCCGCTTCTTGCGTTTTGGGATCGATTGTCGTCAGCGTGCCCCGCGCATCGTTGCTATGGAAGCCTTGCCCGGCGTTGAAATACAGCTCGGTCTTCGCATAAGGCGCGTAGATGATGCTGAACGATGGGCTCGTGATGCTTGACTGTGTGCTACCTGAATTGGCAAGGCGATCGCTGCGTACGTCGAAGCGGTATTGGTCCGACCGCAGGCCAGTCACCGTGCGCACGGAGTCACCCCAGCTCAAATGGGCCTCAACGAAGGCGCCGGCACTGGATTCGACGATATGGTCCGCACGGGTCGTCGACAACACCTGGCGTGCCTTGGTGTGAAGCAGGCCGTTGAAGATATTGTCGTTTTGTAGCTGCAGGCCGGCGACCATTTCGCCGTTTTGCAGGCGCCATGCATGGCTGGCGTTGAGGCCAGTGGTCAGGCGGCGGTCCGGTTGGGCGAACTGGTCCCCGTTGACCGGGTCGTCCATGAAATAGGTGAAGTTCGAGAACAGCTCGAGTTGGCTGTGGATGGCAAAGGCATTGAGCTTGGTGGTCTGGTCTGCCGCAGTGCGGTGCCAGCTGGCCGAGACACTGTAGCGATGCGCTGCGCCGCCATCCGTGGGATCGATGGCATCATATCGTCCCAACGACCCATCCTCGACAGCGCGCAGGGGAATCTGGTCGGTGGCGTCCCAATGTGCCTTGTACACCATGGCATTGACATTGATGCCTTCAACCGCATTGCCCACTGCGTAGCGCAGCATGCCATTGACCTTGCCGAAATTGTCCGGGCGGGTGAACGGGCCGTCTTTGTGCAGCACTTCCAGTCCAAGCACCATCGCACCTTGTTCCAGTGTCGGCGAAACTGCCAGTGCCGAGCGGGCGAAACCTTGCTGGCCGAAGCCAACACTGGCCGTCGGCTGGGGCAGGCGATCAACAAACTGGATGGCGACGCTGCCTGCCGACCCAAAGTCGCCCACTTGTGATGAGTAGGGGCCTTTGCGGTAGTCAAGCCGCGACACCAGTTCCGGGATCAGGAAGTTCAAGTCGGTCCAGCCCTGGCCGTGGGCGTGGCTGCGCTGGTTGACTGGCATGCCGTCGACCATCGTGCGCAAATCCGTTCCATGGTCCAGGTTAAAGCCGCGCAGGTAGAACTGGTTGGCCTTTCCTTCGCCGCTGTGCTGGCTGACAACCAGGCCGGGCGTGACTTCGAGTAGTTCGCCAGGGCGGTACACGGTGCGCATTTCAAGCTGCTTTTGGGTCACTGTACCGGCATTGGCACTATCGGCCAAACCCAACTGGCTGGTACGGGATCCTTCAACCTGCACTTGGGGGACGGGCGGGTCGTTGTCTGCCCGGCATGGAGCGGTTGCCGATAGCGCGGTCGCCCACGACAAGGCAAGTGTGAAGGCGGCGCGGTGAAATTGGGAGTGCTTGTGGGTCATGGTGTGCCGCAGTATGCCATGACCCTGTGGAGCAATGGTGGAGATCATTCTCAGTAGTCGAATTTCAGCTCCGCTACCACGGTGCGCTGGGTGTAGGGGTGGAAGGCCCAGTACTTGTAGTTGTTCAGGTTGTCGATTCCCAGCGCTGCCGTCCAGTTCTTGTCGACCTTGAAGCGCACGCGCGCATCAACGACGAAGAATTTGGAGAAACCAAGGTAGCTGAAGCCATTGATGTCGCTATTGTCCAACTGCCCGAACTGCTTACCGCTGTAGCGCGCCGCCAGCGAGTATCCCAACGCTTCGTTTTGCTGCCAGGTCGCTACCAGGCTGGCACGCCATTGCGGTACGCGCGGCTGGCGTTTGCCCACGCTGGCCGGGTAGTTGCTGTTGGCCGCAATGATGGAATCCGTATAGGTCAGGTTGCCGCTCAGGTCCAGGCCTTTGATACCCGCATCGGACTGCTGCGCCGACAATTCCACGCCTTTGGTGCGGATAAAGTCCACGTTCTGAACTGTCGATACCGTGGCCGTCAACGGCTGCGAATACAGGGCGTCCCGCGTGCGCTCAAAGAACAGGGTGGCGCGCTGGCTGCCACCATCGGTGTTGTGTTCAGCGCTCCATTCGCTGGTCCAGGAACGCTCCGCCTTCAGGTCCGGGTTGGTATTAACGATGGTGTCGCCATTGATCGAGCCTTGGTACAACTCACCGACGGTCGGCATGCGCACGGCGCGCCCCAGCGACGCTTTGCCCACCCATTCCGGATTGAGCTGGACTGCCAGCGCCGCTTTGGGCGACACATTGCCCTCATTGCGCTCGCGGCCAAATGCCAACATGGAGGTCGCATTACCCAGCTCACCGCCATAGGCATGCCAGCGTTCGTAGCGGGCACCCAGGGTCGCTTTGACCTGCTGGCTGACGGCCCATGTATCTTGCACATACAGGCTATCCATCGCCGTGTTGCCATTGAAGGCCGAGAAGCGGGCACCAGCGCTGCCGTTGATCCAGTCGCTGGTCGTGCTGACCAAAGTGCGTAGATGGTAGTGATCCTCCTGCAGGCCAAATTCGACGGTGTGCGCGGCGGCGGCATTGCCGGCTTCATCGGCACCCGGGCGCCAGACGCCGCGCAGGTGCAGGTTGTTCCAGCCCGTACCGTCCATATCGGTAATGCGGCCTGCACCGCCCGTGAATGCGGCCGGCAGGGTGGCCGTAGGCGCACGCAGGATGTCCTTGCTGTAGTCATAGGCGCTGGCGGCGACTTCCCAATTGAATTCGCCCTTGCCGTGCGATTTGACCGACAGGCCCTGCATCACGTGTTCCAGCGTATTGAAACTGGGGGCGAAAGCCAGGCTTGGTGAATTGAGGTTGTATTGGCGGCCGCCGATGAGCACATTGCCGGAGTAAACCGGGGCACCCGCCGCATTGCGCAGGTAGCTATTGACGCCACCGTCGGTGTCATTGCTCCACCAGCCCAAGGTGTAGCTGGCGCGCAGCGCGGGAGTGATGTCATACGCCAGTTTCAGTTTGGCGTGGTCCTGTACCGTGTGGTAGCTGGTGGTGGTGCCCAGGATCCACCAGTCCTGTCCCTTGTTGTTCTTGTCGGCGATGGCGCCGGTGACGACCGGTGTGCCTACAGTTGGTGCAACGCTGTCGCTGAGCGCGCGCGTGGCCATCACCAGCGATTGGCCAGTGCTGTCGAGGCGATTCACATTGAACCACCATGACAGCTTGCCGTCGCGGTTGCCGAGCGAGGCGCTGGCCTGCTTGCCCGCATCGCGCTCGCCGCTGCTGTACAAGTCGAAGCGCTGTTTCGCGTAGGTCAGCTTGGCGTGGGCTTCGAACTTCGTCGGCATGCGCGTGACATAGTCAACGACCGCGCCCACCGAGTTGCCGGCATAGGTAGCGGAGAAGGGACCATACAGCACGTCGACGCGTTCAATTTCCTCCGGCGTCACCAGGCCCCAGCGTGGCGCATTGCCCGCCCCGTTGCCCAGCAGGTTAGACAGCAGGATACCGTCGGCAAACACCATCGAGCGGGCGCTATTGCCCGTACCCGAGGCGCGGGTCGACAGCACGGCATGGTTGTAGTCGCCGATGTAGCGCTTGCGCACCAACAGGCTAGGCAGGTATTTCAGTGCATCTTCGCTGTCAGTCGCATTGATGGACTGGTCGATTTGCTCGGCGTTGACGCCTTCAATCGTGGTCGGGATCTGGGTCGGCAGGGAGCTTGGGCGGCCACCGGTGATGGTGACGGTGCCCATGGTTTTGACGGCATCGTCCGCCGTGGCTGGATAGGAGAAGGCGGCCAGCAATGCAGCGGCCAGCAGGGTAGTGCGGTGTTTCATCTGTGTTCCTCAAACGCGGTTTGCGAATGCAATGAGAGTCAGGCAGGCGGATCAGCACCTGCTTTGACAACCTAGAAGCGGGATCAGATGAAAGCGGGCGGGGCGCGCGATTGCGCAGTCGTCCAGGCAGGCAGGGGATAGGGTGCCTGGTAGAACAGTTGAGGGCGGGTTTCCTGCAATGACAGCAGCGGCGGCATGTGCGCTGCGTCCGGTGGCAGGGCAAAGGAGCCGGCGTGGGTAGCGCAGTACGGACAGTGCTTCAAATGGACAGCGCTGGGGCCAGGCTGGTCGGCCTGGTCAACTTGCCCGGAATCGACCTTGACGTATTTGGTCCCTGCGATACTGCAGATTTCGGCCCAAATTCCGCCCGACGAGCCCGACATGGCATGGGAAATCGACGGCGCCAAGGCAGCGAACAGGATTGCAAAACTTGCAATCCAGGCGGCGAGGTGTCGAGTGATGTTGTTCATTCCCATAGTGAAATTTTATCACGACGCACATTGGCCCGTCGCGCTCAGCCCGGCTTAAGTCTTTGCGCGCTTTTTGGGCTACACTGGCGCCATGAGATTCCTAATTGCATTGCTGCTTGCCCTGTCCGTCAGCGTCAGCGCTTTCGCCTCGCCAGGTGGAAAGCACGATTGCTGCCAGGACATGAGCTGCGGAATGTCCCAATGCGTCGATTTGGGGTGCGCCCCAGCGGCCAATCCGCTCGCCCCGCCTGTGTCCCACGTTGTGGCGCAGTGGGAAATCGTGCAGGATCGGCCGGTCGAGCAGACATTGGTGCTGCCAACCCGCTATGAAGACATTTGGACGCCACCGGATTGAATAAGGGAACGCCCCCTTCTTTTATTCAAACTTTAAACTGGAGAATTCCATGAAATCGAAAATCATCAAAATCAGTGCAGCAGTGGCCCTGATGGCCACCTCGGTGTTTGCCTTTGCAGCGAGCAGTGACTGCTGCGCCAGCATCGAATGCTGCCTGAAAATGCTGGCTGGCTGCTGCTAAGCTGGTTTAGCTTCACCAAGGGCGGCTGATGGCCGCCCTTTTTGTTTCGCCAAAGACGCGAGGAGGGGCAGCATGATTGCAGCGCAGGCGGCAGGCGGGAGCGTGTTGGTCCGGCGCCTGCTCTGGGTCAAGGCCTTGCGCTCATTCGCTGACGGGTATGTCAGCCTGCTATTGCCGCTCTATCTGACGGCAATGGGGATGAGCCCGATCCAGGTTGGTGTCATCACCACGGCGACTTTGCTCGGCTCGGGCGTACTGACTTTGCTCGTTGGGCGCTATGCCTGGCGCTTCCAGTTTCGTTCCTGGTTATTGGGTGCATCGCTTTTGATGGCGGCGACGGGATTCGGATTCGCCGGCCTGACGGCGTTTTGGCCCTTGCTGCTGGTCGGTTTCGTCGGCACGCTCAACCCGTCTGGCGGTGACGTCAGTGTCTTCTTGCCGCTCGAACATTCCTTGATCGCGCATGCCGTCGACGCCCGCCAGCGCACGGCGCTGTTTGCGCGCTACAGCATGCTCGGTACCCTGGTGGGGGCGGTGGGCGCATTGTGTGCCGGCCTTCCGCTATGGCTGGCAGAGCGATTGCATGTTGCCAGTCCCAGTGCCATGCAAGCCATGTTTGCCCTGTACGGGGTGCTGGGCCTGGTCTCTGCCCTGCTGTATGGGAGTGTGCCGCGCGCAGCAGCGCCAGTGGAACAGCCCAAAGCCATCCCGCTGGAGCGTTCAAAGCGCACGGTCTACTTGCTCGCTGCCTTATTTAGTCTCGACGCATTTGGCGGTGGCTTTGTCGCCCAGTCGATGGTGGCGCTGTGGTTGTTTCAGCAGTTCAAGCTGTCGATGCTGGCCGCCGGTGGTATCTTCTTCTGGACCGGGGTGTTGTCGGCGCTGTCCTATCTGGTGGCCGTGCGCATTGCTGACCGTTTCGGCTTGATCAACACGATGGTGTTTTCCCACCTACCGGCCAATCTCCTGCTGGTGCTGGTGCCCTTTATGCCGTCCTTGCCCTGGGTAATAACCCTGCTGTGTTGCCGCAGCATGCTCTCGCAGATGGATGTGCCCACCCGCAGCGCCTTTGTCATGTCCGTGGTACCTGCTGAAGAGCGCCCGGCTGCCGCCAGCCTGACATCGGTGCCGCGCAGCCTGGTCGCCGCCTGTAGCCCCTTGCTGGCTGGGATGATGCTCAGTGCTTCGCCGTTTGGCTGGCCCCTGGTGATTGCCGGAGGAATCAAGATTGCCTATGACTTGCTCTTATATGGCATTTTTCACAAGACACCCCAAACTTGACGTCCCCGCACCCGACGACTATATTACTGACTCGTAGGTAAGTTATTTGAGCCATTTGTATGTCTTGTCCTTTTGATTACAAACCCCGCTGGGAGCGCCGCAAGGATGCCCGGCCCCAAGAGCTGCTGGCCGCCGCCCTCGACCTGTTCGTCGAAA